>FWPU01009678.1_pt1 | contig 14994 bp, 12 predicted proteins | sample 2228361 | NCBI WGS metagenome assembly FWPU01 (sample SAMEA103939777, study PRJEB20133) | metagenome
TCTGTGACCGGCGTCCGGCAATCGGCGGGTCGCAGACCCGCCGAGAGCACCCGCCGGGAGCGAAAAAGAGCATTTCGCCAGAGTCCAGGTAGAATAAAAACTAACGACTGCCGACTAACGACTGGAAACCATGGCTATCTTCTACACCCTCACCGAATCCCCTATCGGCCCGCTGTGGCTGGTGGTCACGCCCGCGGGCCTCTGTCGGATCGGGCTGCCCGGCGAGCACCCCGCCGACCGGGAACGCTGGCTCGCCCGCTGGTTCGGGCCGGAAAAACCGGAAGAGAACGCGGAGGCCCTGGCCCCCGTCGTGTCCCAACTGCGGGAGTACTTCTCCCGCATCCGGCGCCGGTTTGACCTCCCGCTGGACCTGCGCGGGACGGAGTTCCAGCGACGGGTGTGGACCGAACTGTTGAACATCCCCTACGGCCAGACGGTCTCCTACGGCGAACTGGCCCGACGGGTTGGGCGGCCGGAGGCGGCGCGCGCGGTGGGAGGCGCCGTCGGTGCCAACCCTATCCCGATTATCGTCCCCTGCCATCGGGTGATCGGCACTGACCGCTCTCTGGTCGGATACGGGGGCGGGCTGGACGTCAAGGCTGCCCTCCTCCAGCTGGAGGGGGTCGTTTTTCAGAGGTAGGCCCCGCAGAAAAGAACAGGGGTTTGCGACTACCCAATTACCTGGATTGCCCCCGGCCCCAGCAGGTCGGCCAGTTTCTCCCCCAGTTCGTCGCAATAGTGGGTGAAGTGGTTGGGGAACTCCAGCAGAACCTCCCCGTTTCCCGATGGACCGCCCACCAACCGGAACGTGAACCGGTCCTCCCCGGCATAGGCCGTCAGCACCTCGTGGACGGCGGAGAGGAGACGGAAATCCCGTTCGTTATCTCCGCTGCGGCGAATGGTCACCTGAACGATGCGGCCGGTGGGCGGCGGAGCGGGGGCGGGAGTGAGGGAGGGGGAGTATTCGGCCACGGGCTCCCGCACTCCCGGCAGAAGTTCCGGCTGCCGCCCGACGACGGGCTCCGGGATGGTGGGGGCCCCGTTGGAGCGCGGGCGGGCGACCTCCTCCGGCCGCTTGACCCACTCGCAGATCAGACTGGGCGGCTCCCGCCGGGCATCCACCTTCCCGCAGACGACGACGATCTGGTCCGGTTGCCACTTCTCCCGGCTCTCCGCCCACGTCCGCGGGAAGACCACCACGTCGCAGGCCCCGGTGAGGTCCTCCAGGGTGACGAAGGCCATATCCTTGCCGTCGCGGGTCTTGTGCGGGCGGACCCGTCGGACCAGACCGGCGACGGTCACCACCCCATCGTGCCGCTCCTCGTGGAGTTGCCCGGCGTAGGCGTTGACCACATCCCCCAGGTCCCGCAGCGCGCGGGTCAGCGGGTGCTCCGAGAGATAGACCCCCATCAGGTCCTTCTCCCATTCCAGGACCTCCCGATACGGGGGTTCCGGGACCGGGGGCAGGCCGACGAAGAGGCTCTTCTCGTCCTCTAACTGCACCCCCGTTACTTCGCCGAAGAGACTGAGTTGCCCGATCTCCCGCGCCTGGTGGGTTCGGGCGCTGAGGTCTATCATCCGGTCTATGGCCGAGAGCAAGCGCGCCCGTGGCCCGAAATCGTCCAGCGCCCCCGCCCGGATCAGACTCTCCAGCGCCCGCCGGTTCACCAGCCGCAGGTCCACCCGTCGGCAGAAGTCCGCCAGATCGGAGAAGGGCCGGTCGCCCCGGGCGGAGACGATCGCCATCACCGGGCCATCACCGACATTTTTGACCGCGCCCAGTCCAAAACGAATGGTACTTCCCTCTATCGTGAAAAACAGGTCGGAGCGGTTGACGCTGGGGGGCAGAACCTCTATCCCCATCCGGCGGCATTCGGTGACCAGCATACCGACCTTCTCGGTGTTGTGCCGCTCCACTGTCAGCAGGGCGGTCATATACTCCAGCGGGTAGTGGGCCTTCAGGTACGCCGTCTGGCAGGTGACCATCGCGTAGCCGGCGGCGTGGGCACGGTTGAAGCCGTAACGGGCGAAGAACTCTATGTCGTCAAAAATCCCCTCGGCGACCTGGCGGTCAATGCCCCGTGCAACACACCCCTCCACGAACTTGGTCCGGTGGGCCAGCAATGCCTCTTTCTTTTTCTTCCCTACCGCCTTGCGGATGGTATCCGCCTCGCCGGGCTCATACCCCGCCAGGTCGGTGGCGATGCGGATGATCTGCTCCTGATAGACGATGATGCCATAGGTTTCGTCCAGGATGGGGGCGAGGGCCGGGTGGCGGTACTTCACCTTCTCCTCGCCGTGCATCCGCCGGATGTAGGTGGGGATGTACTCCATCGGGCCGGGGCGGTAGAGGGCCAGCGCGGCGACGATGTGCTGGTAGTCGGTGGGGCGCATCTCCGTGAGCACCCGCCGGAAGCCCGCGCCCTCCACCTGAAACACCCCCATCACGTCGCCGCTGGAGAGCAACTGGTAGATTTTCGGGTCGTCCAGCGGGATGGAGTCCAGGTCCAGTTCCACTCCGTGCCGCTGGCGGATGAGGTCGCAGGCCATCCGCATCACTGTCAGGGTGCTCAGCCCCAGGAAGTCCACCTTGAGCAGGCCGATGGCCTCCAGGTCCTCCATCGGCCACTGGGTGACGGCGCTGAGGATAACCTCCCCTCCGGCTGCCTCGCCGTTCTCCTCCTCATCTGCTCCTCTGCTCCTCCGCCCCTCTGCTCTTTCGCTCCTCCGCCCCTCTGCTCCTTCGCTCCTCCGCCCCTCTGCTCCTTCGCTCCTCCGCTCCTCCGCCCCTCTGCCCCTCTGCTCCTCCGCTCCTCTGCTCCTCTGCTCCCCCGCTCCCTTCTCGGCGGTGGGGCGATGGAGCGGGCAGTATTCCACCAGCGGGGCGTCGGCGATGACGACTCCGGCGGCGTGGGTGGAGGCGTGGCGGGCTACCCCCTCCAGTTGCATTGCCGTATCCAGCAATTGACGGACGTAGGGGGTGGTCTCGTAGAGTTGCCGGAGTTCCTCCACCTGTTCCAGTGCTTCAGCGATGGAGACCGGCTTGCCGGGGATGCTGGGGATGAGTTTGGCGATGCGGTCCACCTCGGAGAGGGGGATATCCATCACCCGACCCACGTCCCGTACCGCTGCCCGGGCGCCCAGCGTCCCGAAAGTGATAATCTGGGCGACGTTCTCCTGCCCGTACTTCTGGACGGCGTACTCAATCATCTCCGCCCGCCGGTCGTCGGGGAAGTCCAGGTCAATATCGGGCATGGAGACCCGGCCGGGGTTCAGGAAACGCTCAAAGATGAGGTTGTTGCTCAGCGGGTCCACGCGGGTGATTTCCAGCGCGTAGGCGACGATGGAACCGCCGGCTGACCCGCGGGCGTTGTACCAGATGTCCCGCTCCCGCGCCGCCCGGCAGAGGTCCCAGACGATGAGGAAGTACGTATCAAACCCCATCTGGTGGATGATGTTCAGTTCGTGCTCCAGGCGGGCACGGATTTCGGGGCTGTCGGCCCGGTCGCCGTAGCGGCGGCGCAGTCCCTCGTAGCAGAGTATGCGCAGGTAGGATTGGGGGGTATGTCCCTCCGGCACCCGGAAGACGGGCAGATGGGGACGGCCGAACTCCAGTTTCACATCGCACATCTCGGCGATGCGCAGCGTGTTGGTCAGCGCCTCCGGCACTTCGGCGAAGAGCGCTGCCATCTCCTCTGCGGTGCGCATGTAGTACGTGTCCCCTTCGTAACGCATTCGGCTGGGGTCCTTCAGCGACTTGCCCGTACCGATGGCCAGGAGGGTATCGTGGACAGGGGCCTGCTGGCGGGTCAGATAATGGACGTCGTTGGTCGCCACCAGAGGCAGGCCGAACTTCCGGGCGAAGGCGATGAGGTGGCGGTTGACGATGCGCAGGTCCTCCAGGTCGTGGTCCTGCAGTTCCAGGAAAAAGCGGCCGGGGAAATGGTCGGCGTACCAGGCGATTGTCTGTCGGGCCTCTTCCAGCCGTCCCTCAATGATGAGCCGGGGGATTTCGGAGGAGCCACAGCCCGAGGTGACGATGAGTCCCTTGCTGTGGCGGGCCAGGGTTTCCTTGTCAATGCGCGGCTTGTAGTAGTATCCCTCCAGCATGGCGATGGTCGCCAGGCGGAGGAGGTTCTTGTAGCCGGTCTGGGTCTGGGCCAGGAGCAGGAGGTGGTAGGGCTTACGGTCCTCGGTGGCATTGCGCTCATACAGTCGGCGCGGGGCCAGGTAGGCCTCTATGCCGATGATGGGCTTGATCCCCGCCTCCTGGGCGGCCTGGTAGAACTCCACGATGCCGTAGAGCGCGCCGTGGTCGGTCAGGGCCAGCGCGGGCATGCCCAACTCCGCGGCCCGTTGCGCCAGCGCCGCCGGCGACGGAAGACCGTCCAGCAACGAATAGTGGCTATGGACGTGGAGATGGACGAATTCGGGCATGGCACGTATTGCGTATTGCGTATTCCGTATTGCGTATTGCGTATTCCGTGTTGCGTATTCCGTAAACCGTAATCACGAATCACGAATCAGGGCGTGCTTCTGCGCATGCAGGCGCAGCACTTTTCCCTGCACTTCGGCGAGATAGCGGCCCCGCAGGGGAAACCAGCGCAGGATGACCGCGCCCAGGATGAGGGCCAGTCCCGGGATGGGGCCGATAAGGGCACGGATACCGAAGAGGGCGCTGGCCGGTTGGTTCAAATAGATTTGCCCGCCAAAGGCCTCCCGCGGGACAAAACCGGTCGCTTCCAGGACGAAGGGGATCAGGGTCAGTGCCACCGATTGGGCCGGTTTGGTCAGCAGGGCGTTGACGCCGAAGAAGGCCCCCTCCCGGCGCACGCCGGAGCGGAGTTCGTCCTCATCCGCCACCTGGGCGAAGAGGACGTTGGTGAGCGTCTGGGGGCCGGCCAATCCGAAACCGGCCACGGCCAGGCATACCAGGATCAGCGGCTTCGGGACGACCGCAATCAACGTCAGCGCAATCCCGGCGGTCAGCAGGAGAGCCTGCTGCGCCCCGGCGACGCCCAATTTCTGGCGGAACCACGATGTTGCCGGGACGCCCAGGAAGAGGGGGATGAAGACGCAGGCCAGAAGGAGGATGGCGTTCATCTGAAGGACGTAGTCCGCCAGGTAAAAGAGCATCCCCACGACCAGCGACTGCATCAGGATGGACATGAAATTCTGGGCGACCAGGAGCAGGAAGGACTTGCTGGTGAAAGTATAGCGGATGGCTTCTTTCAGCGGCAGGGGCTGGTCCACCTGATAGAACTCCGGGCGTTCTTTGACTTTCAGAGTGGTGGCGATGACCAGCAGCGCGCTGACGCCGCCGACGACCGCCATGGAAATCTGGAGAGGCAGGAAAGAGGGAGAGGTCCCGGCCTTCGGGCGGAACATCTCCGGGATGATGAAACCCAGCAGGAAGCCCAGGAGGCCGAAGAGGGACGCCGAAATCTGCAGGTGGTTCCGTTCGGCGTCCGATTCGCTCACTTCCGGCAGAAGAGCCGAGTAGACCAGGCCGACGATGGTGTAGCAGGTATCGTAGAGGAGCATGGTGACCAGCATCCACCAGAAGAGTGCCACCTGACCGGCGCGGGCCGGCGCCAGCCAGACCAGGAGGAAGGTGAGACCGAGGAAGGGGGCCGTGTAGCGCATATAGGGGATGCGCCGGCCCCGCCGGGAGCGGGTGCTGTCGGTGATGTAGCCGAAGAGAGGGTCGTTCAGGGCGTTCCAGACCGCGTAGATGACCGAGGCGATCCCGATCCAGCGGGCCTGAAGCCCCAGGTAGTCCTGGTAAAAGATGGGGAGCAGGGCGCCGTAGGTGCCGGAGACCAGCGACGTCCCCAGCGCCGCCAGTCCCCAGATAACCTTGTAACCGGTGCTGAGGCGGACCGGTGCGATGGTTTCGGCCGATGCTGGTAGCATAATGGGCCTCCGGTGAAGTTTTCTCGCCGAACACTCTGGGACAGCAGGTCCTGGAGAACTGCCCTTTTGCCGGACGGGGTAGGAGGGACCACGTCCATTGCCATCGGTGATTGCAGGCACTTTGGGTTCCCGAACGGGAGCAGAGAAGGGGACTTTGTTCCGTCCTGATTATAGCACTGAATGGGGAGAAGGCAATATGGGGGGTAATCGGGCTTTTGCAGATGATCCCCTTTGGGGAACAAAATGCCCGTGAAAAAAGGGGGAGACGCGAGGTTTGCAGGGCGGCACCACTGCCCTGCAACCCCACTTTTCTCCTCCTTCCCAGTGCGGCGCGCTGCTGCAGAGAGGGAAAGGGCGGTTCGCTGCCTGCTGCTATCCCCGATAGGTCATTGCTCCCGCTGTCGGGGGAGGCGCGGGGCTGGGTGATAGGGCATTGGGATGAACTCCACCCCCGGACGCTGCTGGGACGTCTGGGGATAGAGGTCCATCAGGTCGTAGACCTCGCGGGGCATCTCGTCGCTGACGGGCAGGCCCATAGAGCGCGCTTGCTCAAAGTCAATCGGGTAATCGTGCGTCCACCGCCCCTCGCTGAGCGCCCGTGCCACTTCGCGCGCCTGATCTTCGGGCATCTTATCCCGCACCAGAGCGTACACGGTCTCGTAGACCTGCTGGATCGCCTTGCGCGCCACATCCCCCAGAATCAGCGTCTGGTCATCCCGGTTGGGGTTGGGCTGCTCCAGCGCCTTGAGGATGGAGGCAGCAGGATAATAATTGCCCTGCGGGCCGCCCAGTTGCGGGTCCACCGGCCCCAGGACGGCGTTCGGGTCCATCACAATCTCGTCCGCCGCCAGCGCGATCAGGGTGCCTCCGGAAAGGGCGTAATGGGGAACGAAGACGGTCACTTTGCCCGGATGCCGTTTTAGCGCGCAGGCGATCTGTTCGGAGGCCAGTACCAACCCGCCGGGCGTGTGCAGAACCAGATCAATGGGCATTTCCGGCGGGGTGAGACGGATGGCCCGCAGGACCTGCTCGGAGTCCTCAATGCTGATGTAGCGGGCAATGGGGAACCCCAGCAGACTCATCGTCTCCTGACGGTGGATCATAGTGATGACCCGGCTTTTTCGCTTATTCTCAATGGCGCGAATCGCCATCTGCCGCCGGGTGGTGAGCAGTTGCTTCTGAAACAACGGGACAAAAGCCTGAAGGAGAATCAGGAGCCAGAGAATGCTCAGAATGCTATCCATGCGACCTCCTTGAGTATTTTCAGGCCTGGTCACCTGAAGTTTTTCACAGGACGCGGATGAACACAGATTCACGCGGATAATTTTTATAAATTTTCAGACGGATGGCGAGGAAAATCCGCGTCCTGGCTACCGGACAGTTTGCAATAGCACGCAGATAAACGCCGATGAACGCTGACAGACGCCGATAAACGGAATTTTATGTTATAAAAAATCGGCGTTCATCTGCGTGAGTCAGCGTCCAATTTCAGAAGTGTCCGGTAGCCAGATCCGCGTCCGATCAGGTCGGATTCCGGCGCAGCCAGTACCAGACGGCACGAGGGCCGGAAGGGTCTTCGCCTCCCTCTTGCCGTTCCACCGTGAAGTCCGGGCAGAAGAGACGACGGACTTCCTCCGGAGAGATGCCCCGCCGCTGGTCACGGCGAGGCAGGAAGGCGTAGAGCATATAAAGGCCGTCGGGGCGCGTTAACCGACGGACCTCGGCGGCGTAGCGCTCCCGACCTTCCGGCGGCAGTCCGTGCAGACATCCGATGTCCAGCACAAAGTCAAAGGGGGCGGAGAGAAAATGCAGATCGGTGACATCGGCGCGGTAGAAGCGGACGGCGACGCCGGCCTGGCGGGCCCGCCGCCGAGCTTGCAGGATGGCGAGGAAGGAGAAGTCCACCCCCACCACCTCCCAGCCGTCCCGGGCCAGGTAGATGCTGTTGGTTCCGGTGCCGCATCCCAGGTCCAGCGCCCGGCCGGGAGAAAGTTCCCTGCTTTCTATCTGCTCCACTACTTCCGGCGGAGTGATCCCGGTATCCCACGGGGCGCGGCCCCAAAGGTAACAGAGTTCAAAGAACAGCGCCCGGCGGTTCATCGGACCGTCTCCACGCACACGGAACACGCAATACGTAATACGTAATAAAGTAAAACGTAATGCGTATTCCGTATTCCGTACTCCGTATTCTGTTCACGGCTCAATAACTACCGGAATCTCCCACTGTCCTGCTGTCGGGACAACTTCAAAGAAGGTGTTGCCCACTTTCAGCGGGATGGGGTTGCCGACGGGGTCGGTCAGGGTGAGCATGTCCCAGCGGGCCTCCCGATTCCAGATGCCTTCTATGGCCACGCCGTCCCGCAGGATGATCGCGCGCCGATAGGGGTTATCCTGGTTCCAGAGCGCCCACTGGATGGAGAGCAGGCCACTGTGGGGCTCCTCCACGATGTTGGTCAGCCATTGGGAAACGTAGAGGACGACGACGTTGGCCGCGCTCAACTGTTTCCCGTCCAGCGTATCTACGTGAGGAATCCCGTTAGAAAACCGGAGGTATCGTCCGGAGGCGGGGTCATACTGCCATTCCGCATCCAGTTGGTGCCAGTTGATGACGAGGCGGCGGGCGGGCGCTCCTTCTATAGGGGGGTCGTTGGAAAAGACCATCCCCTCCAATCCCTGCTGCCGCCCGCGGACGCCGTGAGCGTCGGCCCAGGCACGCACCCGCGCCGGGTCGGTGTAGCCGGTGTGTTCCAGCGGCACATCGCGGCTGAAATCCCGGTAGAAGGGGTCCGGGTGAAGCGTTTCCGGAAGGCTGTAGGAGACGAGACGGTTCGGGTACAGGTCGGAGTTGCGCATAATGTCCCGCACGCCGTCGCTGAAGCCCCAGCAGGCGAAGACCGCCTTGTAGATGGCGGTCAGTTCCAGATCAATCAAGCGGCCACTGCGCGTTGGCCCTACGCGTGCCGGGTCCTTGCCCAGATAGATCGCCGTCCAGCGGGTGCTGTAGCGGAAGCCTTCGTTGTAGTGCTCAAAGATGAGATCGGCGCTGTTGATACCCGCCTGCGGCCACACATACTGAGGGGGATAATTGGAAATCTTGATGGCGACGGGCACCCGTTCCAGGAGCGTCTTATCCAGCACTACCTCGCCAGTGAGTGGGTTGACGTTCTCTGGGATAGGCGTCGGGGTTGGCGTGGGGGGCGGGGTTGAGGTTGGGGTAGGGGACGGCGGGATAGGAGAGGCGGTGGGGCGGGGCGTGCGGGTCGGGGTGGGGGTAGGGGCGTTGGTCGCTCCACCGCAGCCGGCAAGGCTGCCCAGAAGTGCGACCAGCGCCAGCAACATCGTAACTCCAACCAGAAGACGCCAGAGAGGGAAGTGGGACGAGTTCATGGGTTTATCCCTCCGCAGAAAGTGGGTGGCTTATGACTTAACCATCGGACGGATGGGCGGTCGCAGATACGCAATGGCTTTTTCCTCTTCGCTGTTCATCACGACCTCTACGAGCCGCCCTTTGCAGACCGAGGGCACGTGGATGACGCGTACATATTCAGCCAGCGGAGCATCCGCGGGGAGGAGATCAGACAGAAAATTGGGGCTTTCCTCAAAGAAAGCGCGATTGAAGAACTCATCTGGCTCGTCGGGGTAGAGTGCCAGCGGATAGATATTGGCCTCTACCAGGTCCTGGAAAAAATGGGTTCCGTAGGAGGCCTCCGGAGTCCCGGCGGGACCAGCAAAAGCGATCTCAATGAGCATAGATGTATTGTAGATATCGGCGTAACCCACCTTGACGCCCAGAGAGATATTGGACGTTCCCCACCGGCCTGGTCCCATGAGGATGTACCGGTGCCCCGTCAATCGCTGGTTGATTCTCCCCACCAACCGCCCAATTTCGTAGCGGGTGCTGTCATCGGGGAGGGTCGCATACCGATGGGGATCCACGTACACGATGTACTCAATGCCCGAAACGACACCGTCGGGGACCAGGCGGGTTGCGATGAAGAGAATGTCTTCGGGGGCCAGGGATGAGGGGAGGGCGCGGGTGGTGGCGGCCTCCCGGCTGCTGAGCGGCCGGCACTGGAGCAGGTAGAGGGTGAAACGGGGGTGCGGACGGCCCGGGACAATCTCCAGGGCGAACTCCACGTCTACTGGGCGACCGTATGCCTGGGAGAGGCGGTGTAAAACGGCGCGCATCAGGTCAGTGAACAGGGAGTCCCGCAGAAGACGGTCAAAAGTGAGGACGATCTCCCCACCCCCCAGCATGCCGGGCCGAGAGAAATCGGTAAGGTAATCGTCCCGAAAGAGAGAGGCCAGGTATTCCAATCCGGGGTAATTGCTGCCGAGGACCTGGAGGATAGGGAGGGTGCGGAACGCGTTGTCCTGCAGGTCAATGACGTCTATTAGGTGCTGGGAGTACTTGCGGATGTCCTGCGGGGTGGTTTCGGGCCGCAGAGTGGGATGGCTCAGGGCGACCATTCGGGGGTAGTCCCCGGCAACACGCTCCACCGCCCGGGTTCCCAACCCGCAGACGATGCGTATAAAGCCTTCCTCCGGGCGAATGCGGGGCGTCCAGCGGAAAGGATTGCGGCTGAAGGCAACGCCTGCTACCGTCGGAAAGTAAAACCGTCCGTATCGGGAGCCCGCCACCCGCTGGATGAGCACGGCCATACGCTCGTCGTAATCCAGCAATCCCACCTGGCGGCGGTAGAGGAGCGCATCGGGGTTCAGCGTGCTGGCATACACACGGCGGATGGCATCCAGCAGCGCGTGCAGGTTCTCCCGAGGGGTGCCCTGGTTGGGGCAGAAGACACTCTCGTACTTGCCCGCGAAGGAAGTGCCGAAGTTATCCTCCAGCAGACTGGAGGAGCGGACGATGAGTGGGGAATTCCCCAGGCGGTCCAGTTCTCTCTCCAGCGCCTCTACGACATACCCGGGGAACTCACTCTCAGCAAAGCGACGCTGGATTTCCGGATACTCTTCGCGGATTTCCGTCTCCGTTTTGTATTTCTGATCAAAAAACGGATAGAGGTTGTTATGGGCAATGAAATCGTAAAAGACGTCCGCGCCCAGGAAGACCGATTCCGGGATGACCACGTGTTCCTGGAGGGGGATACGGCTTTCTTCGTCCGTCCGGAGGATTTTATACGCCAGCATCATTCCGGCGGCCTTGCCGCCGATTTTTCCCCGTCCGATCCGGTGACGACGGATTTCCTTGAGGTCGGCAACAGAAAAATATCGCTGCGCGACCCCAATGAAGCCCAGTTGGTCGCTGATCATCCCGCGGATGAGAACAACGTTAATCTGCCGGAGGTGATGGCGGATCTTTTCTTTCTTCTCTGGGGATAGACGTTCGTACTCCTCGGCCTGGGCGAAGAGGATGTCCCATGGCGCCAGTTCCGGATTGAAGGTGAGCGTGATTTCTTCTTCCGGCCTGCGTGGGCGAAGGGCGGAGCGGACGATTCCCTCAAACAGCGAGTAGGGGAGGTTCATTGCGAAGTAGAAATCGGTGAGGTGGTCGCGGACGATGCGCAATCGTTCCTCCCACTCCTCTGCCGATTCCTGAAGCATCGGGTCGGTCAGCCCTTCTTCGCGCTGGGTCAGGATGGCTTTGGCGCGCACTTCTTCTTCAAACTGCTCCGGAGTGATAATGCCGCGCGCGAAGATTTCCTGGCGCATCCGCTCCCGAATCTGCCGGGCCAGGATAGGGTATTCGGAGAGCGCCAGATAGATGGTGAGCACTTTGGGCCACTCGCGCGGGCCGACCGGTTCGGAATTCATATTGCTTCCCCAAAGCCGGAGTGTGCAGAAGATTATAACATAATCCGGTCGGAGATGCCACTTATTGCACTGCCCTTTTCCCTTCCAGGGCAAACGCCCCTATCCAAAACACAAAGGGGCAGGTCAGCGACCTGCCCCTAAGGAACCCGGATTTTTGTGCGCTCTGGGCGCTACTTCCACCCGGTGTCAATGGTGCCCGCGATGATGCCTTTCTGGACCTCCTCCAGTTCGGCCTTCAGGCTGGCAGGCACATCGTCGTCAAACTCGTGGAAGGGAGCAATCCCCACGCCGCCGTTCTTCAGCGTGCCCACATAGACGCCGCCCTGGAAGGTGCCCTCCTTGGCCATCTTGATAGCATCTCGCACAGCGATGTGCATGTTCTTCATCACGCTGGTCAACACCACCGGGCAGTACTCCGCGGCGCTGACGCACCAGTCGGTATCCACGCCGATGAGCATCGTGCCGGGATGATCCTTCACTGCCGCAGCGGTGCCCAGACCCACCGGGCCGGCGACTGGCATGATGATATCAGCGCCTTCGGCGATCAGTTCCTCGCCCACACGGCGACCGTCATCAGTGGACTCAAAGTTGCCGACGAAGACCCCGTCGTCTTTGGCGGTGCTCCAGCCCAGCACCTGAACGTTGGTGCCGTGCTTCTGGTTGTAGTAGTTGACACCGTACTCAAAGCCCACCATAAAAATGGTGACCGGGGGGATCTTAATGCCGCCGAAGGTTCCCACTTTGCCGGTCTTGGTCATCCCGGCAGCGAGATATCCCGCCAGGAAGGCGGCCTCATCGGTGGCGAAGGTCAGGCCCAGGACATTGGGGATGGGCGGGTCGTAGGCGAAGTCCACAATGGCGAACTTCACGTTGGGGTTCTGCTCGGCGAACTTCTTGGTGTCATCACCCAGCAGGAAGCCGACGGTGACGATCATATCGTAACCCTGGTCAATGAACTGAGTGATGTTCGCCGCGTAGTCCGCCTGCTGCTGGGACTCCAGATAAGCGACCTCCGCGCCCAGTTCGTCCCGCGCCAGTTCCATGCCCTGCCAGGAAGTGGCGTTGAAGGACTTATCGTCAATGCCGCCGACGTCGGTGACCATGCCGACTTTGAATTTCTTCTCCGGGGTCGGCCTGGGGCCACAGGCCACTACCAGGGTGGCCAGCAGAGTCAGGGTAACGAAGGTCAGTATCCACTTACGCATGGCTTTCTCCTCCTAAATTGGGAATAGGTTTTATAGACGACTGGGAAAAATGGGGGAATCAGCGGTCTCTTCTGAACGTTCGCACAACACCTCCTGAGTGGAATAAGCATTTCTATTATGCCCCAAAATGGGCAGAAGTCAAGTTGCTCTTTCTACAAAGGTGCATTTCAGTTTTGGGGCAAGGGAGGATATGCCAGGGGAGGGGGGATTTTTGTGGGGGGTTGGGCGCTGGCGGTCTCGGTCGCCAGTGCCCCAACCCCCAACCTTTCTCCTTCGCTCGGGGTAAGTTGTGGCGCGACTCCCGCTCTTCCGGTCCTACCGTTTTACCTTCTCCCTCTATTCTTACTGCGCAGTGTGAGAAAGTTGTAAGAATGTGGCGAACTTTGGATACAGGAAGTAGGGAGAGATCTGTCATCAGTCTGCCTTGCAATTTGAAGATTATCTCCTCTCTGCTCGCGTAAAATTATAGTGCCTGAAAGACACAGCCACTGCGAACAGGGGGGTCACTATGGAACGAGGAGGTAGTCTGAGCGGAGTTGCAATCGTCATTGCGATTCTCGCTTTGCTCCTGGGGGTGGCTCTGGCGAACGCCGACGTGCTGAATCCGTACCAGGGGCCGGCCCAGGCCAGAGAAATAGAACTGGCAGCAGAGATTGGGGCAGAACGAGCACGGATGGAACTGGAAGCCCAGCGTCAGGAGATTCAAATCCGCCTGGAGGGTCTACGGCAAAAGCAGGAAACGGAACAGGCTTTGTTGCACTTCGCCGGGACCGTGCTTACTCTTACCGCAGCAGGAGCCATTCTGATGGTGGGCGGTGGGGCTGCTTTTTATCTGATCGCTCTTGGGCGGCGGGCTTGGATAGTTCCCGCAAGTCCACCCTTAGGGCATATGACGAGCGCACTGCCGGGTCAACCGGTTGGCCGCCCGCAAACAGCCGTTCCCACCGGGATAGGGCATCCTGTACCTGAGGGAGGAAATGGCAGGGGACGGGCTGTAAATCGCCCGGTCCCCTACTTTTGAGTTTGACCTTTCTCCGTAGGAGCAAATGCGGAGGTGGGCAATGATTCCCTGGATGATGAAAGTCGGTCCGCTTTTTTGCCCGGAGCGCCTCCCCCCAGGCCTGGATTGCTACTTCCGGCTGCCGGGAAGGATGGTGATGGTCTGGAGTGGAGGGGAACTGGCTCTGGTATTCCTGCGGGGAGAGGATCAACCGATCTGCGATTGTTCCGAGTATACATTGAAGCAAGCATGTCGGCATACCCAGGCGCTCCGGGCGGGGTTGTGGATTCACATTTTTCAGCGTCCTCAGGGATATGGCCTGGTGACCCGTACCCGGGACTGGGTGCGGAAAGTGCGATTCCCCGCGGCCATGCGTGTGCCTCTGAATCAGGAAATGCCGGTTGCGGTGTGAACAATACTGGAGTCTGGCGAATTTTCCAGGCGCTATGATTTCCGCAGTTTTTCGGCCTGCTGGACAGAAAGCCGGTAGCTTTCGTTGCTCAAAGCCGGTCTGTGACCGGCGTCCGGCAATCGGCGGGTCGCAGACCCGCCGAGAGCACCCGCCGGGAGCGAAAAAGAGCATTTCGCCAGAGTCCAGTGAACAATATAAGCAAGGTGAAAGGAGGAAGACCATGATCGGCCATCTGTTGGGCAAAGCGGCTTGCATAGCGATTATCTCGGCGGGGGCCTTTGTCACACTCTTCTGTCTGGCATGTGCGGCATCGGCGAGGCGCAACGGCGAGGCGCCAGGGTTCTTCGTGATCGGCGCCATTTTCTGCCTCTTCCTCCTCGGAGTGGTTTTCCTGGTCTTGATTGCCGTTGCCTGACGATCCTGCGGAGGTCCATATGAAGCCCGCGCTCTATCTCTACACCTTTATCCACGGGAAATCCGTTCGGGTTGGGGTCATCTGGGGCACATCCGGCGGTGCAGCCCTGTAGAGGGGGATATCCGCAAAACGGGAAGACGGAGTTTGCGGGGCGGCAGAACCGCCTCACAAACTCCAACTCCCAACCGTTCGGGACGGGCTTGTGCAGCAAATCCCTTCCGGGGAGCGGCGTGGCCATGAAAAAGGGGAAAGTGGGGTTTGTGTGGGCGGCGAA
>FWPU01008717.1_pt1 | contig 14988 bp, 13 predicted proteins | sample 2228361 | NCBI WGS metagenome assembly FWPU01 (sample SAMEA103939777, study PRJEB20133) | metagenome
TTCGAGCGCAAGCCGTTCGCGGGTGATCACCGCCTCCTCGAGCGGCGGAACGGTCGAGCGCAGCTGCGTCACCAGCGCCGTGCGCGCGCGCTCATAGAGCGCGCGTCGATTCTCCGCGGTATCGATTCCAAGATCGCTGACAGCGCGAGCGATGAGCGGATGATAGTCTGCCATTGCCCTTCAAGCGTACGTGTTCGCCGAGCGGTGCGCCTTTCCGTCAGGCCTCGAACGGATTGCGCATCAGTATGGTGTCCTCCCGTTCCGGACTGGTTGACAGCAGGGCCACCGGGCACCCGATCAATTCCTCGATCCGCCGCACATATTTTATCGCCTGCGCCGGCAAGTCGGCCCACGAGCGGGCGCGCGCCGTTTTCTCGCCCCAGCCGGCCTCCGTCTCGTAGATCGGTTCGACGCGGGCCTGCGCGTGGGCGCTGGCCGGAAGATAGTCGATCTCGCGGCCGTCGAGCCGGTAGCCCACGCAGACCTTGATTTTGTCAAATCCGTCGAGAATGTCGAGCTTGGTGAGCGCGATGCCGTCGATGCCGCTGGTGCGGACCGCCTGCCGCACCAGCACGGCGTCGAACCAGCCGCAGCGGCGCGGCCGGCCGGTTACCGTGCCGAATTCCTTGCCGCGTTCGCCGATCAGTCGGCCGATCTCGTTGTCCTGTTCGGTCGGGAACGGCCCCTCCCCGACCCGCGTGGTATAGGCCTTGCAGATGCCGAGCACGTAGCCGATGGCGCCGGGCCCGAGGCCGGAGCCGGTCGCGGCCTGCGCCGCGACGGTATTGGAAGAGGTGACGAACGGGTAGGTTCCGTGGTCCACATCGAGCAGCGCGCCCTGCGCCCCTTCGAACAGGATCCGCTTGCCCTCGCGCCGCTTTTCGTCGAGCAGCGCCCAGACCGAATCCATGAACGGCAGCACCTTGGGCGCGACCGATGCGAGCTCCTCGTAGAGATCCCTGGGCGCGACCGTCGGCATGCCCAATCCTCTGCGCAGCGCGTTGTGATGCGCGAGCAGCCGCTCGATCTTGTCGCCGAGCGCCTTCAGATCCGCGAGGTCCATGAGCCGGATCGCGCGGCGGCCGACCTTGTCCTCGTAGGCCGGGCCGATGCCGCGCTTGGTGGTGCCGATCCGACCGTCGCCGGATTCGCGCATCGCGTCGAGCTCCTGGTGCAGGCGCAGGATCAGCGTGACGTTTTCCGCGATGCGCAGATTGTCGCGGGTAACCGCCACGCCCTGCGACTTCAGCCGCTCGATTTCCTCGATCAGCGCGCGCGGATCGAGCACCACCCCGTTGCCGATGACCGACAGTTTGCCCGCGCGCACCACGCCCGAGGGAAGCAGCGAAAGCTTGTAGGTCGCTCCGTTGATGACCAGCGTGTGTCCGGCGTTGTGCCCGCCCTGGAAGCGAACCACGACGTCGGCCTGCTCGGAGAGCCAGTCGACGATCTTGCCCTTGCCCTCGTCGCCCCACTGCGCGCCGACCACAACCACGTTTGCCATGCCGAATCCTTCTCACGCGCGGGCAACCGCTCGCCGCGCCTTGAGCAAGCGGTGAGGTGCCCGCATTGAGCGAAGCGAAATGCGGGAACAAGCTGAAGGCCATCCCCGGGTTTCGCTCCGCTCAACCCGGGCTACGGTTGCTCCCGCAGCAACCGGATCACATCAACGATAATAGCGAGTAGCCCGCATTGAGCGAAGCAAAATGCGGGAACCGATATCGGGCCCGGCACCGTCCCGGGTTTCGCTCCGCTCAACCCGGGCTACCGGCTGCGGTCTACGGTCGCTGCGTTTCCCGCAGGCGCCGCCGTCAGAAGCGCAGCGGTTTGGCCTGCTGCACCTGCGGCAGCGCCCGCACCTTGGCCAGCACCTCGGGCGGCAATTCGCCGTCGATCCCGAATAGGGCGATATCAATGGAAGAGCCGACCGCCACGTTAAAACGCCTTCGGAAGTCCGGCCTCCTTCAGAATTGCATTGGCGGTAAATCTCGATCTCAATTTGCGGTCGACTGTCACATGAACCCTGGTTTGCGGGTTCCACCAGATTTCGTGGTCGCCTCGCCCCTGCCGCTTCAATTCGTAGCCGTTCTCGCGCAGCAACCGGATCACATCGCGATAATAGTCGGCCATCGGCGGAGCTATTCCGCCGCGCGCAACGGATCGCTGGCGCGCGCCACGATTTCGATCGAGGCCGGAAGATCGGAAACGCCGCTCTCTTCCAAAAGATCGCGGATCATGCCAGGCAGCTTGGCGCGCAGCGCCTCAATCGATTCGGCTTCGGTGACAAGTCCGCGCAGGTCTTGGGTGGTCGCCACCCACACCGAGGCCTCCGGATCCCAGTCGGCATGCACAACGATCGGCCTAGCCAAGGCTGCTCCTTCTTTTGATACGCCTCGCAACCACACATTATAGCGAGTAGCCCGCATTGAGCGAAGCAAAATGCGGGAACCGATATCGAGGCGCGGCACCGCCCCGGGTTTCGCTCCGCTCAACCCGGGCTACCGGCTGCGCTCGCTACGTTCGCCGCGCTCGCCGCCGTCAGAAGCGCAGCGGCTTGGCCTGCTGCACCTGCGGCAGCGCCCGCACCTTGGCCAGCACCTCGGGCGGCAATTCGCCGTCGATCTCGATCAGCGCGATCGCGTTGCCGCCGGGCGCGTCGCGGCCCACGTGGAAGGTCGCGATGTTGATGCCGGCGTCGCCCAGCGTGGAGGAGAACTTGCCGATGAACCCCGGCTTGTCGAGATTGGTGATGTAGATCATCGACGGCCCGAACTCGGCGTCCATGCGGATGCCCTTGATGTTGACGATGCGCGGCCGTCCGTCCGCGAACACCGTGCCCGAGACGTGGCGCGACTGCCGCTCCGTGGTCACCGTCACCGTGATCAGGCTCTCGTAGTCGCAGTCGCCCTCCCGCGTCACCTCCTCGACCATGATGCCGCGTTCCTTCGCGATCACCGGCGCCGACACCACGTTGACGTCCTGCAGCATCGGGCGCAGCAGCCCGGCGATGGCGGCCGAGGTCAGCGCCTTGGTGTTCATCTTCGCCACCGCGCCCTCGTAGGCGAGCTGCACCTTGCTGATGCCGGTCTCCGTGAGCTGACCGGCGAACGATCCGAGCTTCTCGGCGAGTGAGATGAAGGGTTTCAGGCGCGGCGCTTCTTCCGCGGTGATCGACGGGAAGTTGACCGCATTCGAAATCGCGCCGCGCAACAGATAGTCGGACATCTGCTCGGCGATCTGCAGCGCCACGTTTTCCTGCGCTTCGGTGGTCGAGGCGCCGAGGTGCGGCGTGCACACCACGTTGGGGAGCCCGAACAGCGGGTTGTTGACCGCCGGTTCCTCCAGGAACACGTCGAACGCCGCGCCCGCCACGTGCCCCGCCTTGATCGCCTCGGCCAGCGCCTGCTCGTCGACCAGCCCGCCGCGCGCGCAATTGATGATCCGCACGCCCTTCTTCATGCGCTTGAGCGCCGCGCCGTCGATGATGTTGCGCGTCTGCTCGGTGAGCGGCGTGTGCAGCGTGATGAAATCCGCGCGCCGGAACAGATCCTCGAGCTCGACCTTCTCGACGCCGAGCTGCATCGCGCGCTCGGGCGAGAGGAACGGATCGTAGGCGATCACCTTCATCTTCAGGCCGATGGCGCGGTCGGCGACGATCGAGCCCACGTTGCCGCAGCCGATCACGCCGAGCGTCTTGCCGAAAATCTCGACGCCCATGAATCGGTTCTTTTCCCACTTGCCGGCCTTGGTCGAAGCGTCCGCCTGCGGGATTTGCCGCGCCAGCGCCAGCATCAGCGTGATCGCGTGTTCCGCCGTGGTGATCGAGTTGCCGAACGGCGTGTTCATGACGATGATGCCGCGCGCGGTGGCCGCGGCGATGTCGACGTTGTCGACGCCGATCCCGGCGCGCCCGATCACTTTCAGCTTGCGCGCCCTGTCCAGGATCTTGCTCGACACCTTGGTCGCCGAGCGGATCGCGAGGCCGTCGAAATCGCCGATCATCTCCGCAAGCTTCTCTTTGTCCTTGCCGAGATTGGGCTGAAATTCGACCGCCACGCCCCGCTCCTTGAAAATCTGCACCGCCGCCGGCGACAGCGCGTCGGAAATCAGGACATTTGGTGTCATTGCCGCACTCCAAAACTCGTTCGCAACCCAGCGCCGGCGGCGCTATGCCGCCTTGGCGAGCGCCTCTTTCGCCTGCGCATAGGCCCAATCGAGCCAAGCGGTAAGCGCCTCGAGGTCGCTGCGTTCCACCGTCGACCCGCACCAGATGCGCAGGCCCGGCGGCGCATCGCGATAGGCGTCGATGTCGTAGGCGACGCCTTCCTTCTCCAGCATCGCCGACAGGCTCTTGACGAACTTGGCCTGCGCGTCGGCGGAAAGCTTCAGCACCGCGGGATCCACCACCTTCAGGCACACCGAGGTGTTGGAGCGCAGCGCCGCCTCCTCGCACAGGAACGCGATCCACGGCGTGCGCGCGACCCAGTCGGCGATGACCTTGGCGTTGGCATCCGCCCGCGCCATCAGCACCTTCAACCCGCCGATCGATTTCGCCCACGACAGGGTGTCGAGGTAGTCTTCCACGCACAGCATGGACGGCGTGTTGATGGTGCCGCCCTCGAAAATGTCCTCGATCAGCTTGCCGCCCTTGGTGAGGCGGAAGATTTTCGGCATCGGCCACGGCGGCTGGTAGCTTTCCAGCCGCTCGACCGCGCGCGGCGAGAGGATCAGCATGCCGTGCGCGGCTTCCCCGCCGAGCGCCTTCTGCCAGGAGAAGGTGACGACGTCGAGCTTCGGCCAGTCGAGCGGCTGCGCGAACGTGGCCGAGGTGGCGTCGCAGATCGTGAGCCCGCCGCGGTCGGCGGCGATCCAGTCCGCATTCGGCACCCGCACGCCGGAGGTGGTGCCGTTCCAGGTGAACACCACGTCGCTTCCCGGATCGACCCTGGAGAGATCGGGCAACGCGCCGTAGGGCGCTCGCAGCACCGTGACGTCTTTGAGCTTGAGCTCCTTTTGCACGTCGGCAACCCAGCCTTCGCCGAACGATTCCCAGGCGAGCATGGTGACCGGCCGCGGCCCGAGCAGCGACCACAGCGCCATTTCGACCGCGCCGGTGTCGGAGGCCGGCACGATGCCGATGCGGTACGCCGCCGGCACCTCGAGCACGTCGCGGGTGAGATCGATGGCGCGTTTCAGCTTCGCCTTGCCCGCTTTCGAGCGGTGGGAGCGTCCGAGAACGGCATCGGTGAGGGCTTGCAGGCTCCAGCCGGGGCGCTTGGCGCAGGGGCCGGAAGAAAAGTGCGGCACCAGCGGCCGCACGCTAGGCTTGCTTGGCATCGGTCTATCCTTCCAGATAGGCGCCCCTCGGTGGGGAGGGGTGTCCCACGCGCGGGAATAGGGGAGCGAGCCTCGGCCGTCAAGACGGAAATGGCGCGGCGGCACGCCCGCCGCTGCCCCAAATTGATGCAGCGAATTTCCGTGCTGGGGACGCACGTGAACAGCAAACGCAGGCCGCCGGCAAACGCAGCAAGCGTAGTCCGGCGGGAGCTCAAGCGACAGCCGGGGCATGGGCCACTTGTTGACTTGCGCGCGCGACGCGCTCGAAGTCGCGCTGCGCTTCGGGAATGGCCCCATCCGAACGGCTGGCCGGGGCTACAGATCGTCTGCTGTCAAGCCGGTATGTTTGGCGATGCGCGCCAGCATCCGTGGACCGATGTCCTCGCCATCGTGAAACGCAAACACGAAATCAGGCCACCCTGCCCGTTGCAGGGTTCGATGCGAGCCGCTTTGTCGTTTGACTGTCCAACCGATGCGCAACAATGCCGCCAGCACACGCTTTGGCGGTCGGCCAGCGGCTCATGCCAGCTGGAACAGGCCTGCCAGTTCGCGCGGGAGGGCTTCGCCATGCTCGACCCGATCGGCGATCACGCGGAGGGCCAGCGCGGTGGCCTTGCAACGAGCCTCTGCGTCAGTCGCGCCATAGCTGAGCACGCCGGGCAGCGCCGGCACTTCGGCCAGCCAGCGACCGTCTTCCTCACGTTCGGTTTCGATGCGCAACATGAAACACAAGATATTTTGGCACGGTCGTTTCCGTAAGCTCCGTCGCCTCCTGCGGATTTCGAGCACCGTAGCAAACGGAGCGCCAATGGCCGCGGTGGGCACGGCGCGTTCCGCGCCCTTGCCAAGCCTGCTTCGCCCTTGCCAACCCTACTTGTCGTCTTCCTCCAGCTCCCCGATGTGGTGCTGGGCATAGAGCTCAAGCCCGAGCTTGGCGACGAGATCGAGCTGCGTCTCCAGAAAATCGATGTGCTCTTCCTCGTCCTGCATCAATTTTTCGAACAGATCGCGCGTCACATAATCCTTCACCGCATGGCAATGGGTCGCCGCCTCCTCGTACAACGCGCGCGCCGACATCTCCGCCTTTAGGTCGCAGTCGAGCACCTCCTTCACGTTCTGCCCGATGTGCAGCGGGTCGAGCACCTGCATGTTGGGAAACCCTTCGAGAAAGATGATGCGCGCAACCAGCGTGTCGGCGTGCTCCATCTCCTCGATCGATTCCTTCCGCCAGTGCTTGGCCAGCGCCTTGTAGCCCCAGTTGTCGAGCAGGCGGTAGTGCAGCCAGTATTGATTGACCGCCGTGAGCTCGTGCCGCAGCCCTTTGTTCAGATATTCGATGACCCTGGCGTCGCCCTTCATGGCATTGTGCTCCCGTCGCCTGCGCAGCGTCGGGCGATGATGCCACCGCTTTGGAACGATTGTAAATTACGGCCGCGCGGGATTCGGCGCGTTTTCACAGGCCCGCTCCGACTCGGCGAGCGCCTCGTCGATGATCCGCCGTATGGTGGGGGCGCACCGCCCGCACGGCATGCCGCACCCGAGGCCGTAGTAGACCTGCCCGGGAGAACGCCGCCGCGCGTCCGCCGCCACCGCGGCGCGCACGTCGCGGTCGCTCAACACATTGCAGGAGCAGACGATCATCGCCGCGCTCGCCTCCGGACGGATCGTGATACTGCGGCCGCGCGCCTGACGCAAAGAAAAATGCCGCCCGCCGACGAACCGGGCAGCGAGGAGCAAGGCGGCACGCGACATCCGCCGCCGGCGCGCCCGCACATGGACCCCGCACTTCGCTTGCGCTCAATGCCGGCTTCGCCGTCGCTGATCGGCGTGGGACGAACTCACGCCGCCACGTCGGTGAGCGCCTCGACGATGTCCTCGACCACCGCCTCCACCAGCACCTTGTCGTCGCCTTCGCCCATGACGCGGATCACCGGTTCGGTGCCGGAAGGACGCACCACCAGGCGGCCCTGCCCGTTGAGTTTGCGTTCAGCATTCTTGATCGCCGAGCGTACCCTGGCGTTTTCCAGCGGCTTGCCGCTGCGGTAGCGCACGTTGCGCAGCACCTGCGGCAGCGGATTGAAGCGGTGGCAGACCTTCGACACCGGCTGCCCCAGCTTCTTGACCACCGCGAGCACCTGCAGCGCCGTCACCAAACCGTCGCCCGTGGTCGCATAGTCGGACAGAATAATGTGCCCGGACGGCTCGCCGCCGACGTTGAAGCCCTGCTCCCGCATTTGGTCGATGACATAGCGGTCGCCGACCGGCGCGCGCACCAGTTTCAATCCGAGGCTCGCCAGATGCCGCTCCAGGCCGAGGTTCGACATCACCGTGGCCACCACGCCGTTGCCCGCCAGCCGCCCGTCCTCCTTCCAGCTCTCGGCGATCACCGCGAGCAACTGGTCGCCGTCGACCAGATGGCTGTTCTCGTCGACGATGACCCGACCAGATGGCTGTTCTCGTCGACGATGACCACGCGGTCGCCGTCGCCGTCCAGCGCAATGCCGATATCGGCCCGCACCTCGCGCACCTTCTGCATGCAGGCCTGCGGCGCCGTCGAGCCGCATTCATGATTGATGTTGAACCCGTTCGGATCGACGCCGATCGACACCACGTCGGCGCCGAGCTCCCAGAGCGCCATCGGCGCGACCTTGTAGGCGGCCCCGTGCGCGCAATCGATCACGATGCGCAAGCCTTCGAGCGACAGGTGGCGGGGCAGCGTGCGCTTGGCGAATTCGATGTAGCGGTCGTGCACGCCGTCGATGCGCTTGGCGCGTCCGATGTCGGCCGATTTCGCCAGCCGCTTGCTGAGATCGGCGGCCATCAGCCGCTCGATCTCCTGCTCGACCTCGTCGGACAGCTTATACCCGTCCGGCCCGAACAGCTTGATGCCGTTGTCGTCGTAAGGATTGTGCGAGGCCGAGATCATCACGCCGAGGTCGGCGCGCATCGAGCGCGACAGCATGGCCACCGCCGGCGTCGGCATCGGTCCGAGCAGCAGCACGTCCATGCCCACCGAGGTGAAGCCCGCCACCAGCGCGGTTTCGATCATGTAGCCGGACAGCCGCGTGTCCTTGCCGATCACCACCCGATGCCGGTGTTCGCCGCGCTGGAACACGAGCCCCGCCGCCTGCCCCACCTTCAGGGCCAGCTCGGGTGTGATCGCGTGGTTGGCGCGCCCGCGCACGCCGTCGGTGCCGAACAGTTTTCGATCGACTTTCAAACCCTACCCCTCGAGCGAATGGATATCGGCCGGCCCCGCCGTGTTTTCATATTAGGACCATCCGGCGGCGGATGGGTGGAAAAAATCGCGGCAAGGTTTCCCGCCGCTTGTAACAGTTTTTATTTGTTACATCAATGGCTTGGAGCACCTCGGGGCGCTTGCGGCCCCCATCCTGCGCGCCCCCCGCGCCGCGCACCGCCCCGCTCCGGAATTTCGTGCTAAGCGTTCGCAGTCATGGGGCCACAATGAACAACCTCACCTGCATCGAAGACCTGCGGCGGCTCGCGCGGCGCAAGGTTCCGCGCGCCTTTTTCGATTATGCGGAGGCCGGCTCCTATTCCGAGGAGACCCTGCGCGCCAACCGCGCCGATTTCGAGAAGATCAAGCTGCGCCAGCGCGTGCTGGTCGATGTCTCCGCGCGCGACCTGTCCACCACCATGATCGGCGAGAAGGTCAAGCTGCCGTTTGCGCTCGCGCCCATCGGTCTGCTCGGCATGCAGCACGGCGATGCGGAAATCCTCGCCTGCCGCGCCGCCCACGCCGCCGGCATCCCGTTCACGCTGAGCACCATGTCGATCGGCTCGATCGAGGATGTGGCGTCGGCCGTTGATCGGCCGTTCTGGTTTCAGCTTTACGTGATGCGCGACCGCGGATTCATCCGCGAGCTGATCCAGCGCGCCGCGGCGGCCAAGTGCAGCGCGCTCGTGCTCACTGTGGATCTGCAGGTGCTCGGTCAGCGCCACGCCGACATTCGCAACGGCATGACCGTGCCGCCCCAGATCCGGATCAGGAACATCATCGACATGGCGAGCAAGCCCGCCTGGGCGTTGAGCGTGCTGCGCGGCAAGCGTCGCACCTTCGGCAATCTCGCCGGCTACGTGAAGGGCATGGAGGGGGTCAATTCGCTCGCCCAATGGACCGCCGGGCAATTCGATCCGGCCCTGAGCTGGAAGGACGTCGACTGGGTCAGAAGCGAGTGGCCCGGAAAATTGATCCTGAAGGGCATTCTCGACGTGGACGACGCCAAGACCGCGGTCAAGACCGGCGCCAGCGCCATCAGCGTGTCCAATCACGGCGGCCGTCAGCTCGACGGCGCGCCCTCCGCCATCTCCATGCTGCCGAAAATCGTCGATGCGGTCGGCTCCGACATCGAGGTGATGTTCGACAGCGGCATCCGCACCGGGCAGGACATCATGCGCGCGCTCGCGCTCGGCGCCCGCTCGTGCCTGATCGGCCGCGCCTACGTGTACGGCGCCGGCGCCGGCGGCGAAGCCGGCGTCGCGCGCGCCATCGAGATTCTTGCCAAGGAGCTCGACGTCACCATGGCCCTGTGCGGGGTGAAGTCCATCAAGGAGATCGACCGGCGCGTCCTCGCGCAGGTCTGAATGGAGCACATCATGTTCGAAAAACCCAGCGCCGCCGATCTGCGCGCCGCCGCCGAGCGGCTCGGCATGAAGGTCAGCGACGATTACCTCGCTGCGGTGATGCAGATCACCGCCCCGCTGGTCCAGGCCTACAGCACGCTCGACGCGGTGCCCGACGAATTGCCCCCGACCAAATACCCGCGCGACGGCTGGCGGCGTCCGAACGCCGACGAAAACCGCCACGGCGCCTGGTATGTGAAGACGTCGATCAAGGGCAAGCCGAACGGCAAGCTCGCCGGCCGCCGCGTCGTGCTCAAGGACAACGTTTGCCTCGCCGGCGTGCCGATGATGATCGGCGCCGGCTTTCTCGACGGCACCGTGCCGAACGTCGATGCCACGGTGGTCGAGCGCATCCTCGATGCCGGCGGCGAGATCGTCGGCAAATCGGTGTGCGAGTATTATTGCGTGTCCGGCGGCAGCCACACCAGCGCGACCGGTCCGGTGCACAATCCCCGCAAGCCCGGCTACTCGGCCGGCGGGTCGTCCTCGGGCAGCGCCGCCCTCGTCGCTGCCGGCGAAGTGGACATGGCGATCGGCGGCGATCAGGCCGGTTCGATCCGTATTCCGGCCAGCTACTGCGGCATCGTCGGCCTCAAGCCGACCTACGGTCTTGTGCCCTACACCGGCATCGGCCCGCTGGAAATCACGCTCGACACCGCCGGCCCCATGACCGCCACCGTCGCCGACAACGCGCTCCTGCTCGAAGTCATCGCCGGGCCGGACGGCCTCGACTCGCGCCAGAACGGCGTGAAGGTGGCGCGCTACACCGAGGCGCTCGGCGGCGGTGTCGCGGGCCTGCGCATCGGCGTGCTCAAGGAAGGCTTCGGCCATCCCAATGCCGAGCCCGACGTGGACGCGAAGGTGCGCGCCGCGGCCGCGCGTTTCCAATCCCTTGGTGCCGCCGTCGCGGAGGTCTCGGTGCCGGAGCACTTGAGCCTCGGCTTCCCGGTCTGGGCCGGAATTCGCGGCGATGCCGCCTGCATCACACTGTTGGAAATGAACGGCGCCGGCCTCGCGCACGAAGGGCTTTACGTGACCGGCCTGCTCGATGCCGCGCGCGCCTGGCGCCAGCACGTCGACGAGTTTCCGGATACGCTGAAGGTCGCGACCATCTTCAGCCGCTACACGCTTGATCGCTACGGCGGCCGTTATTATGCGAAGGCGCAAAACTTGCGCCGCCGCCTGCGTGCGGCCTACGACGTCGCGCTGCGGTCGTTCGACCTGTTGCTGCTCCCGACCACGGTGCTGAAGGCAACTCCTTTGCCGGCCAAAGGCGCGCCACCCCAGGAAATCACGCGCCGCAGTTGGGAAGCCACCCGCAACACCTGCCCGTTCAACGTCACCGGCCACCCGGCGATCAGCATTCCCTGCGGCATGGAGGACGGCCGCCCCATCGGTCTGATGCTGGTCGGCCGCCACTGGGAGGAGAGCACGATCTATCGCGCGGCCGCCGCCTTCGAACAGTCGGGCGACTGGATGAAGTTCTAGCGCCCGATTGAAATCGAAACGTCCGCCGGGCGCGCTGCAGCATTCGGTGGTGCGCCCGAGACGCGGCACCGTCACGAGGACTGAACCGGCAATCGCGGATCCTCTGATCGCCGCGCCGCATTATCGCGCCGCATGGCGACACTTCGCGCATGATGCTCATCGCGCGCATGGAACGATGCGCGCCGGCTGCGGGCGCTCGAGCGGCGGCAGGAAGATCGCGAGATAGCCGGCGTCGCCGGTGAGCGTGTGCAGTCCCGCCTCGCGATAGCCGACCGCGGCAAGCTCGCAGCGCAACACGCGCAGCGGCGTACCGTGTTCCTCGATCGGCTGGTCCAGATCGACGATCCCGACTCGCGCTCCGGTCTTTAGCGCGGGAGCGAGGTTGTACAGAAAGGCGTAAGGCTCCGCGACTTCGTGATACATGTGGACGAGGATCGCGGCATCCAAGGCGCCCGCCGGCAGCCGCGGGTCGTGCGCCTCGCCCAAGGCAAGCCTGACATTGCTCAGCCGCAAGCGCCGCACCCGCTTGGCCAGATTTGCGAGATAGTCGGGCCGCACATCCTGCGCAATGACGACGCCGGAGGGGCCGACCACTCGGGCAAGCCGCACCGTGTGGTAGCCGGCACCCGCGCCGACATCGCCGACCGCCATGCCCGATTTGAGGGCAAGCAGTCGCGCAACCTGTCCCGCTTCGTTGTTTGCATCCCGCCTGGCTTCGGTCGAGCGGCGCGGACTGACGATCGCGGCGACCGGACGCGCCGGACGCGGAAAGACGTTCGCCGGTGCGCCGGGCGGCGCCAGAAAACCGATGTCGCTCTTCTGGGCCGCCCACACCGCAGGTGCCAATGCGGCCGCCACCAGCAGCCATGACAGGCGAACCGAAGCCTTGCAGATCATGAAAACGCTGCCTCCCGCCCGACGCTGCCCAAGGCGCGCCGAAGCCTGCGCAAGAAGCGGTCGTTTGCGGGCGAAGACTGATCGGGGACTTCGCTGCCGCTCAACCCAATCTTAACGCGCCTTGCATTCCCTTGATTCGAAAACGCAGGCCCTGGAGCGCGACACCTTTTGATTGAGCTGCGCCAACTTCCCCTCAAGGAGGTGGAGCCAAGCGCCGCCGTATGGCCTGTGGCATCAAGTCATCGATCCTTGAACCCCATCGGCCTTTCCGTTTCAGGAGCAAGAGCGGTTCAATTTGGACCCGACAGGCTCTAGACTTGCCGATGAAGGGGTCCTCAGGGGTGAAGGGGTCCTCAGGGGTGGGAACGTGCGCAGCATGACGGGCTTCTGTTTTGCCGCAGCCGCCGGCCGGCGCCTGTTCGCCGGCGTTCTCGCCCTTGGGCTCGGCCTCGCCGCGCTCGACTCGCCGGCGCTCGCGCAGGGCCGCCCGACCACCCTGACCAAGGCGCAAGCCGAGGCGCTCGACGCCTACAACAAGGCCTTGGATGCCTTCAAAGCCGCCCTGGCCGAGCGGCGCGCGCCGCTCAATGCGAACCAGAAGCTGCCGCCCACGCCGGGACAGGCGCTCTACCTAGCGCGCATCAACATGATGAGCGCCTACAAGGATTTGACCGACGTCCTTCCCTCCAGGATCGGCCGGCCCAACAAGTTCGGCATTCCGCCCGCCTATTTCGACGCCGACACCGAGCCGCTGATCGACGAATACAAGGCGCTGTTCCGCATCATGCAGGCGCCGCCCCCCGACGCGCAGCCCTCTGCCACGCCCTATGCCGACGTGGTCGATCTCGGAACCGTGATTGCGCGCGTCAAGGGCTTGAGCGCGGACCATGCCGCCATTGCCGGCCGCATCTGCCTCGGGGTGTTCTTTGCCGAGACCGACGGCGAGCAGAACATCGGCAATGCCCGCTCCGACAAGTACAAGGGCAGCTTCCAGACCGGCGTCGACGAGGACCGCAACGGCCGCAAGAAATGGGCGGCGATCAAGCCGAAGGTCAGAGTCATCGATCCCGCCTTGAGCGCGCGCGACGACCGCGAGGAGGCCCGCGTCGGCAATTCGGATCAGCGGTTCAACCATTGGACCGGCGTCAGAAACGGGCTGATGAACGCGCATGCGGATCTGTTCGGGCAAATCCCGACCATCGTTAAGACATTGCCAAATCCGATCGATCAGATGAGATTTTTCGAACTCATCCAGATCATCCCGAGCCCGACCAAATCCGCGCTCAAATCCGGCGACCTGCTCAACTATAAAATTTCCGAGCCGCGGATAATGTTCTATTTGCGCAACAACAGTATGTTCGCGTTCGGGCAGGCGGACCGGCGCCGGACATCGGCGACCTTCCGCGAAATTCTCGATGCGATGTGGATGTTCAATGAAAAGTTCGAGCGCGCGCTGGCGAAATACGACGAGTTGAAGGTGCGACCGAAAAGCTGAAGATGCGGCGAAGAGGCTGAGGTTCAAGGGGCTGAAACTTCTTCGGGGGCAACCATGTCAACCGTATCGCGACGGGCCTTCACCGCAGGGCTCTTGGCCGGCGCCCTCGCGCCGAACGATCTGTTCGGGCGACCGACCGATCCGGGACGCATTGCCATCATCGACACGCCCAACAACGCTGCGCGATGCGCGGACAAATTGGCCGCCTGCGGCGTCAAAGTGGTGGTGCGCTATTTTGCCCGCAGGCCGCAGCCGGGCTTGCGCGAGAAGGTCATGGCCTCCGACGGCAACATGATCGACGGCGTGCGCGAGCCGGCGATCCTCATTCGGCACGGCATTTCGATCGTCTCGCTCTACCAGTATCGCAACAACCTGGCGCAAAAATTCACCGACGGCCTGGAAGACACCGGCTCGGCCAAGGCCGAAGCCTTGGCCGACGCCAAGGCGGCGCTGGAACAGGCCAAGCTGGTCGGCCAGCCCGAAGGCTCGGCGATCTACTTCGGCGTCGATTTCAACGCCAGCAAATCGGCGCAACGGCTGCGCGCCGGCAACGGCACCGGTAACGGCAAGAGTAGCAACGCCAAGAATAATGGCGACGGCGCCCGGCCGCCCCGCGACGTGGTCGAGGCCGTGCTCGACTATTTCCGCCTGATCAATCGGACGGTGGGCCAGAGCTATGCGATCGGGGTCTACGGCAACGGATTCATCAATCGGCTGCTGCGCGACGAAAAGCTCGTCGCGTTCAACTGGATCTCCGCCTCGCGCGCCCACGACGGCACCGCGGAGTTCTACAACGCCGGCCAATGGCATCTGTTTCAGAATCAGGTCGACCGCCGCTGGTTCGCCGTCGGCGGCAAATGCTCGACCGGCCTCGACCTCGACACCAATGTGCAGAACCCGCGCGTGTCCGACATCGGCGCCTGGGGCGCGGGGCCGGTCGACCCGGCGCGCACGCAGGCCATTTTTGCTCAGCGCCGCTTCGTGCGCCGCGCGACTCCGGTCGTTCGCCAGAACGGAACGGGAGGCTCGGGCGAGCGGCTGAACTGCAAATCCGAGGCGCGCGTGCTCAAGCACGGCAACGTGCGGGTCCTCGCCCAATCCGGCAACTGGGCCAACGCCGACGTCGA
>FWPU01002018.1_pt1 | contig 14987 bp, 11 predicted proteins | sample 2228361 | NCBI WGS metagenome assembly FWPU01 (sample SAMEA103939777, study PRJEB20133) | metagenome
CACGGGTCAATGAAACAATAGCAGGAGCCGATATGAAACGTCGAAATGCCCAAGATGAGATTGTATGGGTTGCAGCAGCCATCTCATCATTTGGTTTCACTGTGAATCATGCCTTTCTAGACGACCATGGACTACCAACACCCCATACATGGACAGATCTTGCTAATGAGACCTATGGCAGAGGGCTACCCACAGTGCGGCCAATTGCCATGGGTAATGCGCCTGGTACAACCTCCAACACAAGAATCTACGAGATTATTACACAGGCACTGGGCTGGGACCAGGGATGGATTAATCTGGTGAAGATGGGGGGAAATGCCAGAATATATAGCGGATCTGTTGAGGTCCAGACTGCTGTGGAGATCGCTGAGGTGGGTATTGCCATGTCTATTGACTTCTATGGCTTTGTGACACAGTCAAAGAATCCAGACTGTGAATACATAATACCAGAAGGGCAGACTATAGTGAATGGCGACCCAGTTGCAATTACGTATAACACTCAGCAGTTTGAATTGGCGGAAGGGTTCATAGATTGGTTACTAACACCAGAGGCACAGGCACTGTGGCTCAATCCCAACATAATGAGGATGCCAGTGATGCGTGAAGCATTTGACACACCCATAGGAAGACAGAACCCTCAGCTCTATGCGTCATTCAATATGACTGTAAGAACTATAGGTATAGACTTCAATGACACTCTGTCATTGACGACAAACTTTGCATTCATAGAGTATTTTGAGTCCGTGATCACAGATGCCCATGGAGAACTTACCAATTGCTGGAAACTGCTGGTTCAAGCGTACCATGATGGATATATCAATAGTACACAGTTTGAATACTACACCACATGGATGGGTACTCCGGTCACTATCATTGACCCTGAGAGTGGACAATCGGAGAAGTTTACCATTGACTATGCAAAAAGGTTGAGCATTAAGATGCTCCAAGACCAGGTCTACTCCGGACAAGTTCAGGTCCGATGGACAACTGCAGCCAAGGCAGTATATAATCAGATATACAACGAGGTCTATGATCTTCTACCCATTGAGTGGTATTAAAAAAGCGGGTCTGTACGGTGCGTCAATAATATGAGTGAAGAGAAACCAACCCATGATTCTGAGCTGGAGTCTGCAGCACTCTCACAACGGATACGTTCTACAGTCGTGAGCGCTCCAGCTCATCTTATTCAAATAATCAAAAAAATGCCTCAGTCTGCAAAAACGTGGCTTGTTGAGAGAATTCGTGGTATGCAGAGATTTGCAAAGAACCCCCGTGAACAGATAAGAGCAAATCTGAGAAAGTTGCGACAAGAGTTGGACACAATCACCACGATTCAGTTGTCTATAGTGTTGATTGTATTCGTTATCTTTCTTGTTATGCCATTAGGAAGCGTAGTGGTGACAAGCTTTTTTGACACCTCTGGAAACCCGACACTGGCGCACTTCGCAGGTCTATTCAGTGATTCAAACTTCTGGCCATGGCAGTGGAAATACAATCCCAATACTCAGCAGAATGAACTTGTGAGCTATATAGATCTCAACATACTTCAGACTGGCGGAGAACATGTCATCATTCAGGGTTGGGATCTTGGAACAATATTAAACTCGATCTACGTTGCGCTCTTTGTCACTGCTATTGCTCTTGTACTCGGTGTGTTTTTTGCGTTCGTTGTTGCACGATATGACTTTCCCGGAAAATCAATCATTAAGACAATTTTGATAATTCCAGTATTGGGAACTCCCTTCATTGGTGCAATTGGCATCCAGAAGTTTATGGGCCAGTATGGTTTCTTCAATAATCTCTTCTACAGGGAACTCCATTGGTTCCCATTCATATATGAGTTTAGGGGACTTGCTGCAATAATACTTGTACAGAGCCTCACATTGTTCTCACTAGTCTATCTGAATGCCTATTCGTCATTTGTGGGAATTGATCCATCTCTTGAAGAACAGGCTGAGAACCTTGGTGCAACTGGCTTCAAACTCTTCAGGAAGGTCACACTTCCACTTGCCATGCCCGGTATTCAAGCGGGAGCCATCTTGACATTCATTTTGAGTATTGAGGACCTTGGAACACCACTTGTATATGATAGTGATTTTCAGGCCAGAAAGACTCTTGCATATCATGTATTCAGCAAGATCTTCTCAAGCCAGACAGGACAGATAGATCCAGCAAGTCCAGCTGCTGGAATGATACTCCTGATGTTTGCATTAGTGGGTTTCCTCGCCATACGTAAATATGCCTCACTCAGATCATATGCCGGAGGGTCTAAGGGAGGTCATTGGAACCCCCGAACGCGAAGACTGAGTAACACAACCACTGCACTACTCTATGCGGGGATGATACCCTTAATCATGATTGCACTGCTTCCCAAACTCAGTGTGATTATACTGTCCTTTGCACAGACATGGTCAACAACTGCAATACTTCCGGATGCATGGACGCTAGGCAATTACTCAGTCCTATGGGCAGTTGGAGGTGTTGCACAGTCAGTTGTACTCACAATGGTCTACAGTGGTATAGCCACAGTCATAATAGTCATTCTTGGCACCAGTGCAGCATATCTAGTTGCCCGCAAAGATATTCCGGGCAAGAGTCTGATTGATCTGCTTGTCACCTCGCCCATTGCTCTTCCTGGGATTGTTATTGCAACAGGGTATTTTACACTCTTCTATAATACGCCCATATTTCCACAGGACCACCCTGCGTTTCTGATAACAATGTCATATGCCGTACGCAAGTTTCCGTTTACAGTCCGAGCAGCCTATGCAGGTCTACAGTCCACACCTGTTGCACTAGAGGAGGCGGCCATGAGTGTGGGTGCTAGCAAGGAACAAACATTTTCCAAAATAACACTACCACTGATAGGGATAAGTGTATTAGCAGGATCACTACTATCATTTGTCTATTCTGTAAGCGAAGTGAGCACAAGTCTGATTCTGGGCAGTGTGAACTCTCAAGAAGCACCAATGACTTTTTGGACAAAAGAGATACTCGGTGCAATAGGTGAGTACGGAGGATACTTCAGTGCCGCATGCTTGGGTGTTGTGATGATGACTCTGCAGGTCATTGTGATAACAATAACAAACAAGATACTTGGTGAGAGATCGTCGGCCATGACTGGTATATGAGGTGAATATTGATGGTTGAGATAAGACTTGAAAACCTACGTAAGACATTTGGTGACGTAATTGCAACGGACCAGGTGAACCTGACACTCAGGGATGGAGAACTCTCCACACTTCTAGGCCCATCAGGTTGTGGAAAGACAACTCTGTTGCGTCTAATTGCCGGCTTTTACACACCAGACTCTGGTAGAATATATTTTGATGACCGAGATGTCACATATATTCCACCACACAGACGTAACACAGGTATGTGTTTTCAAAACTATGCACTATGGCCTCACATGTCAGTATATGACAACATTGCCTTTGGATTGAGAATGAAACGAATCAATAACATGAGATATACACGTGCTGCAATTGATCGACGAGTCAAAGATGTACTTGCACTGGTTCACCTCGAAGGCCTTGAGAACCGACATATCCATCAGCTCTCTGGTGGACAACAACAACGTATAGCGTTAGCAAGAGCACTTGTTATTGAACCGGATGTTCTTCTGCTTGACGAACCCCTCTCAAATCTAGATGCAAAACTGCGACTAGAGATGCGTGAGGAGATAATCAGAATCCAAAAGGAGCTGTCAATCACCACGGTCTATGTGACCCATGATCAGACGGAGGCACTGAGTATCTCAGACATGGTGGCTGTGATGGACAAGGGATACGTCCAACAGTTTGGGCCACCCAGAGAGATATACTCGACACCGCAGACACTGTTTGTGGCAGACTTCATCGGGCAGTGTACCTTTATCAGAGGCAAGATAGTGGAACTTGGCAATCATATCACAGTAGAGATACCCAACAGACAGAGAGTGACAGGAAGACCAACAATACCAAAGTACCCATTCGCTATGAATGAAGAGGTAGTATGTGCAGTCCGTCCAGAGGCACTGAACCTTCAGCAGATGAACAAGAACGACAATGAGATCATGGGAGTTGTCAAGAGTGTGATCTATGTTGGTAACTCGCTTGAGGTACACTTTGAAGTTGGTGAAGTGGCTGCCGTTGCAAGACTACCCTTTGATACAAAGATCACACAGGGCGACACAATTCGTTTCTATGCCTCAATTGAGGACATGATGATCCTACCCACTGGTGGAATCGATGCACTCAGAAAGGTCCCAGACCATCCATTATTTCATGCATCAGTTGTCAGTCTACCGACTGCATCGAATGTCTAACACTCACTGCAACACCTCGTTTGAAGGCGCGCATCTCTCTACCGCTCAGGTTGGCACGCCCGACACCAATCAATCTTGAGTCAGAGTCGAGTACAAGGACCTCTTCACCATGTCGCAGATCCGGACTGACCTGCCTGACAAATTTTGCCAATACTGAGCGACCTGCAGCAACAAACGGTACTGCATCAGCATCAATTATGACACGATACCTCTCATCAATACCAGCCTGTAAGAGGGCATGACCTCCAGCCACAGTGGGTGTCATCAACCCAGTTGTTGGAACAACAGTGAACAGGACTGCGTCACCATGTTGAATGTATCGGATCTTTCCAGTGGAACGTGAGAACACTATCTGTGTATCAGGATGTTCTAACAGGTCTGTGTTCTTGAGTGCCCATTGGTGACTGAACACGGCTCTCAGTTCGCGTCGAGTCCATGCAGTATGTTGTGCACACACCCCTTCACACGCCACATCTATCTCATTTAAAGACCGTATGACATTCAGTGCACAACGTGTCTGTAACTTGTCCTGTACAACATTAGTGGGAGTATCTCTTGTCAACCAGTATACATGTTCATAGTTGATAGTGTCCAAGAGTGCTTGCACACGTCTTGCGGCCAGATCAAGAGTCACAGGATCTATAGACTGAGGAAATACACACTGCTGTGCAGGATGGATATATGCGAGTTCAAATGGCACAACACCAATAGGTGTGACAAAGAATAACAACAATTCTTCAGGCGAATGTGCACGGGCCAGTTCTATGGAGGATGGGGCAGTATCAATAAAGGGACGGTCACCCAGATGAGGTACTAACAATATTGAGTCGGTTTTTCGGAAGGGATAGCGTTCCAAGACTCGCGACTGGAAACTGCAGATGGTTGGGTGTAGAACGGTCTCAGGACCTGTATAGAACACAGAGCCGGTCTTGCCGACGGTCTCTTCAGATTCAAGCAACTCTTCATGTCTTAGAAAGACATGAAGCGCATCCAGAAGATAGGGGTGTGCCCTCGCACGTAGTGTCGCCAGTTCAAAGAGTCTGCCCTCCAGAATTGCCTGTCGGACTCTACGCATCTCTGCAGCAATGGTATAGAGATTATGACGCATTAGGGCGACAGCCATCTCATCGGCGGGCATTCTTTTCAGTTCATCAGTAGTCGTTCTGCTACACACAGGACACTCACAAGGCAACTCTCGTATCTCATTGAGATGAACTGTACCAGTCGGTAGCATCATCCTGCCATCCTGAGCAAACTTAGCATAGGATGCGGAGTCAAAGAAGTCACAGCCAAGCAGAGATGCCAATGCAAAGAACATGGGATGTCCACAACCAAAGAGATGGACTGGGCGGTCTGGCGGAAGCCACCTCTTAGATGTCAATGTGACACGTACCACATCAGAGAAACGATATCTCTCCATCATTGGGACTGTGCCACCAACTGGATGTACGTCCAGATCAAGACGTGCCAGACTCTTGGCAGAGTGCTCTCTCAGATCGACATATGTTCCGCCCTGGACAGTCCCTGCAAGCAGCATCTTGCCCTTCTCGGAGACCGCACGCTCAGCACGTTCAAGAGAGACCCGAACATCTTCCTCCACTCTTGACCTTGGTGCGTCAGGTTCGGAGAACACATCGAGAATAGTACCTATATCAGAACCTATGTCACGCTGAAATCGAACAATCTCAATGGGGTCAATCTCATCTGGTCTAAGTGAATGAACATATAGTTGAAAAGTCCCCGAGTCTGTCATTATTGGTCCATCAAAGTCTAGAAGCGCGTGTACACCCGCTCGTAGCGCCTTCTCTCTGAACTCATCTCTTGAACGTATTATGTAAGAGTTTGTGATCACCATCTCAAAACCGAACTCTCGGCGGAGTTCTGTGGGAGATATGGCAGACTTTGCAGGATGCACAACAGGCATGACAAGTGGAGTAGTGACAGTACCGTGAGATGTTGTCATCCGACCGAGTCTAGCAAGTCCATCTTTTGCTCGAATCTCAAACTGAGGCATCATGACATCCTCCAGAGCGTCTGAAGAGTCAGACGGGCGTCGTTTGGTACCTTGTGAACACAGAGATACCATTGATTAGGTTTAAGACGGTATCCGTAGTGCATCTCACGATGGACGAACTCCGTGCCCTGTTAATACAGAGGAGACTACAGACAGAACCAGACCTGCTGAGTGAGTTTCGGGCACTGGCCACAACTGCAGGTTACACAGTCGTTGGACAATTTGATGTGATTCAACCGCCTTCAACTGCATTCGGGATAGGGCGAGGAAAAGTAGAAGAGATCGGTGCATGGATAGAGAGTAACCATATAGATGTAGTCCTGTTTACGCCAAGTCTCAATTCAAGTCAGATGTATCGACTGATCAAGAAGTGGAGAGTTGAGGTGAGAGACCGCATTCAAGTCATTCTTGAGATATTTGACATTCACGCAGGAACACCTGAGGCCAAACTACAGATAGAGGAGGCACGCCTCAGATATGAACTGCCCTTCATTCGCCATCAACTACGAGTCAGACTTCAACAAGAACACACGGGTGCACGGCCGGTTGGTAGACAGATTGGTGCAGGAGAAGATATTCTCAGTCTAAGAATGCAAGAGGTCCGTCGTAGAATAGCAATCATACGCGCAAAGTTAGACGAATACTCAAAATCTCAGGCACTCAAGAGGAGGAAACGAATAGACAGAGGGTTTTTGGAGGTTGCACTCGCGGGGTATACAAATGCAGGCAAGAGTTCGTTGCATGATGCGCTCACAGAATCGTGTGCAGTAGCATCCGAAAGTCTATTCACAACACTCGCAACCAAGTCCACCCGTTTGCCGATGAGGGGGCGTAGAGTTGTATTGACAGACTCAGTGGGGTTCATTAACGACTTGCCCCAGTCATTACTTGATGCATTTCATACGACACTGATGGAGATTGGTAACGCGGATGCTATTCTATTAGTTATAGATGGTTCAGACTCAATTGAAGAGATCAATAGAAAGGTCACAGCCTGTTTCGATACATTTCGGCGGATTGAAATAAATGACCGTCCGATGGTCGCAGCACTCAACAAGGTTGACCTAATAGATCCAATAGAGATCGAACTACGAGTAGAAATAATCCGTAAGTCTGTGAAGACGGTGATACCGGTCTCTGCTGTCAAGAGAACTAATCTTGATAGACTTCTTGAGGCGTTAAAAGATGTTCTGCCTCAGACGGACCGCTATAAGATACGTCTATCCTACAGTGACAACAGTCTGTCTTTACTGTCTTGGATACACAGAGTAGGACATGACGTCGCTGAGGAGTATCTAGAGGACTCAATCGAGGTGACTGCAGGACTCACACATAGTACAGCTGACAGACTAATTAAGACATTACCCGTGGGTGCTGTCACAAGAGATGATACACCATTGGACGGATCATAATAATAGTATGTCTGACTGATTTGAAACAATGAATCACAGACATAAAAGATACTGCCATGAACAACTTGTCAAAGCTTCGAACTATGAGTTGAATAGGGCGGAGGAGAGGAGAATTTGATCCCCCCGCCCACTATACTAATGATGGCTCGCTTATTTCCTCCGTTCCACAATCCTGTTCATGCCATAGATGTATAGCAATATGAGAAGCATAGCACCCAGATTTGATGACCCCAGCAGGTAGAGCCCTCTGAGGAACTCAATTGATGTTGGAAACGGCATTCCATTCCATGGATCAGCAACTGCTGCATATGGTATGTAGCCGGTCAGGTTGTAAGTCACACCCAGTAAAAATACAAGTACTGCCAAGAGATAGAACACGTAGGCAAGTCTTTTCATCAACTCGCCACCGCGACTAACCATCTTTAACGCAAGTATATTGAACAGTCCATAGATGAAGAGTGTCACGGCAAATACAACAGTCAGTCCACCGCCAATGAATAGGAACTGAGGCATCACATGGTTGTAGCTTGTGTATCCGATGAATCGGTCCAGTGAACCGCCGGCGTGAAAGGCCACCGCAGCCACGATCAATGCCCCCTCGCCCATACGAGTCATGTTCTTCATAAGTTCCCAGTTCTTTGAGAATCGTTTTAGAATGGGTTCAACAAAGAATAGTATACCCACAATAAGAGTGATTGTTGATGCGGGAGTTTGTGAAGGTTCTACGAGGACCCACACAATGGAGTTCAATGCAATTGCAAGACCAAGACAGTGACGCGCCCAGTCCCTCTCCTCGATGGAGTAGAATATGGGACAGAGCAGCCCTAATAGAAGTGTAAAGTAATATATCCATAGTAGCGCCGGGCTGATGGTCTGCATTGCAACCCAATATGCAGATAGAGCAGTCCATGGCAGATAGGCCAGAAAGAAGAGGGAGAGTGAAAAACCGGACAAATACTGTACTATAGTCTTTATTTCAGATTGATTATTCATTCACATCATCTCCATTCAGCTGAGTATCAGCCATATTTTTATGCCACATGCGATTAATAAAAGATAGCACACTTTTGTTCGCATCAAATCATCACATTTGGCAAGACCAAATCACAGACTACTTCATACATAATCTGAGATCTGGTCATCAACACGTAAGTACAGAACATAGACATACACAACGGGCCATTGTCATGTATTGGCATAACACAGTGGGTACTATTATCAATAGTACCAGAACAGTGTCTTTTTCAGTTATCACAAGATAGTAATTTTTGGCTGGTGAGAGACATGATCGCAATGACACTAAAGCAGCCTGCAGAGATACTCAAGATGCTAGAGGGGCGTGAGAAGATCGTACTCTTTGGTGACTCTGGCTGTGCTCAGATGTGTGATGTGGGAGGTATACTCCAACTTGAGGACATGGAGGAGTTTCTTACAAAGAATGGAAAGAGAGTGCTTGGAATAGTATTTGTTGAGGGAGGAATATGCGATATAAATGCACTAAGACAGGAGATGACGGATAAGGTAGATATTATCGAATCTGCGGATGCACTATTGATTCAGGCATGTGGTGTTGCTACACAGACTCTGACACAGATTGTTCCACATAAGGAGTCATTTCCTGCAACAGACACCAAGTTCTTGGGCAACATGCCCGAACGATTTAGACACTATGAACTATGTGCACTATGTGGAGAGTGTATACTGCATCTCACAGGAGGAATATGTCCTATCGCCCGTTGTGCAAAGGGAATACTGAACGGACCGTGTGGTGGATCAATGAACGGACGATGCGAACGTGATAGCCAGACAGAGTGTGCATGGCAACTCATCTACGATCGACTCAAACAATTAGGAAAACTTGACAATCTAAGGCGAGTATGGGAGATCAAGAACTGGAGTCTTGCACATGGTCCGCGGGCATCAGTCACCCCAGCAGAATAGGAGACGTAAACTCTTTCAATCCCTGCAATCTGGGATCTGGTTCTGCAACAACTAGAGTGGACAATAGAGTGGACACGATAAGATCCGGTTGCGACTATACGAGGTATGCCATGGCATACCTGGTATTGGAGAGGCAGAGCTAATATTACAGGCAGACGTAGAGCCTAGTTCACAAGTCACTATGACTGGCCCTATGATCTGTTCATCTTAAGCAATGCTCATAAGAAACATGTAGTGTCCGTAGCGAGATAGTCTGCGGAGAGGTGCATAAGACTGACATTGACTCGACTTCAGGAACTACTTCAAGAGAGACATTTCGTTGTCACAGGAGAGATAGGTCCACCACATGGTGCAGATGCGAGTATAATAACCGAAAAGACTCGTCTTCTAAGAGACTATTGTGATGCAATCAATGTGACAGACAATGTACGTGGCATTCCAACTATGAGTAGCATGGTGTGTTCTCATCTTATACTACAGGCAGGCGCAGAACCTATCATGCAGATGTCAGCAAGGGATAGAAATCGAATTCTGATTGAGAGCGAACTCTATGGAGCATATGCGCTTGGAATTAGAAACGTTTTGTTCATCACAGGGGACCACACGCTCCTTGGAACACATCCGCAGACAAAGCTTGTATACGATGTGGACTCGATACAGGCACTCGGTATAGCAAGCCACTTGATGACAGGCCGTGACCTAGCCGGAGATAGTCTGAAGGGGACTCCGGAGTTCTATCTTGGGGCGACCTTTAATCCATATGCAGATCCAATTGAACTTCAGGCATGGCGAGTTGAGAAGAAGCATCAGATGGGAGCACAGTTCTTTCAGACACAGGCAGTGTATGATGTGGAGAGGCTCAAAGAGTTCATGAGTCTGATAAACGGACTAGATTTGAGAGTTCTAGTGGGAATCATTCCCCTAAAGGGACACAGGATGGCACAGTTTATGAACGAGAGGATACCTGGTATCAGAATACCAGATAGAATGATAGTACGTCTGAAGGAGGCTGGAGAGGGGCTCACAGGAGAGGAGAAGAGAGAGGCTGTGCGGGCAGTGGGAATAGAGATCGCCCTTGAGACAATACGAGAGGTGCGTAATATAAAGGGAGTCAACGGTATCCATATAATGAGTGTCGGTTGGGAAGAGGTCATCCCAGAACTTGTCAAAAGAGCAGGCCTATATCCAAGACCAAGATAAGGAGATGATGTGATTGTTCTTTTTCAAGAGGGAACAGAAGGAATTCGACTTTGGTGGTGTGAATATTGGTGGACAGCCGGGTCAAAACCCCACAGTTTTAGTGGGAGGACTCTTCTTTAGAGGACAACCAATAGTAGAACGGATGAAGGATGGCACATTTAACAGTCAGATGGCTAAGGAATGGATTGATACAGGAACTTCAATGTCTCAACAGACGGGACATCCGCTCATAATTCAGATATTTGGTCAGACACCTGTGGCAATGGAACGTCATATAACGTGGCTGTCAGAACATTTTGATGGCCCCTTTATGTTTGAGTCAACAAGTGCAGAGGCGAGAATAAGGGCCATTCAGCTCTGTAATGCGACCGGGCTTCAGAGAAGAGCAATCTATAACTCCATCAACATGTCAACAAAGGATAATGAGGTGGAACTTCTCAAGGCAAGTGGGATAGACAAGGCAGTCGTCTTAGGATGGACACCACGTGCCACCTCTATAACTGACAGACTGACTGTCATAAACAATATGTTAGAGAGAGCAAAGAAGGCAGGAATTGAAAAAGTACTGGTTGACCCTGCCACGTTACCGGTTGGTGCAGGCTATGGACTTGAATACAGAACGCTCATAGCCATCAAGTCAGAACTCGGACTCCCAACATGTCTAGGACCACATAATGCACCCTCTGCATGGCGACTTCTACGAAGACCGGGTTTTGACAGTGAAGCAGCATATCTGTCAGCAGTTGTTGCATCCACAGCTGTTGCCCAGGTGTTTGCTGCAGACTGCATAATGTATGGTTCTATGGCAAGAACTAGCGAGGTATTCACTGCAGTTGCATTGATAGGAAACGCTCTTGCAACAGCAGCTGCTGAGATCCATAATGCAATTGGTGTGGAAAAGCCACTGTTCGAACCACCAACATGTGATTGAATGGGATGGGGAGGTATGACCTTGATGAATGAACATACAATACAACGGCGATGGCCTCCAGTCCCTGGTGACTATGAGGTGAGAGACCCCACCGCGACTGTAGCGGTCTGCACGGTCGGTGAGAGAATCTCAGTACCGGGGCGTTGTGCAATAATTGGTACGTGTAAGACTGAGAACATTGGCATCGAGAGAATTGTGGTAAATATAGTATCAAACACTGCAAGCCGATTCTTGGTGGTTGCAGGTCCGGAGGTACCAGGACATCGTACAGGTTCAAGTCTGAGGGCACTTCATACCAACGGCGTAGATCCCCAGACCAGACGAATAAAGGGCGCAGAGGGGGCCATACCATATATCGAAAACATACCTCTCGAGGCAGTTGAACGATTTCGTCAGCAGGTACAACTGATCGACATGTTGAATATCAAAGACCCGCTTCGTATCAGCGAGACTGTCACTCAACTGGAGGCACAACAGACACCACCAATGGATGCAGAACCAATCTGGATTGAGTTTGGCACACGCCATGAGAGAGCGGTCTCACACGAACTTGGTGGTGAGGTCTCTGTTATTCCGGAGTACGGACTGGTGTTCGATGCACGCCTTGGACTGCTCTATAGCGGTCGGATGTCAGCAGTGGTCTCTACACGGCCAAAAACAGTGGGTGTGGAGGTCAGAGAGTCTAAGGATGGTACAGTACTTGTTGCAAGGAGTGTGTGAGTCATGTTTGTATTCGAGAGAGAGCAGTATGTCTATACAATAGGAGGGGTACGAATCGGTGGGACAAGAGGAGAGAATCCGACAGTACTTGTTGGGACTATGTTCTACAAGAGTGATAAGACTGTCAAGGATGCTCAGACTGGCGAAGTAGACACGGAAGCAGCAATTCAGCTCATAGAAGAACAGGACAGGATGTCCAGACTTACAGGGAACCCTGCAATGGTTCAGATAGTTGCAGAGTCAGCACCGGCTATGATAAGGTATATTGATCTCGTTGCAGATGCGACATCAGCACCTTTTCTGATTGACTCGCCGTCCCATGAGGTGAGAACTGCAGGACTGAGACATGCAGAGGAGGTCGGACTTGTTGACCGTACTGTCTATAACTCCATCAATATATCGGTCACAGATAGCGAACTGAAGGTGCTTTCGGATGTACATCCAGAGGCGGCAATCATCCTTGCCTTTAACCCCCGAGATGCCACTGTTGCTGGAAAGAGAGCAGTCTTAGAGGAACCCATCCCGGGACGAGAGAAGGGACTACTGGCACTAAGCGCAGAGGTGGGAGTCACCAAGCCCCTGATTGATACAGCAACTACTGCAATCAGTGCGGGAGCTGGTACTGCAGTCACCTTCACACTAGTTGCCAAGACATTGTATGGGCATCCCATAGGATCGGGCATTCACAATGCACCTGCGTCATGGCGTTGGCTCAGGGAATATCGAAAGAACAACCCTCATGTGTATGAGTGCTGCGATGTTGCATCGAGTCTTCTCATACAGGCGATGGGGGGTGACTTTGTACTCTATGGACCAATAACTAATGCGCCACTTGTGTTTCCCATAGTTGCAATGGCGGATATGTTTGCTGCAGAATCGGCACGGTTAGTGTTTGGAATCGAACCGGATAGGGAACATCCATTCAGAAGACTTCTATGAGTGGACAATGATGTCACAACATGACTATCTCTACATTCAACCCAAGAGAATAGGACTCTCCTCAGTCAGACTTGGAGGACATTACACAGTTGCCTCCGTTGAACTCGGGAACACCACAACAAAATGCATCATTGTAACAACGAACTTGAAGACAGGAGAGATGGCCGAACTCGCAAAGGAAGTCAGAATGACAAGAGATGTACGGCCTCCTGTAGAGGAAGAAGAGACCTTTGGGCGGACGCTGATTGGGATCCCACTCACTAGGGCATCGGTTGCAGAGATGGTTGCATCTATACTCAACGCAGTCATGACAAGATTACAGATGCGTATTGAGACCGATCTTCACTTTGTTGTGAGATCCACTGGAGTGACAGCCGGTTTCTCATCGCCAGAGGAGGTGGATCACATGGTCAGAGCACTTGCGGATGGTTGTCTTCTGGCAGGGATACCACCACGTCTGATGACAGCTGCTCTCTCGACAGAGGGTATTCCGGAGTCAGTCAGAGCCTATAGTTGGTTGGATAGAGTCCGATTTGATGGGGCTATCGCAAGCTGCATGCCACCAAGCAGGCCACACATTGTAGCCAATGAGATGGAGGGAGAACTTGTCACAGCAGGTATCAAGGGTGCAGCCAGAAGCAAGGGAATTGACTTTCGTAACCCGGTCATGACATTAGACTTTGGTACTACTCTTGCAGGGCGAATCACAGATGATAGTCATCCATATGCCAAGACAATTGGTTCATTCGCGGGGATTGCTGGTGCAATTCCAGATGCTATTGCACGAGGTTCCGGAGCAGTGGATCCTCAGAGGGGCTGTGCACTCGACCTGAATACATCAAGAACACGTCACTCTGTCAGAGTTGAGGAGGAGTGGGTCGAGATGGCACACAGATTGATATGTGTAAAGCGTATAAGAGGCGGCTCTCACTTTGGTTCAGTACCTGTCGATCCAGGTGCGGCGGATGAGGCAGGGGTGTGTCTGTTTGGAGTGGACGTGGGTGAGAACTGCTCAAGAATGGATGAATTAGAACGACTTGGTCACCTGATTGCGGAGTCAGCAGGTATTGAGTATGTGTCACCTGCAATAGACCACATTCAGGCAAGACTTGTTCAGAGACTAGTTGAACTTGCAGAGAATGAGGGACTGATCTCAAGAGAGACAGCGCTTGGATTCACAGGGCGGGCCATCACTACTGGAGGAAAACCACAGATGGTTGCAAAGTCGTTAAGACGAATAGAAGGTTCGCTCTGGAGTGATATTCGTCCACTCATATTCGTTGACGATGGACTAGCGATGGGGGCGGCCATGGCTGCAAGATGTATGAACTCGATGGGCATCAGAGAACATCCAGTAGGGGGTCGGAGAGGTGACTCATGTATAATGGGTGCTCGAATCAGACTACAACGAGAGAGATGTGAACAGAATATTGATAGCCATCATAGAAAAGATGGAACAGAGAGAGACCTGCCCACTGGGTCGTAGAACTGGCTTTTTATGTGGAATGAACCCTCAAAGATACT
>FWPU01009681.1_pt1 | contig 14983 bp, 11 predicted proteins | sample 2228361 | NCBI WGS metagenome assembly FWPU01 (sample SAMEA103939777, study PRJEB20133) | metagenome
TTATTCTGAAGGGAGAAAGCTGATGCTTAAAAAACAGTTCAATGTCAAAAAATCGGTTAAAACTATCTTGTTTTTTCTCACTTTTTTGATGATAAACCTGTCACATGCCTATTCGCAAGAAAAAATTGCCATAGTCCCCTTTAAGGTTTACGGAGGCTATGAAGTTCAGTATCTGAAGGATGCGATACCTGAAATGCTTCATAGCAGGTTAAACTTTTATAAAAAGGAGATTTTGGGTAAGGATTTCCTGAAAGAGGCTCTAAAAAACTCTGATACGAAGGATGAGCTTAAACTTGCGAAGCAGTTGCTTGCAAAGACGGATTTTACCTCTCTGATAATGGGTTCCTACACAAAGATGGGGGAGGCTTTTTCCCTTGACGTTAAGGTGTTAAAGAGGGAGAAGGATGACTTTAAAACCTTTTTTGTGGTTAGAGATAAAGAAAATAAACTGTTTGAGGCACTGTCAAATATTACGGAAAACATTTCTGCCTATCTTTCTGATGGAAAGACTGCAGAGGTTACACCTGTAGTATCAACGTCTGTAACAGAAGCAAAAGGGTTTAAAAGGTTGAAAGTTGCAGACTTTAAGCAGCCATTATACGGCGTTACCTTAGCCGATTTAGCAGGTGACGGTAATAAAATGCTTATTGCGTCAGGCTATAACAAGCTTTTTGTTTTTGGTTCAGAACTGGAGAGGTCAGAACCACTGGAAACCATAGAACTAAAAGGTTATGAAATACTTTTGTTAAGTTCAGGTGATTTTAATAAAAACGGTAAAGATGAGGTTTATGTTACAGCCCTGCATCTGGACAATGCCGTAACCCTTGTTTACGAGGCTGATTCACAGGGTAAAATGAAACTTCTGACAAAAACCGACTGGTATGTGAAGGTGATAAATCATCCTGAAGAAGGAAATATACTTATCGGACAGCGTATGGGGATGGACGAGGCTTTTACAGGAGAGTTTTACATCCTTGAGTTTAAATCTTCCGAAATATTTGCGGTAAAGAGGCTTGATATAGCCAGCAAGGGTTTGAATATCTTTCAGTTTATACCAATAAAGTACAAAAACAACAGAGCCCTGGCATATTTTGATGAAGGTGATTTTTTAAGAATTGCGGACAGCAAAGGCAACGTGATTCACAGGTTGAAAGAGCGTTATGATGGCTCGACAAAGGGGATAATAAAAGGATTCGACGAGATGACAAGGGATAAAAAATTCACTCCTTTAAACAGCAGAATGATGAGACAGAATGACGGTGAGTCCGATATGATTATTACAATAAAAAACGAAGGCAGCAGGCTTTTTTTACGTTCAAAGAGGTTTGACAGAGGTGTTCTGGCGGTTTTAAAATTTGATGGATTAAACTATAAAGAGGTTGTCACATCAGAACTGATAGATGGGTATGTTTCTGATTTTGCCATCGATAACAAGACAGGCAGAGTTTATTTGTCGGTTGAAACAGAAAACAGGGAAGGCAGGCTTTTTGTCTTTAAATACAACTGGTAAGAGTGTTAATTTTCCTTGTTTTTTCAGACTTTTTTATTTTACAATTATAATGTTATGGCTTTTGGTTATCTTGTTTTAGTTTTTGCCGGGGTGGCAGCTCTGGTTGCTGGTTTTTATGGCGCCTTTGTTTACAAAGGACAAAAGGTCGTGTCATTAGCCCTTTCCCTCTTAATGCCTCTCGGGGTTATAATTATAGTTTTAGGTATACTGCTAACCATTCTACCAAACTTCTTTCAGGAAACGGTCATATGGTAAAAAAAGTGACCAGGATTTTTGCTGTCATTGGTTTAGTGATATTTTTTATTTTTTTGAGAGTTTTTATTCAACAGTATAGTGAATTCAAGAAAGGTGAAGTTTTTTACATCAATAAAAAGTACAAAGACGCTACCACCTGTTACGAAACTGCCATCCATATGTACACACCAGCCAGTCCCTTTGTTAAAAAGTCTATAAACCGTATGGTTGAAATCGCCAGAATCTTTGAAGAAAACAAAGAATACAGGTGGGCACTTGTAACCTATGAAAACCTGAGAAGTTCCCTTTATTCCGTAAGAAGTTTTTTCCTTCCTTATCAGGAGATTATAACCCTCTGCGACACTAAAATTGCTGAACTCGTTAACAAAGCCTACAGTGAAAGACCATAGCTTTTCCTTTTTTTCTCTCGGTGGTATAGGTGAAATTGGACTGAACTGTTATGTTCTTACCATATCAAACGAAAGTTTCATAGTTGATATGGGGGTGGACTTTCCAGATAATAATTATTCTTCCATAGGAGTAATACTTCCAGATATATCTGTTTTAAAAAATCATCATTTTCCAATAAAAGGTATAATTTTTACGCACGGTCATGACGACCACATCGGGGCATTTCCTCATTATGCTGAACAGTTTAATGTTCCAGTGTTCGCCTCTCCCTTTGCAGCCGAACTGATCAGGCATAAGCTGAAGGACATGCAGAAACGATCGCTTAAAAATATAACTTTAATAACAGAAAACAATAAAAAAATAAAGATAGGCAGCCTATTGTTCAATTTTTTTCAAACAAGTCATAGCATACCACAAAGTTACGGATTTTTTGTTGACACCCCATTAGGGAATATTGTGTTCACTTCTGACTTCAAAGATATTCCAGACATGGGGACTATTCCCAGAAAACCATTTATTTTGTTTTCAGACTCAACAAATGCGGAGACAGAATCAGATATTGACGAAAATGCTGTGAGAGACAACATTTCGCAGATTTTCTGTAAAGCAACGGGGGCGATAATTGCCACCACATTTTCTTCCCATATTGAAAGGATATCTATGCTTGTTGATTTTGCCGGAAAATTTGGCAAAGAACTGTTCATTGTGGGCAAAAATATTGAAAACACTGTTGCTATAGCAAAAAAACTTGGCATAATTAAGCCTTTAAAGATCAATAGCTGGGATAAAATAAACAGTGTTCCGAGAGATAGGGTGGTTGTTATTTCGACTGGTTCACAGGGGGAAAGGTTTTCTTCTTTAAGTCTCATTTCAAAAGGCAGTTACAGAGGCTTTGAAATCAGAAAAGGGGACACAATAATTGTGTCTTCCAGTATTATACCGGGCAATGAGATAAATATTTACAACATGATAAACCGGTTTGCAGAAAAGGAAGTAATCGTTTATTATGCTAACACTTCTCTGGTGCACTCTTCCGGACATGGATCAAGAAAGGTGTTAAAAAGGGTCATACGGTCATTAAAACCAGAATATATAGTTCCTATTCATGGCGAGGCAAGACATCTTTTTTCGCTTAAAAATCTTGTTTTACAGATGGGCTATGATGAAAACAGGGTGATTTTGCTGAAAAACGGAGATGTTATTAATGCGACCGATAAGGGGCTAAATATCACCAGACATTTTGATGCGGACAGGGTGTTTATGGATGACGAAGGTGGCTATAAGATTGACAGAAAGGTGATTAAAGAAAGAAGAAAACTTTCTGAAAATGGTGTAGTTTTTATAGTAATAATCATTAATGATGGTCTGGAGATAAGAGTTGAGTCTATGGGGCTTGTTACGGAAGATGAAAGATGTGCCTTTGACAAAGATATTAAAGACGAGATAAAGGCAAAGGTTATGTTTAATTATTATGTGGCAGAAGCTGATTACAGTGCCTTAAAAGAGGCTGTAACTATGAACGTAAAAATGTTTGTTAAAAGAAAAATTGGCAAGAAACCAGTTGTAAAAATTGAAATAGTGGAGGGTTGATGTTCTTAGAGGCATTGATTTTGGGTTTTATTCAGGGGCTGACAGAATTTTTGCCGGTAAGTAGTTCGGCACATCTTATTCTTGTTCCACATTTTTTTAATTTCAGCGGCTCAATCTTAAGCTCTAATCTTTTTGACAGCATTCTGCATGGCGGAACGCTTGCGGCGATACTTGTTTTTTTTGCCAGAGACATTGTCCAGGCATTGAAAGACAAAAGACTTGTTTCTTTTATCGCCCTGTCCACAGTTCCGACATTTTTGATTGGTTACATGATAGAACCCTTTAAAGACACATATCTGAGAGGGGTAGCCCTCTGTGCGGTAACACTTGTTTTATTCAGTTTTTACATGATTTTTGCGGAAAAGGTTAACAAACAGAACAAGGATATTTTTGATTTGAGCTATAAAGATTTCATTTTTTTAGGTTTTATGCAGTCTCTTGCATTTATCCCCGGTGTGAGCAGGTCCGGCGTAACCATTGCATCTGCATTTTTACTTGGTTTAAAAAGGGAAAAGTCTGTCCTTGTTTCTTTTTTGATGAGCATCCCGGTAATTCTTGCGGCATTTTTATACGAAACAAAAAAGGCTATCGCACTTGGAGACACCATCCCTTTTTCTGTTATTTCTGCGGGACTGGCCAGCTCTTTTGTTTTTGGTTTACTGGCACTTGCTTTTTTAGTAAAATTTATTAAACACTACAAATTTGCCTGGTTTGCTTACTACAGATTTTTTGTCGCTTTTTTGATAATATTGTCTTTATGGAAAAATCACTGAAAAATAGTCAGGAAGACCTGGAAAAAAAAGGGCGTTTAAAGAGAGACATAAACATAATCCTTTTTATATCTCTCATTCTCTTTTTTATTCTTGTCCTTGCAACCTTTGATGTCCATGACGAAACGGTTTTTACAAAGCAGGTTTTTCCTCAGGATAAGTTTAACAACTTTTTCGGTGTGTTTGGAGCTAACATATCAGCTTTTTTAATACAGTTTTTTGGAATAGGGGCTTATTATATTCCGCTATACCTTACGCTTTTTCTGATATATTCAAAGCTTTTCAGAGAGTTTTTGTTAAATAAATGGAAATTTTTGTCATTTGTGGCTTCTCTTTTTTCTCTTTCAGCCCTTCTTTCAGCGATAAAAAACAGTGTGTCTTTATTTGGTCTAAACCTGCCTCTCGGTGGTTTTGTCGGACTTATAATATCTGACTCACTGGTTAGATATATGAACTATACAGGTGCCATTTTTATCTTCTTTCTTTGCTTTGTTGTTTTTACCATACTTGCCTTTGAAAAGAACATTTTTAAAAGAATAATCTCCTTCATTGTTGCGATTACTAATAGATTGTCATCTCTTTACACCATTAAAAGCAAAAGCAGCAGGGCTGAAAAGAGACCGCCGATGGTGATTAAACCACTGCAGAAAAAAGAGGTAAAGACAGAAGAAACAGAACCAAAGATTGATTTTACACCTCCTTCTGGCACAGGAAAGATGAAACTGCCCCCTATAAGCCTTTTAAATATAAACAAAGATAAATATTCAGGACCCAGCGAAGCCGAAATAAAAGAAAATTCCCAGATTATAGAGGAATGTCTTAAACATTTTGATATTAAAGTGACTATTTCAGAAGTGCATCCTGGTCCCATCATAACCATGTATGAGATAATACCGGAGCAGGGTACAAAAATAAGTAGAATAATCTCCCTTGAACACGAACTTTCAATGGCGTTAAAGGCTATTTCATTAAGAATTGTTGCCCCTATTCCGGGTAAGTCTTCCATTGGGGTGGAGGTGTCTAATAAAAAACTTGCCACAGTTTATGTTCGTGAGATTATAGGCAGCGAAGCCTTTTACAACAAGCATTTAAAAATTCCGCTTTGTCTTGGAAAAAACACCACCGGAGATCCCTATGTGACCGATCTTGTAAAGATGCCCCATTTGCTTGTGGCGGGTGCAACCGGTTCTGGTAAAAGCGTGTCGCTTAATGTTATGATACTTAGCATACTTTACAAAATGATGCCCGATGAAGCCAAGTTTATTATGATAGACCCCAAGATGCTTGAACTTAATTTTTACAGCAGCATACCGCACCTTTGTTATCCTGTTGTTACATCACCAGAAGAGGCAGCAAAGGTTTTGAAGTGGGCTATTAAGGAGATGGAGAGAAGATACGAGCTCATGGCTGCTGTATCGGTAAGAAACATTGAACAGTTTAACGCAAAGGTAACCGAAAAGGGACAAAAGGGGCTTTTTAGTGACGGTGAACAGGAAAAGAAACTGCCCTACATAATAATCATAATAGATGAACTTGCTGATCTTATGATGGTTGCTGCAAAAGAGGTTGAGACCTATATTACCCGTCTGGCACAGAAGGCAAGGGCTGCGGGCATTCATATGATTGTGGCAACACAAAGACCATCCGTTGATGTAATAACAGGGCTTATTAAGGCGAACTTCCCCGCAAGGATAGCCTTTAAGGTGGCAAGTAAAATTGATTCAAGGACAATACTCGACACAAATGGTGCCGACAGCCTTCTTGGGCAGGGAGACATGTTGTTTTTAAGACCAGGAACCAGCAGCCTCATTCGTCTGCATGGTGCCTTTGTTACAGAAGAAGAGATAGAGGCGGTTGTTAATTTCTGGAAACAACAGGGTAATCCGGAATATATAGAACTGCCTCAGGATATAGAAGAAAATGAGCAGTTTTCTGAAGATTTTGATGATGACAAATATGAAGAGGCGGTAAAAATTGTGAGAGAATCAAGGCAGGCTTCCATTTCCTATCTTCAAAGAAGGATGAGAATAGGGTATAATAGGGCAGCACGTCTGATAGAAAGAATGGAGAGGGAAGGTATAATATCTCCTTCAGAGGGAGGTAAGCCGAGAGAGGTGCTGTTTTAGATTAAACCTAAGGAGCCGTTATGAAAAAAATAATAATTACAATAATTTGTTTATTAGTTTTAAGCCATTATGCAAATGCACAGTTTACCAATCAGCAGAATCAACTTATAAAAAAAGGGGACAGGGTTGCTGTTTCAGATGTGGTGGCGGGCATACAGAAATATTATGATTTAACCTATGGACTTTCAGCTATTTTTGTTCAGGAGGCAACAATTAAAAGTCTGAAAAAGGTTCAGACCTCGAAAGGAAAGGTTTATTTTAAAAAGCCGGGCAAAATGGCATGGATATATGAAGAGCCGACCAGACAGAAAATAATAAGTGACGGCTTATATCTGTGGATGTATATGCCTGAAAGTAAGCAGGTTATAAAAAACAGAACAAATCAGGCATTTATGACCAACACACCACAGAATTTCCTGTCAGGTTTTGGTAATATTTCAGATGACTTTGTGGTTACCTATGACCAGAGGGTTTTTGATGAGCATGGTAATCTTTTGTTACAGTTTGTTCCAAGAAAACCCATGGTTAATATGACGAAGCTTTTTGCAACGGTAAAACCGATTGACTACAAAGGAGAACGACTGTACCAGATTCTTCAGACAACAATTTATGACCAGTTTGGAAACATGAACAAAATCACCTTTTATAATATACAAGCCTATGATTCAAACGGTGCAATAGCTATACCAGATGCCGTTTTTAATTTTGTTCCGCCTGCCGATGTAAAGGTGATAGAACCGCCGGCAACGCTCAGAGCTCAATGATAAAACCCAACAGCTTTTTTTTAATAAGCCTCGGTTGTGCCAAAAATCTTGTTGAGAGCGAAAAGCTAAGCAACGAGCTTACAAAAAGGGGTTACTCCATCACAGACGACATTAAGTCTGCAAAGATTATAATTATCAACACCTGTGGTTTTATAAAAGAGGCAAAACAGGAAAGCATAAACACCATACTTGAGGTGCTGGAAGAAAGGGCTGAAGACGCAAAGGTGGTGGTTTTTGGCTGTATGGTTCAACGCTACCTGTCAGAGATGAAGGAATCGCTACCTGAAGTGTCTTTATTTCTTCCTGTAATGCCTTACGAAGAGATTGCAGGAAGGGTGGCTGAGCTCTTTCCACCAACCGAAAAAATCTTAAGGGAGAAAAAAAAGGTTATTTTTACACCAGAAAGCTATTGTTACCTTAAAATATCGGACGGCTGCAGAAACTTTTGTTCCTATTGTGCCATTCCCATAATCAGGGGACAGCTGAAAAGCAGGACGGCGGAGGATATTTTAGCCGAATTTAAAGAAAGATTAAAGGCTGGTGTGAAGGAGTTTAATGTAATTGCCCAGGACATAACATCTTACGGCACAGACCTTTATGGTAAACCTTCTCTTGAAAGACTTATCAAGGAAATGCTGAAGGTAAAAGGTGACTACTGGATACGTCTGCTTTATCTATATCCCACCAGAATAACCGATGAGCTCATTTCTATGATTTCAAACGAAGAACGTATTGTGAAATACCTTGACATACCATTCCAGCATTCAGAAGACAGAGTGCTGAAACTTATGAACAGGAGTTACGACAAAAAAACGATTATTGAGCTGATAGAAAAGTTACGCAGAAGAATTCCTGACATTTCTCTGAGAACATCTCTTATTGTTGGCTTTCCCACTGAAACTGAAGCCGAATTTAACGCACTGGCTGAGTTCGTAAAAGCAACTGAGTTTGAACATCTTGGAGTATTTGAGTATTCCACAGAAGATGATACAGAGGCGAAGAAATTGTCACCCAAAGTTCCGTCAAAAATCAGAATCCAGAGAAGAAAAACAGTTATGAAAATCCAGCGCGAAATAGCTGTAAGAAAAAATAAAATGCTGATAGGAAAACAGTTTACGGCTCTTGCAGAAATGCCTTTTGACGAATTTGGTGCCCTGTGGACAGCCAGAATTTACTCACAGGCACCTGAAGTTGATGGCATAACCTACATAACAAACTATGATGCTAAAAAGGGTTTCTTCTCAAAAATAAAGATATAAGACACGATAGACTACGATCTTATAGCAGAGGTGGTTTAATTTTCTGACAGTTCTTTGTCCATAACGTTTTCTTCTTCAATATAGAACTCTCCTGTATCGTAATCGTAAGCAAAAAGTTCTGCATAACGTCCCCAGTCAATCGCAATCTCAAGCTGATTCCATGCCTCATCCTTGGTGAAATGGTTTTCCAGTATTTCAAGGAAAAAAGCTTCGCTTATCCGTTTGTTTTTTGCGTTCATTAATATCTGATATATCTGTTTAACCAGCTGAATATTTTTTAAAGCCATTTCTCTGAAGATTATCTTTTTTTCAAGAACGTCAGATTTTGAAAAGGCTTTACCGACAGGTGTTAGTTTGATGTCACCTTCTTTAACCTCCGCAAAGCCGAGAAGTGCAGAAGCCTCGATGAGTGGAAACACGTCGTCAACCTCCAGTCCGAGGTCTGAGGTAAGCCTTGAAATATCTATACCTTCTTCGTTTTGGTGTGCCAGTTCAAGAAGACCGGCTATTGCACCAACCTTTGTGTGTGGTAAAAACTGATAGCGTTCTTTCCGCAGAACAAAGGGCATTTCTTTCTTAGGCTGTGTAAGTATGGTGTAAATATCATCAACAAGCAGTAAAAACTCCTTTGAGTTCTTTTTTCTAAGATAGGGCATTGAAACAGCAATCTCTGCTCTGATATTTGCAGGGTTGTGGCTTAATATTATTGCCCTGGTTGAAAGGAAAACAGCTTCTTCAATATTATGCGTTACAAATATGATTGATTTTATAGGTAGTTTTTTTTCGTTCCAGAGTTTAGCCAGTTCGCTTCTTAAATTGTCTGCTGTAAGAATATCAAGGGCTGAGAAGGGTTCATCCATAAAAAGAACATCTGGTTCAACAGCCAGAGCCCTTGCTATACCAACACGTTGCTTCATGCCACCTGAAAGCTCTCTCGGATAGGCATCTTCAAACCCGTCTAAACCTACAAGGTCAATCATTTTCAGTGCCTTTTCCCTCGATTCGTTCTGGGAAACACCCTGAGCTTTTAAGCCAATTTCAACATTCTCCAGAACTGTAAGCCACGGAAAAAGGGCAAAACTCTGGAACACCATTCCGATCTTGGGTTTTGCCTCTTCAATATCTTTCCCGTAATACAGAATTTTCCCTGAAGTTGGGGGTATTAATCCGGAAAGTATTCTCAATAATGTGGATTTACCTGCACCGGAAGGACCCAATATGGAGATGAACTCACCTTCTTTTATACACAAATTTATATCTTCAAGCACGGTAAGCTGTGTGCTGAGGCGCATTGGATATGCTTTGCTTAAGTTTTTAGCTTCCAGAATTACACCGTTCATGCCTCTATCCTGAATTTTTCTTCAGCAATTGAGAAAAGTTTTTTCCAGACAAGTCTGTTTAATGTTAACACGATAAGTGCCATTAGTAAAGTGCTGGCAAGTAAAATGCTGTAATTGCCGTTTGCACTGGATTCGCTTATGAGACTGCCCAGCCCCAGTGTTTTTTTTACCTCTCCGCCAAAAACTACATATTCAGATACGATTGAGGCGTTCCATGCCCCGCCTGTTGCTGTAATCAGTCCTGTTATAAGATAGGGGAAAATAGCCGGCATGATGAGCACCTTCCATTTTTTTATGCCCTGCAGGTTATAAAGCTTTGCCATGTCTTTCAGATCCTGTGGAATAGAGGTGGCACCCGCTATTACATTGAAAAGTATATACCACTGTGTTCCGAGTAACATTAAAAAAACGGAACCAACATTCAGTCCGCCTCCGAGCTTAATTAAAAAGAAAATTATTACAGGAAAGAGTGCCGTTGCAGGAACAGACGCCGTCACCTGTATAACAGGCTGGAGAATGCGTGCAACCTTTGGCTTCATACCAATCACAACACCTAAGGGTATAGTCCATATTGAAGCAATGATTATTGCACCAACAGTCCTTAAAAAAGAGAATATGGATGCCTTAAACAGTGTTACCAGATCATCCCTTGTTAGTTGAAGCAAAAAGGAAAGGCATCTTTCCGCACCTGTGAGAAGAATTGTCAAAGCAAGAAAAATTATGATCAGATTAATCAAAGATATCTTTCGCTTTCTGACCGTCTCTTTTTTTGAACTGTTTTCAAGACGCAGCATAATAAGGTTTAGCCTGTCAAAAAATGTATCAACCTTTCTGGAAACTTTGTCTACAATGCTGGAAGTCATTATCATGTTCAAAATCAATGATTCCCGCTCTTCCTCAGACTGTACACTGTCTATTCTGAATTTTTGTGACCATATGACAAGTGGTCTCCATACAGTAAAGTCAAGTAAAATGATTATAATAACCATCACAAAGAGCCCGACAAACACTTTTTCCATGTCTCCATTATTTGCTGCAAGCTGAATATAGGAGCCAAGTCCCGGGAGTCTGAAATCTTTGCCTTTCACCGCAAACATCTCACATGCCATAAGGAAAAACCAGCCACCGGCAACAGACATCATGCTGTTCCATATAAGCCCGATACTACTGAAAGGCAGATCTATGCGCAGGAATTTATAAAATTTGGAAAAACGATTGATCCTTGCAACTTCTGATAACTCCCTCGGTATGGTAGATATTGAATGATAGTAGCTAAAAGCCATGTTCCACACCTGACCTGTAAAAATCAGTATGATTGAGGAAAGTTCCACCCCAATTCTTTTGTTCGGGAAAAGGCTTATCATTGCAAGAAGCACCCCAGGAAGAAACGAAAGAACAGGAATAGACTGCAGAATATCAAGAACAGAAATCATTACCGTTTCTGTCACTTTGTTTTTTTTGGACATATAACCATATGTAATTGAGAAAATCAGCGACAGGATAAAGGCGATACCTATTCTTGAGATAGACTGTATCACATATAAAGGCAGGTATTTGTAATCCAAACAGATATTTGCAACTGAATCAATGTCACCCTTCCACTGGGAACCTAAAAAAATTATCACTCCCACAACAGAAAAAAACATTGTCAGGACAAAAATGTCCGCTATTGAAAATCCTTTAATAGCAGGAAAGCTTTTCTGCAGTTTCATGGCTTAAAGATTATACCTTAAAGGTTGAAAATCACAAAACTATATTAAACAGGGTAAAAACAGAAACTATTTTAACTCTTTTTCTATCTCGGAAGCTGCATCAAATCCGATTTTCACACAGTCCCCAATACCAATACCGCGATAACTGCAGCCAATCAGGTATACTCCTTTGTGTCTCTTTGCAGCTTCAAAAATCTTTGAAATACGGTCTAAATGTCCCACCGTATATTTAGGCATTCCTTTAAACCAGCGATAAACCCTTGATAACAGGGGAGATGTATCAATTTTGGCTATATCTTTTAACTCTTCCATTACGATTTTTACTATTGCTTCATCATCCAGATCCACAAGCTCTTCGTGATGACCGCCACCAACAAAGCTTCTGATCAACACGTAATCCTCTGGTGCCCTGTATGACCATTTTATTGAACTCCATGTTGAGGCGTTTATTCTTTTATTTTCAACCCTGGGAACTATAAAACCAAAACCGGGCAGTTTCACTTTAAGATCTTTTTTTCTGAAAGCAAGCGAAATTGTTGCAGATGAAGACCATTCAATGGTGGAAAGAAGTTCAGATAACTCCCTGTCTATTGATTTAACGAGTTCCATAGTTACATAAGAAGGGGTGGCAAAAACAACATAATCAAAATCCTGGCAGGAATCGTCATCGAAAACTATACTGAATCCCTTTTCACCCTTTTTAACCTCTTTAACGCCCATGTTGGTAACTATATTCTCTTTTCCAATAAAGTCTTCACAGGCAGAAACAAGTTGCTGCATGCCGTCCTTTAAAGACATGAAGTAGGTCATTTTCGAGGAGTTTTCATTTTTGGGTGGCATTTTTTTAAGTAATGCAAGCATTCCCTTTATAAGACTTCCGTAATTTTTTTCCATCTCCACAAATCGTGGAAATGTGGCAAGAACACTCATATTATCTGGGTTTGATGTGTGAATACCAGCAACGAGTGGCTCTGCAATTTTTTCGAGACATTCTCTGCCAAGTCTTCTTGTTACAAAGTCAGCAAGACTTTCATCAGAATTGTCCCTTTTTGGAGGAATAAAAAGCTCAAGCCCCATGCGGATTTTCCCAGCCCATGAAATCAGGCTTGATTTTACAAGTGGCATAATCATGGTCGGCACCATCAGCATCACCCCTTCCGGTAAGGGATGAAGCCTTCCGTTAGAATAAATGTAAGTCCCCTTAAACTCATCATTGGTGCACAGCATTTCTTTTTCAAGCCCAACCTTTTTAATAAGCTGGACAGACCAGAACTTCTCAGGCAGGTAACTGTCCGGACCTGCTTCTATCACGAAATTATCATGTTTTTCTGTTAGTATTTTCCCGCCAAGGACATTTTTCTTTTCAAAGAGTGTAAAATTTATGCCCCTTTCCTTTAAGGTTACGGCACATGCGAGGGCAGATACGCCACCACCTATAATCGCTACTTTTTTCATAATTAACCCCTGATAAGTTTAAGAGTTTACCAATATATCTTTTAATGCCTTTATAAACTGGTCGTCAGTGTTAAGTGAGGTTATGCGTCTGTATTCAATTCCCTTTTCATTGGCATAACCTTTGTGCACTATGTCAATATCATAGAGCGTTTCTATATGGTCAGCAGTAAACCCCACCGGCACCTGAACAATTTTATTAAAACCCCTGTTAACAATCTCGTCAATGCATTCTTCCACCTGTGGGCCAAACCACGGTTCCTGAATGTTGGAAGGCACGCTTTGCCAGCCGAGCGTATAGTTTTTCAATGACAGTTTTTGCGAAATAATGCTAACCGTGTCTTCAATCTGTGATTTATAGGGATCTGTTGCGTATTTTACAGGCAGACTGTGTGCAGAGAAAAGATAAAAATTGTCCTCAGAAAAACCTTCTCTTTTAATCTTTGACACCCAGCAGTCAATAAAAACCTCATTTTTATACCAGCTATGGATAAACCTGACAGGAAGCTCAACACCTATGCTGTCAATATATCTTCTGGCACAGTCAAAATAGTTACCTGTTGTAACGGTTGCGTAGTATGGAGACAGGGACAAAACAGTTAAATCTGAAGGGTCTTCATTTATTGCGAAATTTATAGCCTCTTCAATAAAAGGTGGCATATACCGGAAGGCTGGCAGACAAAGATACTCCTCCCCGAGCAGTTCGTTCAAAAGTATAGCCTGATGTTCTGTAATGGTGTTAAGTGGAGAGCCTCCGCCTATAAGTCGGTAACGTTCAATGGCAGAACGCACTACAGGTGGTGGTAACTCTTTGCCAATGAACCTCACGAGAAAGTCGTTTACTTCCCCTAAGGTTCTGGGACCACCTAAGGTTACGAGCAAAACAACCTTTTTTTTCATCTTCTGCTCAGCTCATGTACCAGATCTATCATGTATTTTGCGTTATCTACAGGGACGGTGGGTAAAATGCCGTGTCCGAGATTGAAAATGTGTCCATTTCTGTTTTCAGCCCTGTCAAGAATATCCTTTACGCGTCTTTTTATGTAATCTCTGGAACCGTAAAGGGCAACAGGGTCTAAATTGCCCTGAACCCCCTTGTCGTAACCAATCTTTTTCCATGCTTCGTCTATGTTAATCCGCCAGTCCAGTCCTATCACGTCTCCACCAGCCTTTGGAACCAAATGAAGAAGATGAGAGGCACCAAAGGCAAAATGAATATGTGGCACAGATTTGTCAAGATTTTCAAAAAGCCTTTTCTGGTGAGGAAACACAAACTCTTCATAATCCAGGGGGGAAAGACATCCCACCCAGCTGTCAAAAACCTGTACCGCCTGCACTCCAGCCTTTATCTGTTCGTTAAGATAGACGATTGCCATGTCGGTTAACTTTTCCATCAATAAATGCCATGTTTCTGGTTCCTTATACATCATGGACTTTGTGTTTTCATAGTTTCTGGAACCACCACCCTCTATAATGTAACTTGCAAGGGTAAAGGGTGCGCCCGAAAAACCGATTAAAGGGACTTTACCGTTTAGTTCTCTCACCACGGTTTTAATGGATTCCATCAGGTAGGGCATCTGCTCAGCCGGAAAGATGGCTTGCATTTTCTTTACATCATCCAGTGTTCTGACAGGATTTTTAATATGAGGTCCTTCACCCTTAGTAAACTCAAAATCTATTCCCATGTGTTCAAGGGGCAACAGTATGTCGGCAAAAATAATTGCTGCATCAATCTCAAAACGACGGACAGGCTGAAGTGTTACCTCCACCACTAAATCCGGTGTTTTACACATCTCTAAAAAACTGTGTTTCTTT
>FWPU01008932.1_pt1 | contig 14982 bp, 12 predicted proteins | sample 2228361 | NCBI WGS metagenome assembly FWPU01 (sample SAMEA103939777, study PRJEB20133) | metagenome
CGCTCGAGGTGCGACTCGACAGTGCCGTGGTAGGTGGCGAAGACCTTCTCGGCGAGGAGCTCGCCGTAGCGCTTGCGCAAATTCAAATAGAACGTGGCCTGCTTGTTCCGGTCGACGTCGCTCGGGTTGAACAGGAGCGTCTTCACCTGCCCGTCCTGCTCCCACTGCACGACGTTCATCGCGTTGGTCATCATCACGTACGGCGCCGGCGAGAGCGCTCCGCCGGAGAACGCGAACGAGGTCGGGTAGGGGAACGTCACCAGCTTCAAGGTGGCGACCGCCAGGGCCGGTCCCTCGGAGACGAGTTTCTCGCGCAACGCCTCCGCCGCCCGGCGGAGCTTCTTCACCCGCTCGCCCGGGCTCGATTCGGCCCACGCTTCGGCCAGGCCGGGCAGCCTGTGGAAATGGCTCATCGCGTCCCCCGCATGTCGAAGACCGTCTTCACCGACCGGTACCTGCCGCGCTCGAGGTTCGCCTCGATGGCGTCGGCATATTGCTCGAGCGGGAAGGAGTGCGTCAGAAGCGGCGTGACGTCGGGCCCTTCGCGGCGCTCGAGCAGCTCGAGCGTGGCATCGAAGGTGTGCTTCGGCTTCCCGCGGAAATGCTCGCGGCCGTACACGTACGAGCCGATGACGGTGAGCTCGTTCTTCCACACCGCCGTCCAGTCGATGCGGTCGAGGATGCCGGCCGCTCCGATGAGCACCACCCGCCCCATCGAGCGGGTGTAGCGCAGAGCCGCGGTCAGCGACCGCTCGTTGCCCACGCAGTCGTACGTCGCGTCGAAGCCGCCGGTCATCGCCGGCGGGCCCACGATGGGCGAGTAGACGCGCCCGTGCGTGCGCCGGGCCACCTCCTGCGCCTCGGCCAGCTCGTCGCGCAAAGACTGCATCGCCTCGTCGGCCCCCATGCGCCTGGCCAGCTCGAGCTGATAGGGCTCGAGCGCCATCAGCGTCACCTTGCAGAGGTGGCCCATCGCGCGGATGGCCCACAGCGTGGCGAAGCCCACCGGGCCTCCGCCGATGACGAGCACGTGCTCGTCGTCGCGCGGCGGGCTCTTGAGGACGGCGTGGAGGCTCACCGACAGGGGCTCGACCAGCACCGCGGCCTCGTCGGGCACCGATTCCGGCACGGGGTGGAGCTGGGAGACGTGGGCCACCAGCTCGGAGCCCATGCCGCCCGGAAGGTCCCGGTGGAAGCCGATCATCGACCCCGGAGCGAGACAGCCCTCGGCCACGTGCTCGCACCCGCCCTCGAGCCCTTCGCTGCACCGCTTGCACGGGCGCTCGAAGCCGCGCAGCCGGCACGGCAAAAGCGGGTCCACCGTGACGCGCTGGCCGACCTCGACGCCCTGAACGCCGTCGGGCACCTCGAGCACTTCGGCGAGAATCTCGTGCCCCAGCACCGCCGGGAAGCTGGAGAACGGCTCGAGCTGCGGGCTGAGCTTGAAGAACAGCGTCGCCAAATCCGAGCCGCACAGGCCGCACAGCCGCGTCTTCAGCCGCACCCAGCCCTTGCCCGGGAGCGACGGACGCTCGACCTCCCGCAGCTTGAGACCGGACAGCGGCCCGTAGTGCACCTTCGGAAAGGCGCGGCCCACGCTCCTGGCGAGCGCGTAGCGGGCAATCGACACGTCGAAGACCAGTCCTCGCAAAACAGCGCGCTTATAGCAGGGGCCGGCGGCCTTTTGGCTCGGGGCCGTGGCCGGCGGCCCTCTGGCTTCTGGCCCGAATGTCGATGGTGTCAGTTGGACCAGTCGTTGGTTTCTGGGTCGTCCCCTCTGCGGTCGCCGTCGGCATCTTCGGCGTCGCGCCCGCCGTCGCTGCCCCGGTCGAGTTGCGCTTCGTCCTCTTCGCGCCCGCGGTCGGTCTTGTCGGGCTCGCTGGCCACCGCGACCGTGAACGTCGGCATCACCAGAAAGCCCCAGCCTCCACCGCCCTCGGACACCACCCGGCCCGCCCCATCGCTCGTCGAGGAGAACAAGAGCGGCGTCAGGACCGCCGCAATCTCGGGCCGCAGGTGCACGCGGTCGAGGCGGATGTCGAAGCCGATCGCCGCCGAGACGTGGTGCTGAATGGAACCGGTCGTGCTCTGGACGGGCTGCGTGGCGTTGCCCGAGCCGGAAATGCTGCTCGTCGAGACGGTCACGCTCTGCAGCGCGTAGCCGACGCCGCCGTACAGGCCGGACCGGTGCGAGGCCAGCGCCTCGAGGCCGGCCATCCAGGTGAACGTCGAGACGGTCGACGGCGCGACCTCGGTGATGCGCCCGTCCACCCCGGTCGCCTGCGTCACCGATGCGCTCGAGCCGTAACCCAGCGCTCCATGGGGCATCAGCGCCAGGCTCGCTCGGCCGCGCAAGAGCGTCAGCTTCATTCCGGGCTCGAGCCCCGCAGGGCTCGCGTGAAGATTGAAGCCGATGGTGTCGGTCACGCCGAGGTGCAGGTTCGCCTCGAATGCCGGCACGGAAAAGCCGCGCGCGGCGAGCTGCGAGGGAAGCTCGCGGCCCTGCGCGTCGGTCTGCGTCACCGGCGGAGCGAGCTGCGATTGGTAGGCTGCTCCCATCGACAGCGAGACTTCCTTCGCCCCCGGGCCGAGCGGCGATGCGGTCTGACCGAGCACCGCCGAGCGGGGAGAGAGACAGCCGGACAACGCCAACGCGACGAAGGCGGTGCACGCGCGCATCGGCCGCATTTACGCACGGGCGGCGCCGGTCGCAACCGCATCGGCCCTCGATCGCGCCTTGGCGACGTGGTACGGCTCCGGGCCGATGAAGATCGTCAGCGTCGGCGGCGGCCCGGCCGGGCTCTACTTCAGCCTGCTGATGAAGAAGGCGTTTCCCCAGGCGGAGATCTCCGTCTACGAGCGCAACCGGCCCGACGACACCTTCGGCTGGGGCGTCGTCTTCTCGCGCGAGACGCTCGGCAACCTCGAGGCCGCCGACCCCGAGAGCTACCGGCGCATCAGCTCGCGGTTCGCCTACTGGGACGACATCGAGACGCACTTCCGCAACCGCCGCGTCGTCTCGACCGGCCACGGCTTCTGCGGCCTGTCGCGGCGCGAGCTGCTCCTGATTCTCCAGGACCGCTGCCGCGAGCTGGGCGTCGAGCTGTGCTTCCAGCGCGAGGTGAAGCTCTCCGAGCTGCCGGGTGCAGACCTGGTGCTCGCCGCCGACGGAGTGCACTCGGCCGTGCGCGAGCAGCTCAAGGCCCACTTCGAGCCGACGGTGGAGTGGGGCCGGTGCAGGTTCTGCTGGCTGGGCACGACGCTGCCGCTGAAGGCCTTCACCTTCATCTTCAAGGAGAGCCCGTACGGCCTCTTCCAGGTGCACGCCTACCCGTTCGACGAGAAGACGTCGACGTGGATCGTCGAGTGCCGCGAGGAGGTGTGGCGGCGGGCCGGGCTCGAGCAGGCCACCGAGGCCGACACCGTGGCCTTCTGCGAGTCGCTCTTCGCCGAAGAGCTCGCCGGCCATCGGCTCCTCACCAACAAGTCCATCTGGCGCACCTTCCCCACCATCTCGTGCAAGACGTGGCATTGCGAGAACGTGGTGCTGATGGGCGACGCCGCGCACACCGCCCACTTCTCCATCGGCTCGGGCACCAAGCTGGCCATGGAGGACGCCATCGCGCTCGTCGCAGCGTTCAGGCGCCGCGGCCTTTTCGATCTGCCCGCCGTGCTCGACGAGTACGAAGCCGAGCGCCGGCTCGAGGTGGCGAAGCTGCAGCGGGCCGCGAAGACCAGCCTCGCCTGGTTCGAGAACAGCGCGCGCTACCTCGAGCAGGAGCCCATCCAGTTCGCGTTCAACCTGATGACGCGCTCCAAGCGCATCACCTACGACAACCTGCGGCTCAGGGACCCGCACCTGGTGGCCGAGCTCGACGAGCACTTCGCCCGCGCGCACGGCACGAGTCGCACCTCCGATGGCAGGCCCGCGCCGCCGGCGTTCGCTCCGTTCCGCCTGCGCGGGCTCGAGCTGAAGAACCGCATCGTCGTCTCGCCCATGTGCCAGTACACGGCCGTCGACGGCACGGTGAACGACTGGCACCTGGTGCACCTGGGCAGCCGGGCCGTGGGCGGCGCGGCCCTGGTGTGCACCGAGATGGCCAACGTTTCGCCCTCGGGACGCATCTCGCCCGGTTGCGCCGGCATGTACGCGCCCGAGCACGTCGCGGCGTGGAAGCGCATCGTCGACTTCGTGCACCAACACTCGAGCGCGAAGATCTGCATCCAGCTCGCGCACGCCGGGCGCAAGGGGAGCTGCTCCAGGCCATGGGAGGGCGACGCGCCCCTCGAACGGGGCGGCTGGCCGCTCATCGCGCCGTCGGCGATTCCCTACCGCCCGGGCTGGCCCACCCCGAAGGAGATGACCCGCGCCGACATGGACGAGGTCATCGCGCAGTTCGCGCGCAGCTCGAAGATGGCGCTCGAGGCCGGCTTCGACATGATCGAGCTCCACGCCGGCCACGGGTACCTCTTGTCGAGCTTTCTCTCGCCGCTGTCGAATCGGCGCACCGACCGCTACGGCGGCAGCGTCGCCGACCGCGCCCGCTTTCCGCTCGAGGTCTTCGACGCCGTGCGCGCGGCGTGGCCAGAGGAGCGTCCCATCGCGGTGCGCATCTCGGCCAGCGACTGGCTGGGCGAGCGCGGCATGACGCCCGCCGACGCGGTGGAGGTGGCGAAGCTGCTCAAGGCGCACGGCTGCGACCTGATCGACGTCTCCAGCGGCGGCAACGTGCCCGAGTCGGTTCCCGAGTACGGCCGCATGTACCAGGTGCCGTTCGCGGAGCAGGTCCGCTACGAGGCGAAGATGCCGGTGATGGCCGTGGGAGGCATCATGGGCGCCGACCACGCCAACACCGTCGTCGGAGCGGGGCGGGCAGACCTCTGTGCCATCGCCCGCGCGCACCTGCGCGACCCGTACCTGGTGCGCCGCGCCGCCGACGAGTACGGCATCGACACCTTCGAGTGGCCGAACCAGTACCTTCTGGCGAAGCAGAAGCGCCGGTGAGTGAGTCAGCCGAGCGGCCGCTCCATGACGAAGTGCGGGCCGACGTCGGGAATGTCGAGCTCGTCGCTCGCCACCACGAAGCCGTGGCGCAGATAGAACGGCACGGCGTGCTTGCGCGCGTTGCACCAGACCAGAGAGCCGGCTCGGGCGCGCGCGTGGGCCAAACAGGCGTCGACCAGCGCCGAGCCGTGGCCGCGGCCCTGCAACTCGGGCTCGACCGCCATGCCGCGGAGCTGCCAGGCGCCCTGCTGCTTCGGAGAGCGTCCGCGCAGGTAGAGCGACGCGATGGCCACCAGGCGGCCCTCGAGGAAGCCGCCGAAGTGCACGGTGTCGGGATCGTCGTCGCCGTCGAAGATGGCCGACTCGGCTGGCCGCCCTGGCCGCAGCACCTTCAGGCGCAGAGGCCGCGTCTCGGCGGAAGAGATTCGGCGAACCTCGAGCATCGCCGGGCAACATAGACGTACGTGCTTTGGCGAGGCGACGGGGAAGTGCGATGCTCTCCGTATGCCTCCGGTCCGCAAGAAGCTGGGGCAGATCCTCCTCGAGATGGGGGCCATCGACCCGCTGCAGCTCCAGTCCGCGCTGGGCCAGCAGCAGCAGTGGGGCCGCAAGCTGGGGAGGACGCTGGTCGAGGCCCGGTTCTGCTCGCCCGACGACGTGCTCCGCGCGCTGTCGCTGCAGAATGGGCACCCGGTGGTGGACCTCGACGCCTACCAGCTCGATCCGGCCCTGGCGAAGGTGCTGCCCCTGAAGACGGCCGAACGGCTCGAGGTCGTCCCGCTTTCCGTCAAGGGCAAGCGGGGCGAGGAGCTGGTGGTGGCGGCGGCGGCTCCGGCGGGGCTCGAGACCGTCGACGGCGTGCGCGCCGCGTCGGGGAAGGCCCGCATCACCATTCATCTGGCGTGGGACGAGGCCATCGCCCGGGCCATCGACCGCCTCTACCGCGGGCGCAACGTGCCACCGCCGAGGCCGGTCGACTCGCCCGTCCGTACCGTCAGCATCGAGGGCGAGGCGATGCTCGAGCTCGAGCCCGAATCGGGCGGCGATGCTCGACCGGTGCTGCTGTACGGCTGGCACGAGGCCTCGGCGCGGGCGCTGGCCCGGCTGCTCGAGTTCGGCGGCGTGGCCTCGCGGGTCGTGTCCGACGACGAGCTGCCAGGGCTCTCGAGCGAGGACGTGGTGATTGCTCCCACGCTGGCACTGGTGGCGGCGCTCCCACCCGGCGGGCGGCTCGCGGCGCAAATCATCGTGGCCGGCATGCCGGACGACGACTCCGAGGTGGACGACGCCCGGAAGCTGGGGGCCCGCATGTACCTCCGCGCTCCCTTCAGCTCCGAGCGGGTGTGCGGCGCGGTTCGACGCTGCCGCACCCGCTGACGGCTTTGTGCTACGAGCGCCCCCGATGAGCGCTCATCTCAAGATGTTGCTCGGCGTCGTTGCCGGGGCCGCGTTGGGACTGCTGGCGCGCAATCTGCCGATTCCCGCGTCGTGGCTCGACGTCTTCATCGAGTACGTCTCGCAGCCTGTGGGCACCGTGTTCTTGCGGCTGCTGTTCATGCTCATCGTGCCGCTCTTGTTCTCGGCGCTGGTGATCGGCGTCTGTGGGCTCGATTTGCGGCGGCTGGGGAAGATCGGGCTCCGCACCATCGGCTACACCGTCGTCGTCTCCGCCATCGCGGTCGCCATCGGAATGCTCCTGGTGAACCTGTTCCAGCCGGGAGCGGGCCTGCCCGAGTCGCTGCGGGAAGAGGCGAAGCAGCTGGCCACCGTCAAGCCGGTGCCCGCGCCGCCCGACACCAAGGCCGTCACCATGATCGTCTCCATGGTGCCGGACAACCCGCTGCGGGCGGCGGTGAACGGCGACATGATCGGCCTCATCGTCTTCTCGCTGTCGTTCGCGGTGGCCCTGTCGTTCACCGACACCGAGCGGGCGCGGCGGCTCAAGGACGTCATCGAGGGGCTCTACGACGTGATGATGAGGCTCATCGACGGCGTGCTGCATCTGGCGCCGATCGGGGTCGCCTCGCTGCTATTCACCATGACCGCGCGGTTGGGCGTCGACATGCTCGAGCAGCTTTTCGCCTACGTGGGCGTGGTGCTGCTCGCGCTGGCCATCCACATGTTCGTCGTCTACTCGGTGTCGGTGCGGGCTTTGGGCGGCAGAAACCCGTTGCGCTTCTTCTCGGACGTGCGATTGGCCATGGCCACCGCGTTCGCCACCGCCTCGTCGAGCGCCACGCTGCCCACCGCGCTCAAGGTCGCCGAGGAGAACCTCAAGCTGCCGCCGCACATCAGCCGCTTCGTCCTCACCGCCGGCTCGGCGATGAACCAGAACGGCACCGCGCTGTTCGAGGGCGTGACGGTGCTCTTTCTGGCGCAGCTCTTCGGCGTCGAGCTCTCGCTGGGTCAGCAGCTCGTCGTCATGGTCATCTGCATTCTCGGCGGCATCGGCACCGCCGGAGTGCCGGCCGGCTCGCTCCCGGTCATTGCGATGATTCTCGGCATGTTCGGCATTCCGCCCGAGGGTCTGGGGCTGATCCTCGGCTTCGACCGCTTCCTCGACATGTGTCGCACCACGTTGAACGTCACCGGCGATCTCGCGGCGGCGGTCTTCGTCGCCCGACTAGAGCCGGCGGTGGCGGTCGCGTCGGGAACGGAGACGGCGCCGGCGCAGCGGTGAGAAATCGGCGCCCGCTCGTGCGCGGGCGGCCCGCTCGCCCGATGCTCAACAGCCGTTTCTTGCCTTGGCGATGATCTCGTCGAGCTGCCGGTACAGCGCGTCGCCGGGGCAGCTCGTGCCGCCGCCCGCGGCTCCGTACTGCCGGTGGCCCTTCACGTCTTGGCGGTCCAGCGTGATGGACGAGTGATTGCGCCTGAGGAACGCGAGCAGCTGCCCTCCGCGGCACACCTGGGTCGAGGTGAGCCGGGTCGAGCCGTGCGTGCCCATGAAGGCGATGCCCACGTTCCCCGAGTTGTTGTTGGCGGTGTGCGCGCCGAGCGTGAGCCTGCCGCGCCCGCGCCAGACGCGGCCGTCGCGCGAGATGAGGAAGTTGTAGCCGATGTCGCAATAGCCGCGCGCGTCCATGTGGTAGGCCTGAATGGCGCGCAGCCGCGCCTGCGGGCTGATCGAGTCGTTGGTCGGCGTCACCGTGTGGTGCACCGTCACGCGGTACGGCGAAGTCGACGAGCGGCACCGGGGCGCGCGCGCCTCGCTGCGGGAGTGGATTCTCGGGTTCGAGGCGAGCTGTTGCTGGAGCTGCCCGGTCTCGATGCTCGCCGGCCGCTCGAGGAGCATCACGCCGTCGTCGTCGCCGTCGAGCGCCGCCAGCTCGGGCCGCTCCGGAAGGTCGAGCGCCGGGCCGACCTGATCGATCGGGTCGAACCACACGAAGCTGGGCGAGGCCATGCCCTCGCGCACGCGGTACTGGAAGTGCTCGCCGGCCACGGGCGATTCGACGTAGCCCGAGTGCAGGCCCTCCTCCGAGTGCACCACCAAGGGCTGCGCCCAGTCCGTCCAGCTTCTGCCGTCCTGGCTGACGCGCACCTCGATGGCAGACGGGTCGGCCGATTCCCAGATGAGCCCCAGCCGCACGAAGGTCCGCGCGGCGATGGGCGCGGAGATGCCGCGCGCGTCCAGGCTGTTCACCACCTCGTCGCCTTCGAAGGTCAGCGAGCCGTGCGTGTCGTCTCCGTCGAACGAGTCGTCGACGTTTGCTTCCATCACCGACTCGCCACACGCGAGCGAGAGAGCCGCGAGCGAGCCGATCAGCATCCGTTTCATCGAGAAACCCCTTTCGTCGAAACCGGCGCGTTTCAGGTCCAGAGCGCCGACGAAGGGGGGAAGAGCAGCCATCTTGCCAGCGGCCGTTCTCGGGTGGGCGCGTAAAGCGAACGCGCAGCGAAGATCGTCCGAGCTTTGGACGAAGTGACAACCAGAGTGCGCGGCGCACGCCAGCCGTCACCGTGCTGCGACCAGGGGTGTCGCGCCCGCGCGTCGCGCTTCAGCCCCCCGCGCAAGCCGCACCCGGTGAAGAGATGACCTCGGCGACCCGGCGGAGCCGGCCGGGTGCGCCTCGAGCTCGAGCGCGAACGGAAGGGCGCGTGCTGGGAGCAGCTCGGCGAGACGGCCAAGGCGCTGCGCGCCTACCGCGACTACTTGCGGCTTCTGCCCGACGCCGAAGACCGGACACGGTGGCCGACGCCATCGCCAACCTCGCGCGGCGGCTCGAGAAGCAGGGCGTGCAGCAGCTTCTGGTGTCCGCCGACCCTCCCTCGGCGCGCATCGAGGTCGACGGCAAGCCGTTGGGTACTTCTCCCTCGTCGGTCGAGCTCACCGCCGGCAACCACGTCGTCAAGGTGACGGCCGACGGGTACGAGCCCGTGGAGCGCTCGTTCGTCATGTCCACCCAGCGCGCCACCGAGATGACCATCACCTTGCGGCCGCTCCCCAAGGTGGACGCGCCGGTGCGCGAGGAGAAGGCCGTCGCCGCCGCGCCGCGCCCCGAAGTCGCCGCGTCGATTCCGCCCGAGCCCAAGCGCGGGCGCCGCTTGACGTGGGTGGCGGCGGGGCTGGCCGGAGCCGGGCTGGCCGCGGGCGTGGGCATGGGGCTGTCGTCGCGCGCCGCGTCCGACGAGCTGCGCGGCAGCGAGCACACCCGCGAGGAAGCCGACGCCATCGTGGGCCGGGCGCAGGGCATGGCCACCGGAGCGAACGCTCCTACGCCATCGCCGGAGCCGCGGCCATCACCGCGGCCATCCTCTACTTCGTCGAGTAGCTCGGCTCTGCTTCGGGCTTTGCGGCGACGAACATCGAGCCGCCCACCGCAAAAACGCTCGAGGCGGCGCCGCCGGCCCAATCGCCTTCGCAAGAGCCGAGATGGCGCAATGCCGAGCTTGGAGAGCCCGTCTCGGGCGCTGAGCTGCCGACGGGCCTCGAGCGCTTCGGGGTGACGCGCGCTCTCTCAAGGGAGCCGCCGCCGCGCCAGCTCGGCCGCCACCTCGGCCTGGCGCTTCCACTGCCCGTACATGCGCCCGGTCGACGCCAGGCGTTCGAGCTCGCGCCGGGTCCTGGCGTCGACGCGTCCGGGCGGCGCATTCTTGAATGGAGTCCCGGGCAGCGGCATGAACGTATGGCCGTGCACGCGTGCTCCGGCCTCGGTGAGACGGCGCATCAAGGCGAGCGTGGCCTCGACGTCGGCCGGTTCCTCGCCCGGCAGCCCGAAGATGAAGTCGACGTTGGGCTGAAAGCCGTGCTCGAGCGCCACCCGCACCGCGCGCTCGATGGCCTCGACGTCGTGTCCGCGGCCGCTGGTCTTCAGGATTCGTTCCGAGCCCGACTGCCCGCCGATGATGAGATTGTCGTTGTCCACGTAGCGCTCGAGCACCGCCATCGCCTCGGGCGTCACGTGCTCGGGCCGGACCTCGGACGGGAAGGTGCCGAAGTACAGCCGCCGGTTCGGCCCGATGGCCTCGCGCACCGCCGAAAGCAGCGCCTCCACCGCCTCGAGGTTCACCCGCTCGTCGGGAGAGCCGTACGAGAGCGACGTCGGAGTGATGAAGCGCACGTCGCGCAGATTCGCCTCGGCCAGCGCCCTGGCCCAGCGGGCCACGTTCTCGACGCTGCGGTGGCGGAAGCGCGCGCGGTTCATGAACGGCGTCTGGCAGAACCGGCACGCGTAGATGCAGCCGCGGGTGATCTCGATCGCTCCGAATTTCCGGTGGCGCACCGAGAACGCGGGCCAATCGTCGAGCTGCACCGGCTCGGCGCGGCCGCCGGTGACCAGCCGATCCTGCTCGAGCCAGCCGAGGCCCCTGCCGCGGCCATCGAGGCCGGCGTCGACGCGCTCGACCAGCTCGACCCACGTGCGCTCGCCCTCGCCGATGGCCACCAGATCGAACCCCGCACGCAGCGTGGGCAAAGGCTCGGCGGTGGCGTGCACTCCGCCGGCGATGCAGAGCGCGTCCGGCAGCTGCGACTTGAGCCAGGCGACCTCCTCGGCCGCCTCGGCGAAGGTCGGCGAGTAGAAGGACCAGGCGACGATCACCCGGTGTCCTTCGGCCGACCTTTGCCGGGCGAGGTCGAAAAGCTCCTCGCGGCTTCGGGCGAAGTCGATCGGCACCCGCCGCGTGGCCTCGCGCACCTCGAGAGCTCCGGCGAGCACGTTGAACGCGTACTTGCCCCCGTTGCGGTACGAGAGGACGAGCGCGGCCGACATCGCCTCGCATCTACCCCACCCGCGCGGCACGGAGAAGGGCCGTCGCCGGCGCGGGCATGCCGGCGAAGCTTTCTGCTACAACGCCGCTTGCATGGCGCGGAAGACCGAATCGCTGGCGGCCGAGGCGGCTCTTGACGAGGTGCGGCTCGAGGCCTCGCTCAGGCCGAGGCGCTTCAGCGAGTACGTCGGGCAGGCGGCCGTGGTGGAGAAGCTCAAGGTCTACGTCCGCGCGGCCAAAGAGCGCGGCGACGCGTTGGACCACTGCCTGTTCTCCGGCCCGCCGGGGCTGGGCAAGACGTCGTTGGCCCACATCATTGCCAACGAGCTCGACGTCGGCCTGCACGTCACCTCGGGCCCGGCCATCGAGAAGAAGGGAGATCTGGCCGGCCTGCTCACCAACCTCAAGCCGCGCGACGTCCTCTTCATCGACGAAATCCACCGGCTGCAGGCCTCGGTCGAGGAATACCTCTACCCGGCGATGGAGGACTTCCACCTCGACGTGCTCATCGACTCGGGGCCGGCGGCGCGCGCGATGAAGATCGACCTGCCGCCGTTCACGCTCATCGGCGCCACCACCCGCACGGGGCTGCTCACCTCGCCGCTGCGCGACCGCTTCCAGATCCAGGAGCGGCTCGACTACTACGCGCCGAAGGAGCTCGAGCGCATTCTCGAGCGCAGCGCCCGCATTCTCGGCGTGCAGCTCGAGAAGAGCGGCTCGGAGGAGGTGGCCCGCCGCTCGCGCGGCACGCCCCGCATCGCCAACCGGCTGCTCCGCAGGCTCCGCGACTTCGCCCAGGTCGAGTCGGACGGGCGCATCAGTCGCGAGGTGGCCAAGGCCGGCCTCGACCGGCTGCAGATCGACGAGCGCGGCCTCGACGAGATGGACCGGCGCATTCTCCTCGCCGTCATCGAGAAGTTCGGCGGCGGCCCGGTGGGCGTCGAGACCATCGCCGCGGCGGTGGGCGAGGAGCGCGACGCGCTGGAGGACGTCTACGAGCCGTTTTTGATGCAGGAGGGGCTCTTGCACCGCACGCCGCGGGGCAGGGTGGCCACGGTGCGCGCCTTCCAGTACTTCGGCAAGGCGGCGCCCAAGGGAAATCAGGGGAGCTTGTGGTGAGCCGCGCCGGCGAGAGCGCCCGGGAACCGGCCGTGCCCCGGCGCACCTTCGGGCCTTCGCCTCGACAGTCGTGGCGCATTGCGCTAGACGCACGGTCGGGGAGGGGCCGTGCAAGCAGGGTTTCCGACGTGTCAGCGGTGTCGCGGGCCGAGGGCTTTCGCATGCGACATCCGCGCTCCTATGGCGCGCGCGCCGCGGTCGCAGGGCGGGCAGGCAACTGCAGCCCTGGAAATTCGACGATTTCGACGCGCCGACATCGGGAGGTTTTCGAGACGCCGCGCCAGTTTCGTGGCACATGCGTTGCTCGCCAACGCGCCGCATCACTCGGTAGTGAACGCTGCGGAGGCCAGCAGCGGTCAGTGGGGGAGCGAATCAACGGGGGATTGATTCAGCGGGGACTGAACCGAATCTATGCCAATCTCGTCCTTCAACCAGCGCACTCTGCGCGAGGTCATCGGTTGTCAGGGAGTGGGGCTGCACACGGGCGCGCCGGTGACGATGCGGTTGTGCCCGGCCCCCGCCAACTCGGGCATCGTCTTCGTTCGCACCGACCTCGAGCGGCCCGTCTCCATTCCCGCGCTCGCCCAGTACGTCGTCGACACCTCGCTGGCCACCACCCTCGGAAAGGACGGGGCTCGGGTCGGCACCGTCGAGCACCTTCTGGCCGCGCTCTCGGGCCTGGGCATCGACAACTGCCGCATCGAGCTCGACGGGCCCGAAGTACCCATCATGGACGGCAGCGCCGCGCCGTTCGCCTACCTCGTTCGCACCGCCGGCATCCGCGTGCTGGACGAGCCCAAGAGCTTCCTCGTCATCCGCCGGCCGGTCAGCGTCGTCGAGGGCGACAAAGAGGCGACCTTCAGCCCCGCCAACCGGTTCCGCATCGACTGCTTCATCGACTTCAAGCACCCGCTCATCTCGGACCAGTCGTTCGAGATGGAGTTCTCCGATCGCGTCTTCGCCAGGGAGATCTCCCGCGCGCGCACCTTCGGCTTCCTCCGCGACGTGGAGATGCTCAAGCGGGCCGGGTTGGCCAAGGGCGGCTCGCTGGACAACGCCATCGTCGTCGACGAGTTCTCCATCCTGAACCCCGACGGGCTGCGCTTCCCCGACGAGTTCGTGCGCCACAAGGTGCTCGACGCGATGGGCGACGTCGCCCTCTTCGGGCGGCCGGTCATCGGCCACCTCCGCGTCGTCAAGAGCGGGCACGCGCTGAACCACCGGCTGGTCACCCGCGTGCTCGCCGACCCCGCGAGCTACGAGGTGGTGCGCGCCAGGAAGCGCGACGTCGAACGGCTCGATTTGCGCCTGCCCGATCTCGCCGCGGCCCTCGAGGCGGCCTGAGCCACCCGAACGGCCGGGCGCCCGCACGCCCTCCGGCGCGTACTTGCCCGAAGCGGTCCGCTCCTCTAGCGTGCGGCGACCTTCCACCCAGAGGCTTCGATGACATCTGCCTTCCGCATCACCCTCGCCGCCGCCGCGGCCCTGCTCGGTGCCTTTTCCTGCACCAAGGACGGCAAGGCCGGCCCCGCCGCGACCGACAAGCCCAAGGACATTTCGCCCGACACCGTCGTCGCCACCTACTCGGGGAAGAAGATCACCTTGAAGGAGCTCGACGAGTACCTGGGCGAGCAGCTCGAGGAGCTCGAGCGGCAGAAGCACCAGCTCCGCCGCCAGGGCATCGACCAGATGATCCTCGAGCAGATGGTCACCGCCGAGGCCGAGAAGAAGGGAATGACCAAGGAGCAGTGGCTCAAATCGGAGATCGACGACAAGGTGCCGCCGCCCTCCGACCAGGAGATTCAGCAGATGTTCGAGATGTCGAAGGGCCAGCTCGGAGCCGACGCCAAGCTCGAGGACTGGAAGGAACGCATCGTGGCGGTGGCCACCCGGCCGCAGCGCCAGGAGCGCGCCCAAAAGGTGTTCGAGGGCATGCTCAAGCAGGCCAACGTGCAGGTGACGCTGCCCGAGCCGCCGCGGCGCCGGAAGCAGGTCGAGGCCAAGGGCCCCTCGCGCGGCCCGGAGAACGCCAAGGTCACCATCGTCGAGTTCAGCGACTTCGAGTGCCCGTTCTGCAGCCGCGCCACCGGCACGGTGGACGAGGTGATGCAGGCCTACGCCGGCAAGGTTCGGCTGGTGTTCCGCCACTTCCCGCTCGACTTCCACAAGCGCGCGCAGAAGGCGGCCGAGGCCTCGATGTGCGCCCACGAGCAGGGCCGCTTCTGGGAGTACCACGACACGCTCTTCAAGAATCAGCAGAAGCTCGAGATCGCCGAACTGAAGGAGCACGCCAAATCGCTCGGCCTCGACACCGCGAAGTTCGACCAGTGCCTCGACTCGGGCCGCTTCGAGAAGGCGGTGAAGGACGACATGGCCGCGGGCCAGAAGGTGGGCGTCAGCGGCACGCCGGCGTTCTTCATCAACGGCGTGATGCTCTCGGGCGCCCAGCCGCTCGAGGAGTTCAAGAAGATCATCGACCAGGAGCTGGCCACCAACTGAGGCGATGAGCGCGGGCGCGTCGCTCAAGGGCGTGGTTCAGGCCGCCGGCGACTCGGTGGCCGTCTCCGTGCCCAACAGCCTGGCCGGCGCGTTCGAGCCCGGCGACGAGCTGTCGCTGGTGTCGCACGGGCGCGATGCGCTGCTCT
>FWPU01009684.1_pt1 | contig 14978 bp, 11 predicted proteins | sample 2228361 | NCBI WGS metagenome assembly FWPU01 (sample SAMEA103939777, study PRJEB20133) | metagenome
GCGGCACGAGCCGCACGCCCTGCCGCGCCTTCTTCGCCGCCTGCTCGGACGGCGAGAGCGCCTCCCATTCGTGCTGCCATTCGTTCACCGTGGCCGGGCCGTAGGTTTCCGTCAGGCCGTAGACGTGCGTCACGTTGAAGCCCGCCGCCTTCATGGCCGCGAGCACCGCCTCCGGCGGCGGCGCGGCGGCGGTGACAAACTCCACCGTATGGGGCAGCGGCTTCTTCTCCGCCGCCGGCGCGTTCAAGAGCGTCGCCATCACGATCGGCGCGCCGCACATGTGCGTGACCTTGTGCGTGGCAATGGCGTCATAGATCAGCGGTGCGCGCACCCAGCGCAGGCACACATGCGTGCCGGCCACGATCGAGATCGTCCACGGAAAGCACCAGCCGTTGCAGTGGAACATCGGCAGCGTCCACAGATAGACCGGATGCCGCCCGATGGCGCAGGAGAGCACGTTGCCGACCGCCATCATGTACGCGCCGCGATGGTGATAGACCACGCCCTTGGGATCGCCGGTGGTGCCGGAGGTGTAGTTCAGCGCGATGGCGTCCCATTCGTCGTCCGGCATCTTCCAGGCGAAATCCGCGTCGCCCGCGCTCAGGAAATCCTCGTATTCGATGTTGGCGAGCCGCTCGCCGGGGCCGGTGTATTCCGGGTCGTCGTAGTCGATCACGAGCGGCTTCGCCTTCGTGCGCGCCAGCGCCTCTTTGACCACGCCGGAATATTCCCGGTCGGCAAGCAGCGCCTTCGACTCTGCGTGTTCCAGAATGAAGGCGATGGTGGCGGCATCGAGCCGCGTGTTTATGGCGTTGAGCACCGCACCGGTCATCGGCACGCCGTAGTGCGCCTCCAGCATGGCCGGCGTGTTGGCCAGCACCGCCGACACCGTGTCCCCGCGCGTGATCCCGCGCTTGGCGAGCGCCGAGGCGAGCCGCCGCGCGCGGGCGTAGAAGTCCGCATACGAGCGCCTGAGCTTGCCGTGGATGATCGCGGTGTGCGCGGGAAAGACCGACGCCGCGCGCTCGAGCAGCGTCAGCGGCGTGAGCGGCTGGAAATTCGCCGCGTTGCGGTCGAGGTCGATGTCGTATTTGGTTCGCGTCATGGCGCTTCCCCCGCGCATCAAATTAGCGAAGGAGACCGTGCGCGATCAATGCGCGAGGCGCCCGTTGCGCCGCTCTACGCCGGCCAGATCAGCTTGGCGACGCCGCGCCGGGTGAGCTCCAGTGAAAGCAGGAACACGATGAGATACGTAATCCGGTAGAAGAGTGCGGTCGGCGTGACGCGCACCAGCCAGATGCCGAAGAAGTTGCTCGCGATCGCGAGCGGGAACAGCGCGAACGACGTCGCAAGTCCTTCGGTCGAGAACTGGCCGAGCGCAAAATACGGCGCTACCTTCATGGCGTTCACCGCGGCGAAGAACCACACGGTGGTTGCCACATAGACGATCTTGTCGAGCCGTTGCGGCAGCACGAACACATAGTAGGGCGGCGCGCCGATTTGGATCAGCGTCGACGTGAACGCCGCAAGCGCACCGCAGGCCGCGCCGTAGCCGGCGTTCGGCCGCGCATCCGTTTTCGGCGGCGTCGGCCAGAACCAGGCATAGGCGCAGAGCGCAAGCCCGATCGCGCCCACCGCAAGCAGGATCAGCGCATCCGAGACGTAGGCCGCAAACAGCCAAGCCGCGCCCACGCCGAGTATCGCGCCCGGCAGCATTACTTTCATGTTCCAAGCGTCCCAGTCGCGCCGGTACACCCACACCGAGATCGCATCCTGCAGCAGGATGATCGGCAGCAGGATCGCCGCCGCCTGCAGCGGCGGCATGGTTAGCGCGAGCAGCGGCGTGGACACCATGCCGATGCCGGAGAAGCCGCCCTTCGACAGGCCGAGCATCACCACCGCCGGCACCGCGAACAAGTAGAACAGCGGATCGGTGATGATGGTCATGCCGCCCGCATCATTTCGGTGAGCGCGTTGCGGATCAGCTCGAGCGCAATGACGAACATCAGCACGTAGGCGATGCGGTAGAACAGTTCCGTCGGCGTGCGCCGGACGAGCCAGATGCCGGCGTAGTTTGCCGCCATGGCAACGGGGAGCAGTGCTGCGCCGGCTAGAAGGTTGTCCGCAGTCAGTTGTCCGAGCGCGCCATAGGCCGGGATTTTCATGATGTTGCTGGCGGCAAACAGCATGGTGATGGTGCCGACATAGGTGAACTTGTCGAGCTTTTGCGGCAGCAGGTGCATCTGCCACGCCGGACCGCCGGCATTGGCCAGCATGGTCGAAAATCCGCCGATGACCCCGAACAGGATTCCGGTGCCGATGCTTGGCCGCAGCATCACGCGCTCTACCACCGACCCGAGCCAATAACGCAGCACGAAGATGATGATGATGATCCCGACCGCGAGCCGGATGTCGGCCGCCGACACGGACGCCGCAAAGAAATAGGCCACGGCGACACCCACCCCCATGCTGGGGATCAGCACCATGAGGTTGGGCCGGCTCCAGTCACGCCGATAGGTCCAGATCGTGAGCACGTCCTGCGCCAAGAGCGTCGGCAGCAGGATCGCCGCCGCCTGCATGGGTGGCACGAATAGCGAGAGCAGCGGCAGTCCGATGGTGCCGAGCCCGATGAAGCCGCCTTTCGACAGACCGAGCAGCGTGACCGCCGCGCAGCCGGTGACCACGAACCAGGGATCGAGAAGCAATTGCACGCAGCGTCGTTCGGGCTTGGATTGGGCGGCGCATCAAACATGAACCGCGCCCGCCGCGCCAGCGCGCTTCTTGCATGGCGGGCCCTCGCTCGCCGCTCAAACCACGCAATCAAATCGCCACGAAGGCCGGAGTGGTTGCAGTTAGCGACCCTTGCGGGGAGGGCGGCGGGTGGGGGTGTGCTTCGAATACCCCTTCCGCGCGCGTAAGCCTCGCTTGCCCTGCGCTGTGCTCCGGCTCCCTCGGCAACCGGCGCGACTCCCCGGCAAGGAGCGAGTGATCAGTTCAGAGACGGCAAATGCAATTCCCTGTCGCAGGGGGGTGGCGTGCGTGCTTGCAAATCGCATCGGTGCGCTCACAATCGCGCGGGGAGGAGCCATGGACGTCCGCACAAGCCGCTACCAGGAGGTTTACGCCCGCTGGCAACGCGACCCCGAGGGTTTTTGGGCCGAGGCGGCCGGCGACATCGACTGGATCGAGAAGCCCAAAAAGATTTTCGACCCAAACGCCGGCGTGTACGGCCGCTGGTTCGCGGGCGGGGTGTGCAACACCTGCTGGAACGCGGTGGACCGGCACGTGGAGAACGGCCGCGCCGCGCAGCCCGCCATCATTTACGACTCGCCCGTCACCGGCACGCAGCAGGTGCTGACCTACGCCGATCTGCAGACAAAGACCCAGGCAATGGCGGGAATTCTCGCCAAGGACTTCGGCGTCACCAAGGGCGATCGCGTCGTCATCTACATGCCCATGGTGCCGGAAACCGTGATCGCCATGCTTGCCTGCGCGCGCATCGGCGCCGTGCATTCGGTGGTGTTCGGCGGCTTTGCGGCCAAGGAGCTGGCCACCCGCATCGACGATGCCAAACCGAAGGTGGTGCTGTCGGCGAGTTGCGGCATCGAGCCCGGCCGCGTCGTGCCCTACAAGCCGCTGCTCGACGAAGCGATCAGGCTTGCCGATGCGAAGCCGCAAGCCTGCATGATCCTGCAGCGGCCGCAGTGCCAAGCCGAGCTGATTCCCGGCCGCGACCACGACTGGCGGGCGCGCTGGGACGAGGCGCTGGTCTGGGCCAAGAACGTGATGCAATGCGTCCCGGTTGCGGCCACCGACCCGCTTTACATCCTGTACACGTCGGGCACGACCGGCAAGCCAAAAGGCGTCGTGCGCGACAACGGCGGCCACATGGTGGCGTTGAAGTGGTCGATGCAAAATCTCTATGGCGTCGCTCCCGGCGAGGTGTGGTGGAGCGCCTCCGACGTCGGCTGGGTGGTCGGCCACAGCTACATCGTCTATGGGCCGCTGATCCACGGCTGCACCTCGATCCTGTACGAGGGCAAGCCGGTCGGCACACCGGATGCGGGTGCCTTCTGGCGCGTGATCGCCGAACACGGCGCGGTCGCGCTGTTCACCGCGCCGACCGCCTTCCGCGCCATCAAGAAGGAGGATCCGGAGGGCAGGCTGCTCGCCAAGTATGACCTGTCGAAATTCCGCGCGCTGTTCCTCGCCGGCGAACGCGCCGATCCCGACACGCTGGTTTGGGCGGAAAATCTTCTGAACAAGCCGGTGATCGATCATTGGTGGCAGACCGAGACCGGCTGGTGCATCGCCGGCAATCCGGTTGGGCTCGGGCAGTTGCCGGTCAAGCACGGCTCGCCCACCGTGCCGATGCCGGGCTACGACCTGCGCGTGGTCGATGAGAAGTGCAACGAAGTGCCGCGCGGCCAGATGGGTTCGATCGTGGTCAAGCTGCCGCTGCCGCCCGGCTGCCTGCCGACGCTTTGGCAGGCCGACGACCGCATGCGCGAGAGCTACCTCTCCGAATTCCCCGGCTACTACAAGACCGCCGACGCCGGCTACATCGACGAGGACGGCTACGTCTACGTCATGGGCCGCACCGACGACATCATCAACGTCGCCGGCCACCGGCTTTCCACCGGCGGCATGGAGGAGGTGCTGGCTTCGCACCCGGCGGTCGCCGAGTGTGCCGTGCTCGGCATTAAGGACGCGCTCAAGGGCGAGGTGCCCTGCGGCTTCATTGTGTTGAAAGCGGGCGTCAACCGCCCGGCCGAGGAGATCGAGCGGGAGTGCGTGCAGCTTGTGCGCGACCGGATCGGCCCGGTCGCCGCTTTCAAGCTCGCGATCACGGTTGGGCGTCTGCCCAAGACCCGCTCGGGAAAGATCCTGCGCGGCACCATCAAGAAGATCGCCGACGGCGAGCCCTACACGTTGCCCGCCACCATCGACGACCCGGCCATCCTCGACGAGATCGCGAGCGCGTTGCAACAAAAAGGCGTTGTGCACTAGGCTCACTCGCGTTCGCCGAGTCCTGCCGGCGGACGGGGAGGAGGACGCCATGGCTGACACGCACGTCGAACCCAAACTGCTATTCCCTGGACTCAGATCATTTTACGATCTCGCCATACCGTTCTCGTGGTTGGTGATCCGCTTTGCCATTGGCTGGAACCTGCTTCTGCACGGCTGGCCGAAGCTCGGCGGACCGACGCCGGCCGCGCTCAAGGCATTCGCCGATCTTGGTTTCAGCCCGCCGGAATTCTGGTTTTGGGCCGCGTTCGCCATCGAATTCTTCGGTGGCATTGCCATTATCCTCGGCCTGTTCACTCGCTTCTTTGCCGCGGCGGCGGCGATTGAGATGCTGTTCATCACCGTCGCCTACTGGGAGAATGGCTTTGCCTGGACGCGGCGGGGCTATGAGTACGTATTGATGTGGGGCCTGGTGAGCTTCGCCATCGCCTTGCGCGGCGGCGGGCCGTATTCGCTCGACCGCAAGCTCGGCAAGGAGCTCTGAGCGCACCGCCGCAAGGCGCTGTATCGCGCCCGGTGCGGTGTTAGTATCGGCGGACAAAAGATCCGCCGCGCGCCGACGCTCGGCTCAAACGAGGGAGGAGTTGAAATGCCGCTTGCCAGCCGCTTGGCCGCCGTTGCCCTAGTGGTCGCATTCGCCACATCGCCCAGCACCGCCGACAGCGTCGCCGATTTTTACAAGGGCAAGACCATTGCCATCGTGATGGGCACCGGCCCGGGCGCAAGTTACGACCTTTACGGCCGCACCATCGCCGAGCACCTGACGCGCCATATCCCCGGCAATCCCACGATCATCGTCGAGTACATGCCGGGTGCCGGCGGCGTGATCGCGGCCAACCACATCTTCAACACCGCGCCGCAGGACGGCACCAAAATCTTGCTCTCCCACGCCATCCCCATGCCGGAAAAACTTGAACCGACCGGCGTGCGCTTTCAGTCGGCGAAATTCCAGTGGCTTGGCGCCTACGACGCCATCGTGCAGGTGCTGACTCTCTGGCACACCGCGCCCGCCGACACCATCGACGACCTGAAGACCAAGCCGGTGATCGTTGGTGCCTTCAGCAAGACGCATTTCACCTATCATTGGGCGTCGCTGCTCAAGGACGCGATCGGCGCGGGCCCCGGCTACAAGGTGGTGACCGGTTACAAGAGCGGCAACGAATGCAATCTCGCCATGGAGCGCGGCGAGATTCATGGCTGGACCGCGTCTTGGGAGAGCATCGCCGGAGCGCGGCCGCACTGGCTCGCCGAGAAGAAGGTCAAGATGCTGGTGCAGTTCACGCTCGACCGCGTACCTTACCTGAAAGACGTCCCGACCCTGGTGGAGCTGGCCCCGCCCGGCAAGAAGGACGTCGCCGAATTCATGATTTCCGGCACGCCTTTCGCACGCGCCATGGCGGTCGGCCCGGGAGTTCCCGCCGACCGCGTTGCCGCCCTGCGCAGGGCCTTCGACGCGCTGATGAAGGACGAGGCATTCCTTGCCGACGCCAACAAGCGCAAGCTCGCGATCAGTCCGCGCAACGCCGAGCAGGTGCAGGCGCTGGTCAACAAGATCGCCTCCGCCTCGCCGGAGCTTGTGACGCGCGTCAAGAAGACGATTGGACTCGCCGAGTAGCCTGCTGCACCCTTGCCGATGCCCGGCGTTTGACTGAAAATTCCCGCCCCAAATCCCCACCGGGCGAAACCGGGTCTTTTCCCTTGCCCGGTCAGGGGGCACGCCTACGGGCGAGCTGACGGCTCTTCGTCAGCGGCGCACATTGGGAGCGAGCGCGCCGGAGGCGCGGCGAATTGTTGCGTTGGCCTGCGCGCGAGCAAGGGTGAGGGGGTGGCGGTGCAGCGAGCGAGCTTATCGAAATAGGGCGCTTGCGAGCCAAATGTTCAGCCGGGCTCCGGGCGTGCCGCAAAGGGGGAGCGGCCGATTGGCCGATCACTCGCTTTGGAATTGCAGCTTGGCGAGCCGCGCATAGAGGCCGCCCTGTTCCAGAAGGTGCTCGTGGGTTCCTTCCTCCACGATGCGGCCCCGGTCCAGCACGAGGATGCGGTCGCAGGATTGCACCGTCGACAGGCGGTGTGCGATCACGAGCGTGGTGCGGTCTTGCATCAACCGTGACAGCGCCTCCGACACCAGCGCCTCGTTCTGTGAGTCGAGCGAGGAGGTCGCCTCGTCGAGCAAGAGCAGCGGCGCCTGCCGGAGGATCGCGCGTGCGATGGCGATGCGCTGGCGCTCGCCGCCGGAAAGGGTGACCCCGCGCTCCCCGAGCTGTGTGTCGAAGCCGTTGGGCAGCCTCTGGATGAAATCGGCGATTGCCGCCGCCTGCGCCGCGGCTTCGATGTCCGCGTCCTTGGCGTCGGGCCGCCCCAGCCGGATGTTGTCACGCACCGATGCGGCAAAGATCACCGGCTCCTGCGGCACGAGCGCGATGCGCCGGCGCAGCGCCGCCGGATCCACGTTGATCAGTTCGACACCGTCGAAGGTGACCGCCCCCTCGGTGGGGTCGTAGAAGCGCAACAGCAGGTGGAAGATCGTGCTTTTTCCTGCGCCGGAGGGGCCGACGATCGCCACCTTTTCCCCGGGCCTCACCGTGAACGAGACGTCTTCCAGCGCCACATGCTCGGGCCGGCTCGGATAGCAGAATCGCACCATGAGGAAGGAAACCTCGCCGCGCGGCGGCTGCGGCAGCACCGCCGGCAGCATCGGCTCCTTGATCGCGGGCTTGGTGTTGAGGATCTCAAACAGCCGTTCGGTCGCCCCGGCCGCCGCGGTCAGTTCGCCCCAGATCTGCGAGAGCTCGGCGAGCGCGCCTCCCGCGAATACGGCAAACAGCACGAATTGGCCGAGTCGGCCCGGGGTCATCTGCTTGTCGAGCACGTCCTGCGCGCCGATCCACAGCACCATCACCACGCTGGCGAACACCAGAAAAATCACGATCGCGGTGAGCAAAGCGCGCGCCAAGGTCGCGGCCCGCGCCGCCCGGTAGGCTTTGCCGGCGGCCTGCATGAAGCGCGCGGTGGCAAACTTCTCGTTGGTGAAAGCCTGCACCAGCCGCATCGCCCCGATCTGCTCGGCGGCATAGGCGGAGGCGTCCGCGAGCGCGTCTTGCGCCATGCGCGACCGGCGCCGCACGGCGCGGCCGAAGGCGACAAGCGGCAACACGATCGCCGGAATTGCCACCAGCACGAAGCCCGACAGCCGCGGGCTCGTGACCACCATCATCACCGCGGCGCCGACGAACAGCACGATGTTGCGCAGGGCGATCGACACCGAAGCGCCCACCGCGGCTTTGATCTGCGTGGTATCGGCCGTCAATCGCGAGAGCAATTCTCCGGTCTGTCTCTGATCGAAGAATGCCGGTGAGAGCGTCGTCAGATGCGCAAACACCTCGTCGCGCAGATCGGTGACGATCCGCTCGCCCAGCGTGGTGACGAGGTAGAACCGCGCCGCGCTCGCCAGCGCCAGGACTGCCGCCACCCCGATCAGCACCGAGAAGTAGTCGTCGATCAGTTTCGTGCCCTGCTCGGTGAAGCCGAAGTCGATCATGCGGCGCACCGCGATCGGCACCGCAAGCGTCGCAAGCGCGGCGACAAGCAGCGCGATCACGGCCAGGATCACCCGCCCGCGGTAGCGTTTCACGTAGGGAAACAGCAGGCGTAGCGGCCCAAACGAGACGTCGCGCCGCGGCGCCACCGGCGCGGCCGCCCGCGCCGGCGCCACGACATCCCGTGCTATGGTCCGCGACATGTCGTTCATGGGTTTGCTCGGATCCTGCGCGGAGTGATCGCCGATTGCCGCGGGTGCTTGTCGGCCCCGATCGTGTGCTGTATAGAACCGCACCGAACGATGGCAATTCCTTCGGCGCGACGTTTTGCGCCGCCTTGCGAGCCGCAGTCAGCGACATGAAGCCCGGTATCCACCCGAACTATCATACCATCACCGTCAAAATGACCGACGGCACCGAATTCACCACGCGCTCGACTTGGGGCAAAAAGGGCGATGTGATGCATCTCGACATCGACCCCAAGTCGCATCCGGCCTGGACGGGCGGCCACCAGCAGCTGGTGGACCGCGGCGGCCGGCTCTCGCGTTTCCAGAAGAAATTCTCCGGCTTCCTCAAGGACAAGAAGTAACCTCCGCTCTGCAAGCAGAACCCCTGCTAAAGCGGGGGTATTTCGTTCGACGCCGCGCCGCCCATTGCAGCTAGCGCCGGTTTTGCTCGAACGCCGCCTTGAGCATGCCGAGCTGACGTCCCACCGGATTGTCGAGCAGCACCTGTTCCGAGGGCGGCGGGGCATACATGTTGTGATCAAATCGGCGCACGCGCTCGGTAATCTGCCAGGAGCGCGCGATCAGGTTGCGCAACTTCTCCGGCAGAAGCTGCATGGTCTGATCGTCGGGCGGCACGCCGACGGACAGCTTGACTTTGCTTTTTTCCTTGCTTGCCTGCGCGAGCGAGATTTCGCCCTCCTTCACCGCGCGATGCAGCAGGAGCCAGGACGCGATCTGCATCAGACGCGTGGTCAGCCGCATGCTTTCGGTGGCGTAGGCGAGCGAGGCGTTGCGCGGCAGCTGCCGGGACTCCACCCGTCCCGCGCCCGCAAGATAGTCGGCCGTCTCCTCGACCAGCGCCATTCCGTCGCGGAACAACTGCGTGAACGCCTGGGAATTGGCCAGCCGCTGGCCGAATACCACCGCGACGCCTTCGTCCGCCAACTGCTCGGACATACGTTACGCCCCACCTGACGGCGCCCAGCATATGCCGAGGACGGGTGTGCCTGTCCAGCGCGCCTCGCGGAAAGCTCTTGGCATAGTTGCCGGCCGAAAAGGGGGCGAGACCGCGCCTTTCGCGGGCAAAAACGCGCCTTTCGCGGGCAAAAAAAGAGCCGTCGTTGCCGACGGCTCAAGTTCTAACAGGGAGGCGTCAAACAGAGTGGACAGGAGCCACTCAATGTCCACAAGTTGGACGATCATCGTAATGGACCTGAAAGCTTAATTTATGGTTAACGCCCGCGCGCGGCCGCGCGGCAGGCGGCTTTCCGGCCGCCCGCTTCCCTCTCCCGCTCTGGCGTCCCGGCTCCTTGGCCCGGGATGCAAGTGGCGCGCCTTCTTTGCCTCCCCGAGGCGGTACAGCGCGCAGCGCCAAAGGCGCGGAGCGGCGCTGGTCCGGGACCGCCAGGAGTGAGCCTTTGCAACCTCCCCAACGTGCCATAGCCCTGCGGCAGGTTGGGATCCCGCGCAGGGTCCGTCGGTCTCCGCTCAGGTCTTGAAGATTCCCTCCGCCGCGGTGCGCGAGGCTTGCTTGGTTGCGATGTTGGCCTCGAGCCGGGCGATTTCCTCCTTCAGCAGCGCGATTCGCTCCCGTAGCTCTGCCACCGAGAGCAGGCTCAAATCCTGCCCGATCTCGTGGGCGATCTTCTTCTTGGGCCGATCGTCCTCGTCCATCGCTGGCATGGCCGCACTCCGTTTTTCGGAAAAAATAGCGGTTGCCGCACCCGTTGTCACACCCGCGCGCGCCGACTAGAAGCCGCCTTTCACCAAAAGGCTAAAAGCCATGTCTCAATTGCCATCCCGCATGACCGTCATCGCGATCAAGGCCCCGGGCGGGCCGGAGATGCTGGTGCCGCAGGAGCGGCCGTTGCCGACGCTCGCCTCGGGCGAAGTGCTGGTGAAGGTGGCGGCGGCCGGTGTCAACCGCCCCGACGTGCGCCAGCGCCAGGGCACCTATCCGCCGCCCAAGGGCGCCACCGACATCCCGGGGCTCGAGATTGCTGGCGAGGTCGTAGCGGTCGCACCCGACGTCCAGCGCTGGAAGATCGGCGACAAGATTTGCGCGCTCGTGGTGGGCGGCGGCTACGCCGAATATTGCCCGGCGCACGAGAGCCACGCGCTTGCCGTGCCGCCCGGGTTGTCGATGATCGAAGCCGCCGCAATCCCCGAAACCTTCTTCACCTGTTGGCAAAACATGTTCATGCGTGCCGAGGTGCGGCCCGGCGATTGGGTTCTGGTTCACGGCGGCACCTCCGGGATCGGGACCACGGCGATCATGCTGGCCAAGGCTTTCGGCGCCCACGTCATCACCACGGCGGGTTCTCCGGAAAAATGCGCGGCGGCGCAAAGGCTCGGCGCCGACGTCGCGGTGAACTACAGGACCGAGGACTTCGTCGCCCGAACCAAGGAGGCAACCGGCGGCAGGGGTGCGAACCTGATCGTGGACATCGTCGGCGGCGACTACATCGACCGCAATTATGAGGCTGCGGCCGAACAGGCTACCATCGCGCAGGTGTCATTTCTGGGAAGTCCGAAGGCCACCGCCAACTTTGGGCGGTTGATGGTCAAGCGGCTGCATCACACCGGCTCGACGCTTCGTCCCCGCAGCATTGCCGAGAAGGCCGCGATCGCGCGCGGGCTCGAGGAGAAGGTGTGGCCGCTGTTGGCCGCCGGCCGCATCAAGCCGGTGATCGACTCCACTTTTCCGTTGCGCGAGGCGGCCGCCGCGCACGCCCGCATGGAGTCGAGCCTGCACATTGGCAAAATCGTGCTGACGGTCTGAGAAGGCGGCCGCGGCCGTCGTGAAATCCTTGCCCGGCGCTCGGGCCGGCTGCTACTCATGGTGCCCGGGGTCGCGAAATTGGCACAATTTTAGTAGGTTAGTCGTGGGTCGAATGGCTGCTGATGATCAGACCTTGCATAGCGGCCCTGGCCCGGCCCGACTTGGCGCCTCGGCTGCGGCGCTCGCCGCTCTTCTGTTTTGCGGCGGGCCCGCCCTTGCGGTCGAAGCGGTGAAGATCCGCGCCCGGGACGCGCCGGCGATCGACCTGACCTCGGTGGTCGAAATCGTCAAGACCCAGACCAATCAGATCCAGGTGTCGGCTGCGCCGGGCCCCGACGGGATCGTGCGCCGCATCCAGCAGATCGCGCGCGAAGGTTCGACCAACTGGGCGGTATTTGCGCTCGCCAACACCGGCGAGGAGCAGATCGACCGCTTGATTGTCGTCCCGCATTACCGGATGGTCGGCTCCGGTGTCCTGTGGCCGGATTTGGGGCTTTCGCGCGTCGTCGCCATTACGCCGAGCTCGGGCGAGCGGCCCGAGCGCCAGCCGAGCCCCACTGCCGACGTATTCCGCCTGACCCTCGACCCCGGCAACGTCGTCACTTACATCGTCGAGCTGCGCACCGACCACCTGCCGCAGATTTATCTGTGGGAGCCCGACGCCTACAAGGACAAGGTCAATTCGCTCACGCTCTACCACGGCATCGTGATCGGCATCGCCGGCCTGCTTTCGCTGTTCCTGACGATCCTGTTCGTGGTCAAGGGCAGCGTGATGTTCCCGGCCGCTGCGGCGCTGAGCTGGGCGGTGCTGGTCTATATCGGGATCGACTTCGGCTTCTGGGGCAAGGTGTTCGACATGTCCGCCGGCGCCGAGCGCATCTGGCGCGCCTCCGGCGAGGCGATTCTGGCCGCCACACTGCTCGTATTCCTGTTTGCTTATCTCAATCTTGCGCGCTGGCACGTGCGCTACATGCACGTGACGCTTGCCTGGCTCGCGGTGCTCGCCATGCTGGTGGCGCTGGCGCTGTTCGATCCCTCGGTTGCCTCCGGCATTGCGCGGCTGTCGCTCGCCGGCGTGGCGTTCGTCGGATTCGGGCTCGTCATTTACCTCTCCACGCACGGCTTCGACCGTGCCGTGCTGCTGATTCCCACTTGGTTCCTGCTCGTGGCTTGGACCGTCGCCGCCGGCATGACCGTGCTCGGTATCATCACCAACGACATCGTCGGCCCGGCGCTGCTGGGCGGCCTGGTGCTCATCGTGATGCTGATCGGCTTCACCGTGATGCAGCACGCGTTCGCTGGCGGCATCACTCACGGCATTGTGTCCGACGTGGAACGCCGGGCGCTGGCGCTCACCGGCGCGGGCGACATGATTTGGGACTGGGATGTGACCGCCGACCGCGTTTTCACCAGCCCGGAGACCGAGCATCTGTTGGGCCTCAAGCGCGGCGCGCTTGAAGGCCCCGCCTCCCGCTGGCTCGATGTGCTGCACCCGCTCGACCGCGACCGTTTCCGCGCCTCGCTCGACGGCGTGCTGGAGCAGCGCCGCGGCCGTCTGGTGCAGGACTTCCGTCTGCGCACGGTCGACGGCAACTACGTCTGGCTGTCGCTGAAGGCGCGGCCATTGGTCGGCTCCGACGGCGAGGTGGTGCGTCTGGTCGGCACGCTCACCGACGTAACCGAGTTCAAGACCGCCGAGGAACGGCTCCTACACGATGCCGTCCACGACAACCTGACCGGCCTGCCCAATCGCCAGCTGTTTCTCGACCGCCTCGCGGCAGTGCTCAGCATCGCCCGTTCGGATGCCTCCATCCGCCCGACCGTCATGGTCATCGACCTCGACCGCTTCAAGCAGGTGAACGATTCTGTCGGCGTTGCGGTCGGCGATTCGATCCTGCTCACGCTGGCCCGTCGCCTCTCGCGGCTGCTCAAGCCGCAGGATACGCTGGCGCGGCTGACCGGCGATCAGTTCGGCCTGTTGCTCGTGTCCGAGAAGGATCCCGGCCGCATCATCGAATTCGCCGAGAACATCCGCCGCACCTTGCGTGCGCCGATTACCTTCAACGACCGCGAAATCTTCCTCACCGGCTCGATCGGCTTTGCGCTGTCCGACGGCCAGCCGCATCGCACTGACGAATTGCTCAAGGACGCCGAGCTCGCCATGTATCACGCCAAGCGCATCGGCGGCGATTGCATCGAGGTGTTCAAGCCCGCCATGCGCGCGCGCAAGACCGACCGCCTGGCGCTCGAATCCGAATTGCGCCGAGCGCTCGAGCGCGAAGAGATCACCATTCTCTATCAGCCCATCGTGCGGCTGGAGGATCGCGCCATCGCCGGCTTCGAGGCGCTCGCCCGCTGGGACCACCCCAAGATGGGCCGCATGTCGCCGTCGGAGTTCATCAATATTGCCGAGGAGATCGGGCTGATCGTCGACCTCGGCCTGTTCGTGCTGGAGCGCGCTGCGCGCCAGCTCGCCACTTGGCAGCGCGGCGTCCGCGCCCGCGATCCGATATTCGTCAGCGTGAACGTCTCTTCGCGCCAGCTTTTGCGCCACGACCTGATCCACGACCTGCGCACGGTGCTCTCGCGCACCGGGCTTGTGCGCGGCACGCTCAAACTGGAGCTGACTGAGTCGCTCGTGATGGAGAATCCGGAGCACGCCGCGCAACTGCTCACCCGCATCCGCGAGCTGGGTGCAGGGCTGGCGCTCGATGATTTCGGCACCGGCCATTCCTCGCTCGCCTATCTGCAGCAGCTCCCCTTCGACACCATCAAGATCGACCAGTCCTTCGTGCGCATGACCGCCAAGGGCACGCGGCCGGTGATCCTGCGGTCGATTATTTCGCTCGCCCACGACCTCGGCATGGACGTGGTCGCCGAGGGCGCCGAGACCGACTCGGACGCGGTCGAACTCTATCAGCTCGGGTGCGAATACGCGCAAGGTTTCGCCTTCGGCGAGCCGATGACCGCGGAAGCTGCCAACGAACTGCTGCTCAGCAGCCAGCTAGAACCTGCGCGGTGAAGAGCACAAGCTACAGAGTTTTCCGAGGATTCGCCTCATCGACGAATGCTCTCCCCGAAGCAAGCGCAGACGCGGACCTTCGGTCCCGCACCGCTTCCATCCGCGCGCGAATGCTTCTACCATTCTGCGCAAGTCCGGGGCTTGTCGACCACCCTGGGCAAAACGAGAACGTCGGCAACAGCGCCTTTGGCGGTAACCGTGCAGGGCGAAAACACAACTGTCGGCATTTAGGGAGGAGATTGCCATGTTAATTGCATTGAAGCGTGCCTTTGCCCTCGCGATGGGGCTTGCCGCCGGAGGTCTTGCCGCCATTCAGCTTGCGTCCGAGGCCTCAGGCCAGAGCGGTCCCGGCTGGATTTCGCTGTTCGACGGAAAGACCATCG
>FWPU01005984.1_pt1 | contig 14975 bp, 9 predicted proteins | sample 2228361 | NCBI WGS metagenome assembly FWPU01 (sample SAMEA103939777, study PRJEB20133) | metagenome
CACACCACTAGTAGCCTCGTACCAGGTTGGGACAGCAATGGTGTTCGGGTTCCTGCGAAGGCGCGACAAGGAGAAAGAGAAGGCCAAGACGGAGCAGGCGGTCAAGAAGACCCGCCAGACGTGGTTTGGCCGCATGACGACCCTTTTCCACCGTGCCCGTCTGGACGAGGAGCTATGGGACGAGCTGGAGGAGTTGCTCATATCGGCGGACGTGGGCGTCGCCACCACCGCGAAGCTGCTCCAGCGCCTCCGCGAGCGCATCCGGGAAGAGCACGTCACCAGCCCTGAGGACGCCCTGACGCTCCTGAAGGAGGAGATGGTGTCCATCCTCAGCGTGGACGGTGCAGCCGAGAAGCTGGATGCCCGGGAGCCTCCGCTGGTACTGCTCATGGTGGGGGTCAACGGGGTCGGCAAGACCACCAGCGTCGCCAAGCTGGCCCACCTGTACCAGGAATCGGGAAAGCAGGTCGTGCTGGGCGCGGCGGACACCTTCCGGGCAGCCGCCATCGAGCAGCTCCAGGCGTGGGGCCAGCGCCTGGGGACCGAGGTCATAGCCCACAAGCAAGGCGCCGACCCGGGCGCCGTCGCCTACGATACGGTCCAGGCCGCCAGGTCGCGCGGCGCCGACGTGGTAATTATTGATACGGCCGGCCGCCTGCACACCAAATTCAACCTGATGGAAGAGCTGAAGAAGATCCGCCGGGTCCTGTCCCGCCAGGTGAGCGAGGACTCCCAGCGCGTGGTCCTGACGCTGGACGCCACCACCGGGCAGAACGGCCTCATCCAGGCCCGCTCCTTCCTGGGCGCGGTCGAGTGCGACGGCGTCTTCCTGGCCAAGCTGGACGGCACGGCCAAGGGCGGCATAGTCCTGGCCATCGCCGACGAGCTGAAGCTGCCGGTGCTGTACATCGGCACTGGCGAGCAGCCCGACGACATAGCCCCCTTCGATCCCCGGGACTTCGTCGAAAGCCTGTTCCAGTCGCCTGAGTCCCAGTAGGACGCCCGGCGGTATGCCTCTTCGCCGTCTTCAAACACTCCACAGCCCACGCGCCCGGAATGCCAGGGGCGGGCTGCGCATGGGCGGATAGCATAGCCATGCTCAACACCTTCTGGTGGCTGCTGACAGCCGAAGCGGTGGGCCTTGCCGCTTTCCCGCTGGCCTTCATCCTGTTCCCAGCCCTCAAGGACAGGGGGTATAGCGTCACCAAGCCGCTGGGCGTCCTGGCGCTGGGGTACGCCACGTGGGTGCTCAGTGTGCTGCACATCCTTCCCAGCGTGCGGCTGACCATCGCTGGCCTGCTGCTCCTCATGGGCGCCCTCTCCGGCTGGTACGCCTGGCGACGCCGGCAGGAGTTCCTGGACTTCTTCGCCCGGGAGGGCAAGACCGTCCTGATGATGGAGGCGGTGTTCCTGGTCTTCTTCCTCGGCTGGGCCCTGTACCGGGCCTACGACCCCTCCATAGACCACACCGAGGAACCCATGGACATGATGTTCCTCAACGCCGTGGTGCGGTCGCGGGTAGGCACGCCCGAGGACCTGTGGCTGAGGGGAGAGCCGGTGAGCTACTACTACTTCGGCTACTGGATGATGGGCGCCCTTACCGAGCTGACCGGCATCGTTCCCAGCGTTGCCTATAACCTCTCCCTCGCCCTCATCCCGGCCATGGCCGCCGCCGGAATCTTCGGCCTGGTAAGCAACATGGTGCGGGCGGACCAGGCCAGGCAGCCCTACGCGGTCGTGGCCGGCGTCGCCGCGACCGTCCTGCTGGTGGTCGTGGCCAACCTGGAAGGTGTCCTGGAGTTCATGCGGGCCAACGCCATGGGCCCCCAGGGCCTCTATGACTGGGTACGCATTGACGGCCTGGACGGCCCGGCCTCGACGCCCACCCAGAGCTGGCGGCCCCAGGAGTTCTGGTGGTGGTTCCGCGCCACCCGCGTCATCAACACCTTCCAGGGCGACGCGGGGACAGACTACACCATCCAGGAGTTCCCCTTCTTCAGCTTCATGCTGGGCGACCTTCACCCCCACGTGATGTCCATACCCTTCGGCGTCCTGTTCCTGGCTATCTGCCTCAACTACTTCTGGTGGCCGGACGCCCCCCCTTCCGAAGAGGACGCTCGGCAGCGTGCCTACAGGTACGCCTACTTGGTGGCGGCTGGCCTGGCCCTGGGCGGGCTGGCCTTTGTCAATATGTGGGACCTGCCCACCTACGCGGCACTGTTCGTGGGCGTGGCCGCCATGCGCGCCTACAGGCGCCGGGAAGGGGACATCTGGACGCTGGCCAGGGAGGCAGCGCCGGCTGGCGCGCTGGTGATAGCGCTGGCGGGCGTGCTCTTCCTGCCCTACTACCTCCAGTTCAGGGCAGGAGTGCAGGGGATAGAGTCGGTGGCGACCACCACCAGGGCAGTGCACCTGTTCATCGTCTGGGCGGTGCTGCTGGTTGCCGTGGTCCCCATGGCCATCGGCGCCTTCTGCCAGACCATAGTGAAGCCCGACTGGCGCAGGCTGGCGGCCATAGCCCTCGCGGCGGGCTTCCTTCCCTTTGTGGCCTGGGCATTCCTGCACCTGTTGACCGGCGGCAGCAATGACCCCCTGGCGGGCAGGCTCTTCCACGTCCTGCCCTTTGCCCTGCTCATCGGCACCGCCACCTACAGCGCCCTGTGGCTGGCCCGCCACCAGCAGGACGCCAGCGGCAAGGCCTTCGCCCTGCTCCTGGCGGCGCTGGGCCTGTTGCTCATCATGGGGCCTGAGCTGATGTACGTGAACGACGGCTTCGGGCCTCCCAGCGAGCGCATGAACACCGTGTTCAAGCTGTACTATCAGGCGTGGGTGCTGCTGTCCGCCGCGGGGGGGTTCGCCTTTTACTACTGGGCCTCGCTGCGGTGGTCCCTGCCGCGCCGGGCCAGGGTGTGGACTGCGCTGTGGGCCGCCGTGTTCCTTGTGCTGCTGGCCGGGGCGCTGTACTATCCGCCCGCGGCGGCGGCCAGCAAGGCCGACAACTCTGGCCAGGGCGCAACCCTCAACGGCCTGGCCTTTCTATCGGGGCCGAGGCAGGCCGAGTACGAGGCCATCCAGTTCCTGCGGCGCACCGCTGGGCCTGACTCGGCCATCGTGGAGGCCGTGGGCGAGTGGTTCGACTGGGGCCTCATATCCCGCGGCGCGGGGATGCCCACCATCCTCAACTGGCCCGGCCACGAGGTGCAGTGGCGCGGCTCCAGCGCCCCCTTCGATGGCCGCGAGGCCGATGTCGCCCGGATTTACCAGGCCCTGGACCCGGAGGAGGCGAAAACCCTGCTGGCGAAGTACGACGTAGACTATGTATATGTGGGGCCGCGGGAGAGGGAGAAGTACGGGGCCGAGGGCCTGGACAAGTTCTCGGCCTTCATGGACGAGGTCTTCCGGCAGGATGACGTGGTGATATACCGCCTGCGGCAGTAGCCCGCGCCCTGGGAACTCTTGGCTGTTGCGTGAAGTCTTGTAAAGGGACGGCGAATCATAGCCCCCAGGATGTGTTGCAGGGCCAGGGCGGTAGATTATGATAGGAAGCACGGGAGTGGTACTGCGCCAGCATAATCTTGATGGCCAGCTTCACCCCCCATCCTGACCTTCCGCCATCAAGGGGAAGGGATTTTTCCTCTCCCCCTCGATGGGGGAGAGCTAGAGTGGGGTGAAGCATGTCATCAAAGCCATGGTGTCAAAGTACTGGCAGGATAGAGCGCTGCAAATGGAGACTGAACGCAGGACAGAGGCGTCCGGGCCGACGGATATAAGGGCCAGAGTGGCCAGATGGTGGCAGCGCGGCGCGACAGTGGCCGCCGAAGGCGCCCAGGCGGGCGTAGAGGCCAGCGCCCTGGCACGCTGGCTGGAGCTGGCGGCCTATGGCACGCTGGTGCTGATGGCGGCTGGCCTGCGCCTGTGGGAGCTGGGGGCGCGGGCGATGCACCACGACGAGAGCCTCCACGCCTACTACTCCTGGAACCTGGCCACGGGCAAGGGCTACGAGCATACGCCCATGATGCACGGCCCCTTCCAGTTCCACGCCAACGCGGCCATCTACCTGGCCTTCGGCGATACAGACTTCACGGCCCGGCTGCTCTACGTCATCATGGGCACGGCGCTGGTAGGGCTGCCCTACTTCCTGCGCGACCGGCTCGGAAGGCTGGGCGCGCTGCTGGCGGCGGTGCTGCTGACCTTCTCGCCCGCCATGTTCTACTTCAGCCGCTTCGCCCGCAACGACATCCTCATGGGCTTCTGGGTGCTGGGGCTGGTCATCTGCATGTGGCGCTACATAGACGAGGGCAAGCACAGGTCCCTGTACATTGGCTCGGCGCTCCTGGCCCTCGCCTTCGCCACCAAGGAGACGGCATACCTGGCCACCTTCACCCTGGGCCTCTTCCTGGCCTTGCTTCTCGTCTCCAGGGGGTGGCCTTCCATCCAGAGGCGGATAGTCATACAGGAGGTATCGCCGCCCGTGGCCCTGGGGCGCGTCGTGGGCGCGGCGTGGTCAGCCCTGCGGGAGATGAAGCTTTCGGAGGTATCGCGCCCGGCCGGCTTTCTGGTGCTTATCGTCACCCTGGTCCTGCCCCAGTGGTCGGCGGCGGTGAGCCTGCTGCAGGACACGCCGCTGCTGAGCTGGTCCAACCTGGTGCTGGCGACGCCTGAAGGCAGCGTTGGGTTCGGGCAGATTGGCGCGCCGTCGGGCGGCGGGCTTGTCGTTGCCTTCCTGGTGGTGCTGGCCCTGCTGGTCGCCTCCATAGTTATCGGGGCCAGGTGGGACTGGCCTGTGTGGTGGCGCTGCGCCGTCATCTTCTACGTCATCTGGGTGCTGCTGTACACGACCTTCTTCACCAACATCGTCGGCGTGGGCAGCGGCATGTGGCAGTCCATGGGCTACTGGATCGTGCAGCAGGGCGAGGCGCGGGGCAACCAGCCGTGGTACTACTACTTCGTGCTGACGTCCATCTACGAGTTCCTGCCGCTGGTCTTCAGCGTGGTCGCCGCCGTGTACTACCTGAGGCGGAGGGACATCTTCGGGCATTTCCTGGTCTTCTGGGCCGTGGTGTCCTTCTTGCTGTACACCATCGCCAGCGAGAAGATGCCCTGGCTGCTGGTCAACGTTGCCCTGCCGCTCATCATTCTGGCGGCCAAGTTCATTGCGGACGTGGTCCAGGGCATACAGTGGAAGCGCCTCGTTTCCGGTGGCGGCCTCTTCCTGCTGCTGGGCGTCCCGCTGTTCCTGGCGGTGGCCTGGCGGCTGGCCTTCTACGGCGTCAGCGGGCAGAGGGGCAACGTGGGCGTGCTGCTGTCCCTCCTGGTATCCCTCCTGGCGCTGGCCGCCCTGGGGGCCTATCTGGTGAGGCGCATCGGCGCCCGGGACCTGGCCGCCTTCGCAGCCATACCGGTTGCGCTGGTGCTGCTGGCCCTGACCATCCGGACAGGCGCGCGCGCCGCCTACCAGAACGGCGACGTGCCGGTGGAGATGATTGTGTACACCCAGACCTCCCCGGACCTGCTGCGCCTGTCCAACCAGATCAAGCAGATAGCGCGAGACACCGGGCAGGGCGCACAGCTCCCTATCCTGATAGACAGCACCAGCGGCTTCACCTGGCCCTGGGCCTGGTACCTGCGGGACTACACCAGCGTGGGCTATGCCGCCTACGATACCTCTCCCATGAACGAGGCCCCCAATACCTCCGTGCTCCTGGTGCATGCCAACAACTACTCCAGGTCAGACCCCCTGCTCAGGGACCTGTATACTGAGGGCGTCAGGGTCAAGCACCGCTGGTGGTTCCCCGAGGACACCTACCGGGGCCTCACGCCGGGCAAGTTTCTGCGCTCTTTTGGCGACCGGCAGGCATGGCGCAGGGCCATGGACTACTTCCTGTACCGCAGGCTTGGCCTCCAGACAGGCAGCGAGGACTCATACGTGTATTTTGCCAGGGACCTGGGCACCAGCTTCACGCCGGTGTGGCGGTAGACAGCGTTCAGCTACCAGCCGTCAGCTATCAGTGTCCCACCACCCTGGGGCAGGGTGCCGAAGCTGAAAGCTGACGGCTGATGGCTGACTCAGGGGTGTTGCCGCGATGGGAAAGGGGTACATGGCGTGAATGGCAGTCTGAAGTTCTGGGCGGGTGTCGGCCTCAGCATACTGCTGCTGGTCCTCTTCCTGCTCACCGTTGACGTTGGCCGCATGGCCCGGGCGCTCTCCGAGGCCAACTACATTTACCTGGTGCCCGGCATCGGGCTATACCTGGTGTCTGTGCTGTTCCGCACCCTGCGCTGGCAGGTGCTGCTGCGCCACATGAAGCGCGTCAATGTCCGACGGCTGTACCCGGTGGTCGTGGTGGGCTACATGGCCAACAACCTGCTGCCCATGCGGCTGGGCGAACTGGTGCGCAGCATATACCTGGGCGAGCGCGAGGGCGTCAGCAAGACTTCGGCGCTGGCGACCATCCTGGTGGAGCGTGTGCTGGACGCCCTGACGCTGCTGTTCTTCATCTTCGTCATCGCGCTCTTTGTGCCCATGGTGGGCCTGGCCGAGGGATTTGGCGAGAGGTCGGGCGTCGCCTGGCCCCTGCTGGTGGCGGCGGTAAGCATCCCCTTCCTGGCGGCCTTCGGTGTGCTGCTGCTCTTCGCCTTCTTCCCGGCGGGTACGACGACGGTGGCGCTGCTGAGGCCGCTGCCCCGGCGTTTCGAGGAGGCCATACGCAATCTCATCGCCATGTTCCTGCAGGGCCTGATACCCCTGCGCAGCCCGCGCACCCTGGGCACGCTGTTCCTGCTATCGGTGCCCATCTGGCTCTTCGAGTCGTCGCTGTTCTTCATGGTGGGCTTCTCCTTCGACCTGGACAGAGTTTACAGTTCACTGGGCCAGATGGCCGTGGCCAGCGTGCTGGTGACCGCCATCGCCAACGTGGGAAGCTCGGTGCCGGCCGCGCCTGGCGGCATAGGGCTGTTTGAGCTGATAGCGCGGGAGACGCTGGTGCTGATGCCCTTCGCCTCGGTGGACCGGGCCGTGGCTGGTGGGTACGCAGCCGTTGTGCATGCCGCGCTGCTCCTGCCCATGATAGGGCTGGGCCAGCTATTCCTGTGGGCCGAGCACCTGTCGCTGCGCCGGCTGACGCAGGCGGGAAAGCGGCTCTCCGCTCAGCGCCAGAAGGAGCTGGCCTCTGCTGCGGTGGCCGAGGAGGAACGGGAGTGAGGGTCGGCATTATCGGGGCGGGCGCGGCGGGGCTGGCCGCCGCCTACGAGTTGGGCAAGCGCGGGCACAGGGTGGCCGTCTTCGAGCGGGCGCCCTTCCTGGGCGGCCAGGCCTCCACCTTCGACGTGGGCGGCGCCCGGCTGGAGCGGGGCTACCACCACCTGTTCACCAGCGACACGGACATAGTGGACCTCATCCACGAGATTGGCCTGGGCGACCGCATGCGCTGGATCGAGTCCAGGGTGGGCACCTTCCACGGCGGCAGGATTTACAACTTCGTCACGCCCCTGGACCTGCTGAAGTTCAGGCCCCTGCCGCTGGTGGACCGCGTCCGCCTGGGGCTGCTGACGCTCTACCTCCAGCGGGTGAAAGACTGGCGCCGGTATGAGCCGGTGGCTGCCGCCCAGTGGCTGCGCAAGTACGCCGGCCAGCGCGCTTACGATGCCTTCTGGGGGCCGATGCTCCGGGGCAAGTTCGGTGAGGAGTACTACAGCCAGGTGGGCATGGCCTGGGTCTGGGGCAAGGTCCATACCCGGGTCAAGTCGCGCAAGGGCCTGGTGAAGGAGCTGCTGGGCTACCCGGTGGGCAGCTTCGGCGAGGTCTTCGACGTCCTGGCCGAGAGGGTCAGGCAGCAGGGCAACGAGGTGCACATCTCGGCGGCGGTGCGGCGCGTCGCGGTGGAGGACGGGCGGGCCACCGGCCTGGAGGTGGAGCTTCCCGGGCAATCACCCTCGGTGCGGCAGTTCGACGCCATCATAGCCACCACGCCTTCCTACGTGTTCCCCAGGCTGGTGCCGTCCTTGCCACAGGACTACCTGGACAAGCTCACCGGCGTCAACTACATGGCGGCGGTGCTCATCGTGCTGGTGCTCAAGCACCCGCTGTCCCACGTGTACTGGCTGAACGTGGCCGACCGCTCCATACCCTTCGTGGGCGTTATCGAGCACACCAACTTCATCGGCCCGGAGCACTACGGCGGCAAGCACATCGTGTACCTGTCCAACTACCTGGCCACCAGCCATCGCCTCTACAAGCTGGGCCACGAGGAACTGCTGCAGGAATACCTGCCCCACCTGAAGAAAATCAACCCCCGGTTCGACCTGTCCTGGATAGAGACCAGCTACCACCACCGGGTGGACGCCGCCCAGCCCATCATCGGCGTCAACTACTCGGCGCGCATCCCTGACCACCGCACGCCCATAAAAGGCGTGTACCTGGCCAACACCACCCAGATATACCCGGAGGACCGGGGCACCAACTACAGCGTCCGCATGGGCAAGCGCGTCGCCCGGATGGTGATGGAGGACTTTGGGTGAGGGAGGCCCAGCAGGGGTACTTCGGGAGAGCTGCGGTCTGCAGCTTCAGGCTGGTGGCAACCTAGCTGAGTCCTGCCGTCTTCAGGGCCGTGTCCTCGATTTCCCTCCGGCTGTCTGCATGCTTGGCCAGTACGCTCTCCGGCACTGCTTTATGCCACTTTGGGTACCTCTCATAGATGACCAGGCATAGATGGTAGTGCTCAGCGGCTTTCTTCTTGACGTCCTCGGAGATATCGGGGGTATCCATAAGCATCTTCAGCAGATAGTCTGCCGTCTCGGGAAAGCCCTCCATGTCAAAAGGCCCGCCGCTCAACATGTCATAGTCGCGGTAGACCTCGTCGAGGAAGCCCGCGAGGACAAGATAAAGGTCTCGTAGCGGGTTCTGAAGCACAGGCATATCACTGCTCCCGCGATTCATTGCCTAGGGAATGGCTACATCGAACTGCTCTTTACGCAGGGAGTAGCCTTTAGCCCGGAATTCTCGCCTGTCGCCGCTGGTGGGGACTGACTCATAACAGGCTCCCGGCCACTCCTCCAATTTGATCCTCCAGACCTGCGGAGCGAAACCTTCAAGGGAGGCGTTGTATACCTGCTGAATGACGTAATGATATTGTGCGGGGTCGCGCCTAGCAAGAAAGCTTGCCGCTGATTTCAGGAGTTGTTCCCGCACTGTCCTGACCTTGGCGTTGCCACTATCGCCTTTCTTGACAGCCTCGTCCAGTTCTCTGTAGATTTCCAAGGGGTTCGAGGTTGGCGGATTGTAGGAAGCGTTAAAGTCCAGCGTAAAATAGACGAAATACCCCTACTGCCCTGAGGGACTGACGATGACGGATATCTGCTCGTCTACCCAAGCAGCGAGGAGGGTCTTGGTCGTATATGCTTTCCCCTCTCCTGAGTAACCCGACTGTCCAGAATTGAAACCGCCTTCCATGATGTTACGCCTGAAGCTGTGCTGTGGTTCTTCCGGTATCGCCTCTGCGCCTTTGCAGGACCTGTTTGCTACAGGCCTGCTAAATACTACATACTGGTCGTCGGAGCGTCAACACACTTATGCGCCGTGGGAGAAACACGACACTGGACCGCTATCCATGCCTGAGACAAGGCAAGAATAGAAGTTGTGACCCCCCCGCCTTTGTGCTATCATTCTGTCGAACGATTGTGATGATTTTTGCAAGTTGCGGAGGCCGCGCCATTGACCGCCGGGAATGAGGCCATCATCGAGCGGGTGAGGAAAGCCATGGCCTCTCAGGAGCAGCCCACCGTCACAGTCCTTTCATCCCTGCTGGCCATCCAGGACGAGCTGGGGTATATCCCCCAGGAGGCCATCGAGGAAGTCGCCGCGCGCATGAAGACCACGCTCAACGAGGTGTGGGGCGTCGCGTCCTTCTACACCAACTTCAGGTTCACCCCTCCAGGCGAGCATACAGTAGAAGTCTGCTGGGGGCCGACCTGCCACATGGTGGGCGCGGTCAACGTCCTCAAGCAGGTGCAGGACGACCTCGGCCTTGAAGGCGAGGGCGACACGCCGGACGGGAAGGTGACCCTGAGGTACAACACCTGCCTGGGCGCCTGCTCGCAGGCCCCCGTCATCAGCGTGGACCATCGCCTCGTGGGGCGCATGACCCCGGAGAAGGCCCACGAAACCATCTCCACGCTCAAGGGCGGCAAGGCCAGCCACGGCGGCAGGAAGGCCCACTAGGCGGGCCAGGGACAGCCGGGTATCCCTCTTCGAGGAACAGCATGCCAACGTACCAGGAGTTGAAGGCCGAGGCAGACCGCAGGTGGCAGGCGCTGGTAGCGGGCGGCAAGCCCTGGATCAGGGTCGGCACAGCCATGTGCGGCCACGCCGCGGGCGCCTACCAGGTCATTGATGCCCTCAAGGCCGAGCTGAAGCGCCACAAGGTGGACGCCGAGATAGACGAGGTGGGCTGCCTGGGCATCTGCTACGCCGAGCCGCTGGTGGACATCCTCAAGCCAGGCCAGTCGCGCCTCTTCTTCAGGAACGTCTCGCCTGAGGATGTCCCGGGCATAGTGGAGAGCTACCTGGTCAGGGACAGGCTGCCCAGGGACAGGGTGCTGGGCTACCTGGGCGACACGCCCATAGACGAGGCCCCCAGCATCTCCGAGCTGCCAGGCATCAAGTACCAGCAGCGCATCGCCCTGCGCAACGCCGGCCACATCGCCCCCGACGATATCTACCAGTACATCGCCAACGGCGGCTACGCTGGCCTGAGCAAGGCGCTGTCCCAGATGCAGCCCGCCGACGTCCTCAAGGAGGTCACCGACTCCGGCCTGCGGGGCCGCGGCGGCGCCGCCTTCCCCACCGGCACCAAGTGGAGCTTCCTGGCCCGCTCCCAGGCGCCTGTGAAGTACATCCTGTGCAATTGCGAGGAGGGAGACCCCGGCGCCTACAACGACAAGGGCATCCTGGAGAGCGACCCCTACACGCTGCTGGAGGGGCTGACCATCGCGGGCTACGCCACCGGCGCTACCAACGGCTTCGTCTTCATTCGCCACGGCCACGACGGGCCTATCAACAGGACCAGGAAGGCCATCGAGCAGGCGTACAGGCTGGGGCTGCTGGGCGAGAACATCCTGGGCTCCAGGTTCAGCTTTGACATCGAGGTGGCCCTGACCGGCGACTCCTACGTGGCCGGCGAGGAGACGGCGCTGATGGAGGCCATCGAGGGCAAGCGCGCCATGCCGCGCTCGCGCCCTCCCTTCCCGGCGGCCGTGGGCCTGTGGGGCAAGCCCAGCAACATCAACAACGTCAAGACCCTGGCCTACGTGCCGGAGATCATCTCCCGGGGCGGCGCGTGGTTCGCCTCCCTAGGCGTGAACAAGAGCAAAGGCACGGCTATAGCCTGCCTCAGCGGCAACATCACCTGTCCCGGACTGTACGAGGTACCTTTCGGCATGACCCTGGGCCAGATTATCAATGACCTGGGCGGCGGAGTGCCCGGCGGCAAGAAGCTGAAGCTGCTCCAGACCGGCGGGCCGCTGGGCGGTGTGCTCGGCGCCCAGAGTGTGAGCATAACCCTGGACTTCGAGGAGATGGCCCAGGCCGGCGCCATCTTCGGCTCTGGCGGCATCATCGTCGGGGACGAGACGGTGTGCGCCGTGGACCTGACCCGTATCCTGGTGTCCTTCTGCCAGTTCGAGTCCTGTAGCAAGTGCTTCCCGTGTCGGCTGGGCATGAGCCACCTGCTGGAGATCGTGGAGCGCGTCGCCCGCTGCGAGGCGCACCCGGAGGACATCGAGAAGATGCGCGCCGTGGGGCGGGACATGCAGGCGGCGTCGCTCTGCGGCCACGGGCAACTGGGCTTCAACCCCATCCGCTCGGCCCTGCAGCACTTCGAGGCCGACTTCAAGGCCCACATCGAGGAGAAGCGCTGCCCCACCGGTAGCTGTCTGAGGCCGATGCTGGCGCCCAAGAACACCCGGCCCTACGCCTGGGCCACGGGCAGCACGCTGAGCATCTGGGGGCGCACCCCCGCGGCGCGGCATTGAAGCGCCCCACTCCAGGCCGCTCCCAGCCCGGGCGCCTGGGGCCATTCCCGTCCAGGGCAGTCAGAGATGGGGCCTCCGCCCTGACTCATGGAGCATGATATGCCAGACCAAGTCACCCTCACCATAGATGGCGTCGAGGTCAAGACCAGGCCGGGGACCATGGTGCTCCAGGCGGCCATTGACCACGGACTGTACATCCCCTACCTGTGCTACTACCCCGGCATGAAGCCCTGGGGCGCCTGCCGCATGTGCGTGGTGGAGATCGAGGGGGGGCGCGGGACGCCGGCTTCCTGCACCACGCCGGTAACCGAAGGCATGGTGGTGCGCACCAACACGCCCAACCTGGTGGGCCTGCGCAAGGGCATCCTGGAGATGCTCATCGCCGAGCACCCCCACGGCTGCCTGAACTGCCACCGCATCGAGCTGTGCGGCCCCGGTGATATCTGCCTCCGCCACAGGTCTGTTAACGACCGCTGCGTGATGTGCCCCAAGAACGAGCGCTGCGAGCTCAAGGACACCGTTCGGTTCCTGGAGATGAAGCTGGAAAGCCCCTTCCCTTACAACTATCGCAACCTGCCCATCAAGGTTGACGACCCCTTCTGGGACATGGACCTGAACCTCTGCATCGTCTGCGCCCGCTGCGTGCGGGTGTGCGACGAGGTGCGGGGCGACTACGCGCTGTCCCTGAACGAGCGCTCCGGCCGCGGCCTCATCGGCACGGCCCACGGCACCTCGCTGCTGGAGTCGGGCTGCGAGTTCTGCGGCGCGTGCATAGACGTCTGCCCCACGGGCACCCTGGTGGAGCGCCAGTACAAGTGGGAGAAGGCCGCCAGGACCGTCAGCACCATCTGCCCCCACTGCCCCGTGGGGTGCGAGATGAAGCTGGAGGTCAACCGGCGCAACCGGGTAATCCGGCCAACGCCCAATATCCACTCGCCGGCCAACCGGGGCCAGTTCTGCTTCAAGGGCAAGTTCGGGCTGGACTTCGTGAACCGCAAGGAGCTGCTCAAGAGGCCGCTGGTCAGGCGCAACGGCGCGCTGGAGGAGGTCTCCTGGATGGAGGCCCTGGACTTCACCGCCCAGCAGTTGGCCCAGTACAGGGGCAGCCAGTTTGCGCTGCTGGTATCGCCCCGCGCCACCAACGAGGAGGCCTATCTGGCCCAGAAGTTCGCCCGCGCGGTCATGGGCACCAACAGCGTGGACGTCTCATCCAACGTGCGCCCGGAGCTGGTCCAGCCCCTGGGCGAGATGCTGGGCTACCAGGCGGGCACCAACTCCATCTGGGAGCTGGAAAGGTCCAGGTGCTTCCTGGTGGTCTCCAGCAACATCACCGAGGAGCAGAACGTCGCGGCGGTGCCCATAAAGATGGCCACCAGGCGCGGCGCCTCCCTCATTGTCATTGACGAGCGGGAGACGGAGCTGACGCGGTACGCCACTATCTGGCTGCGCCCCAGGCCGGGCGCCACGGCCGCGGTCATTGGCGGCATGCTCCGGGTCATCTTCGACGAGTCCCTGGACGACCATAACTTCCTGTCGGAGCGCTGCGAGGACGTTGACGCCCTGCGCAACTCCCTCTGGAACTTCGACCTGGTCAAGGTGGAGCGCATGACCGGCGTCCCGCAGACGCAGGTGCAGGCAGCCGCGCGCCTGTTCGCCAGGAACAAGCCGGCGGCGGTGCTGTATGCCCTGGAGACGCTGCCTCCAGAGCGCCGCGCCGAGTGCGTGCGGGCGCTGGTGGACCTGGCCCTGGCCACGGGCAACGTCGGCAAGCCCTCCGGCGGCCTCTACCCCCTCTACCTGGGTGCCAACGAGCAGGGCGCCAGGGACGTGGGCTGCACGCCGGACTACCTGCCCGGCTACAAGCCTGTGTCCGACGAGAAGGGCCGCAACGTCCTCAAGAGGGCCTGGAGCGCCGACGTGCCGGCGTCGCCGGGCCTGTCCCTGCGGCAACTGACGGCGGCCATCAATGAAGGGCGGATCAAGGCCCTCCAGGTCATGGGCAACAGCCCTCACTTCAGCAGCGGGGAGCTGGGCGACTTCCTGGGCGCCCTGGAGAAGCTCGATTTCCTGGTGGTACAGGACAGCTTCGTCAGCGAGCTCACCGAGCATGCCCACGTGGTACTGCCCTCGGCCACCTTTGCCCAGAAGGACGGCACCTACACCAATATGGAGCGCCGGCTGCAGTTCCTGCGCCCTGCCGTCTTGCCCAGGGCCGAGGAAGAGCCGGACTGGAAGACCATATGCCACATCGCCCAGCGCATGGGGGCCAGCGGCTTCGATTACGAGACGACCGAGGACATCTTCGGCGAGATCAGCAGCGCCGTGGACATATACGGCGGCATCTCCTATGACCGGCTGCGTGCCAGCACGGTCCAGTGGCCCTGCCTGGCCGCCGACATGGACGACACGCCCATCCTCTATGCCAGCGGCTTCCCTGGCGGCAAGGCCCGGCTGGCCGAGGTGAAGATGGCTGAACCGCAGCCCCGCCAGGACCGGAGCTATCCGCTGGTACTGGCCAGGGGCCGCGTCCTGCACCAGCCCGAGCGCGAATTGGCGCTGGAGAAGCTGGACGGCAGGAACGTCATCCGGCGGGACGAGATCGTGGAGGTCCACCCCGAAGACGCCCGCGCCCTGGGCATCGCCGACGGCGACTGGGTGGAGGTCGTGTCAGCCAGCCAGCGCTTCCGGGCCAGGGTAAGCTTGACGGGGCCTAATCGGGGCGTGGTCTCGGTCACAGGCCTCTTCGGCCAGCTAGCCACGGAGCTGGACCGCAGCACCGACGTGGACCCCATGCTCAAGGTGCCCGGCCTGCCGCTGGTGCCGGTGCGGCTGGAGAAGGTGCCCGCAGCCGCCGCGGCCGACTAGTAGTCTGTCACATGTGATTTGATAGAGTCAGTCCCCTCCCGCCAGGGGCCAGGAAGTCCCTTCTCCCCTGGCGGGAGAAGGTC
>FWPU01008704.1_pt1 | contig 14975 bp, 16 predicted proteins | sample 2228361 | NCBI WGS metagenome assembly FWPU01 (sample SAMEA103939777, study PRJEB20133) | metagenome
CATTTTTTGCCTTTTATCTGTGTATATATAAGGCCCAGGTTCGTCTGGGCGTCAAGATTGGCTCCGCGGGCAGGACTCGAACCTGCAACCTACTGGTTACACTGGCCCTTATGTTTCCATAAGGAGTGGACTATCTCATCATCCCCGATAATTATCAGGGAGTCGGGCGCTTCCCCGCCAGAAAGCGAGTACTCCCTTACGGGATAGTCTCTGCACCTTCCTCAGAATCTAATTCTGAGGCTTGGCTCAGGGTTACCTTATCTCAGCCCGTACCGAGATTTAGGATTCCCTGAATTCACCCAATTTTTCTTTCCTAATTACTTAGGAAAGCTGCATTTCGTAAACCGGCATGTATTTCTGCATGACAATTCAAACACACAAGTATACAATTATCTAGTTCCTTTTTTACTCTTTCCAAGATCTTGTATAGCCACGGTACGCTATACCAAAATCTTTTCCGCCAGAATGGTGAAATGAAAGTCCTTTTAATGACCTGTTGTAACCACAAAATACACATTTTCCACCTTTGTAAGCTACAGCCTTCTGTTTCAGAGATTTTCTCTTCTTGGAAACATAATACTTACTCTTACATCTAAGGCTACAAAACCTACTCTGGCGGCCAGAAAGAGTTTTGTCACACAGATGCCAGTTACATTTTTTTCATACAGCCAGCCGCTCCACCATTGAGCTACCGCGGAATTGTTTTTTAAAGAGCAAATGTGTTTGCCTGATAAATCAGGAAAACCTTCACCCTATCCGGGCTTCGCCCGCGCCAAGAATCCTGCTCCGATTTGTCGCACAGGCGCCCCTCTCCATTTCAGGGAGAGGGTATAAAATGTGCCAATGTATTATATCAAATTTCTTTTCTGCCTTCAAGAGACCTTGCAAGTGTTATTTCATCTGCGTATTCAAGTGCACCACCGACAGGCATTCCATATCCAAGCCGCGTCACTTTAACTTTTTTCTTTTTCAAAAATTCTGCAAGGTAGTTTGATGTCATTTCGCCTTCTATATCTGTATCTGTTGCTATGATTACTTCTTTTACTCCGTTTGTTATTCTTTCAAGTAATTTATCTATCCTTTCTTTTTCAGGAGACATTCCATCAAGTGGTGCAACAATTTTGTCAAGGACATAGTATAAGCCATTGTATTTTTTTGTTCTTTCTATTGCATTCAGTGCAGCTATATTTTTTACAACACAGATTGTTGATTTATCTCGTGAGTTATCTCTGCATATATCACAGATTTCATTTTCAGTAGGGCAATAACATATCAAGCAGAGTTTAAGAGATGTTTTGATGTCTTTTATTGATTCTGCAAATTCATTTATTTCTGATTCATTCATTTTCATTATGTGATGAGCAAGTCGTTCTGCCATTTTTGGCCCAATCCCTGGCAGTTTACAGAGATTATTTATAACTCGTTTGAGTTTTTCAGGATATATCATTTTTCTTCTACTATTCTTCCTGAGAATGTTTCAAGTATTTTTTTTATAGCAGGGTCAGCATGAAGAGTTTCTTTTTTTCCTTCTTTGACATTTACTTCTTCTATGACTTCATATACTTCGTTTGATAGACTCCCATTGACTAAAAGTTCTTCATCAACTATTTCTTCTGGTTCTTCAGAAGTAGATTCTTTAACAGGTTTTTTTGAGATTTCTTCTATAGCTGAATATCTTACCGCTATGTCTTCACCAAATATTTTTTTTGCTGTTTGTTCTATAAATGCGATGCTTTTCGGGATAATACTTAGTGATATATTCCCTTTCAAAAATAGATTTATTATATTACCTGAAAAATTTTTTTCAACTTCTGTATTGAGGATACTTGCGACAAGTGGTTTTCTTTTTTCTATTTCAGAAATAAGTTTTTTCCAGTTGGTTTCAAAATCTACTGGTTTTTCTACTCTGGAATTTTGTTGTGCGAATTGTTCTTGTTGATGGATTTGGCGTTTTTCTGACTGAGGGGTTGGTTCTGTTTTTATCTGCGGGACTGTAAATTTTCCAGTTGATAATTTCTTTTCAAGTTCTTCAAGTTCTGTAATAAGTTCGTCTATCGTTCTTCCTTCCTGAATGAGTTTCAGTGAATATAGTTCAAATATAAGTCGTGGGTTGTCACTCCAGCGAATTTCTTCTACACACCTATTCATCAGATGCATGTTTCTTAATAATAACTCCTGCGGTAGAGCATATTTATGTTCTTTTATTTTTTCTATTTCTACAGGCATATAAGATTCTTCAAGTTTTTTTTCATCTTCAATATAATTTGCAATTAAAAGTAATCTGAAATATTCTCTTATATCTTTTGAAATTTGAACAAAATCGTAACCCTCATAAGAAATCTGTGAGATTTTTTCAAGAAGTGTCTTTGCGTCTTTTTTTACAAGCAGTTCAAAGAAGGAACTTATTAGTTCATATGGACTTAGACCAAGCAGGTCTCTTACTGTTTTTTCTGTTACTTTTTCATCAGGTGAAAAGGAAACAACCTGGTCAAGCATGCTTAAAGAATCTCTTAAAGAACCATTTGATACCTGAGCAATAAGTTTTATAGCATTTTTTTCTATGTTGAATTTTTCTTCTTGAACAATTTTTTCTAATTGAGAGGCGATTTCCTGGGTTGAGAGTGGTCTGAATCTGAATCTCTGACATCTTGATAGTATTGTCAGTGGAATTTTTTGTGGCTCTGTTGTTGCAAGAATAAATATTGCATGCTTTGGTGGTTCTTCAAGTGTTTTAAGTAAAGCGTTAAAGGCCTGTTCTGTTATCTGGTGTGATTCATCTATTATGTAAATTTTGTATCTTGAGGAAGCAGGAGTGAATTTTATGTTTTCTCTTAAGGCGCGGATTTCATCAATTCCGCGGTTTGAGGCGCCATCTATTTCAAGGACATCAATTGAATTGCCTTCTGTTATTTCTTTGCAGTTTGTACATTTGTTGCATGGTTCTGGAGTTGGGCCATTAAGACAGTTAAGTGCCTTTGAGAATATTCTTGCTGTTGTTGTTTTGCCTGTTCCTCTTGGACCTGCAAAAAGATATGCAGGGGCAATACGGTCAGAAACAATGGCGTTTTTCAGAACTTCGCCGATATGTTTCTGTCCAACGAGTTGTTCAAAATTTTGTGGCCTGTATTTTCTTGCTAAGACAAGATATGACATTTTGGTTGTTTAGCTGTTTAGTTGTTTGGTTATTTTCAATGGAGGTGATGGGATTTGTTTTTCGCTTCGCTCAAAACCCCCGGGCAACTTTTTCTTTTTCCTCCTATTCGTCGGGAAAAAGTTGCCCTTCAAATCCCATTATCCAACTCTACCCGTTTATTTATATATTTTGACAATACTACAACAAGTATTGATAATTTTTTCAATGGAGGTGATGGGATTTGAACCCACAACCTTCTCCACGCCAAGGAGACGCGCTCCCATTGCGCTACACCCCCACTCTGTCGCACCCTTCGCTCCGCTTGGGGCAACTTCGTGTCCTAGACGCTCACCGACTCGTTGCCTTCGGCAACCCTGGGCATCCTCGCTCCGCTGCGGTGCCAGTTCGTGGCTTGTTGCTCCTGTTCGTCGCAACACGAACCCGCCGCAAAAAAACAAACTTGTTTTTACGAAATATATAAAATTTTTTAGTTTAAGTCAAGGATTTGATATATCTGGGGTATAATGCTCGCAAAAAGCAGCACAAATGGATAAAAAATATAGTAAAATTATACCTGGCTAAGGCAAATATAGAAACTCAGATTGAAGAGGTGTTCGTGATGTATTTGACACTTACTCTAGTAATCTTATGTAATTGTTGTGCTTTCTTTCAAAAAATTTTATTGTTTTTTATAAAACAAATTTTGCAAGCAGAATTTTTTAATAATTTTGAAAGTTTCAAATCCTAAAAAAGAACAGAAAAATCCTATAAATATTCCACTTAAGAAATCAAAAGGATAATGAACTCCAACATATACCCTTGAAAAGCCAACAACAAAAGCAATAAAAAAAACTAAAACTGAAACCCACAATTTTTCCCAGATATAACCTATTACAAAAGCCATAGAAAACATATTTACAGAATGAGAAGATGGGAAAGAATATCCGTATGCTTTAACAAGTTGATGAACATCATTTAGTACATTAAAAGGTCTTGGTCTATGAAAAATTGGTTTTAATATATAATTGGTTAAGCCATCGCTTAAAAGCAAAGTTATTAGACATATAAAAAATGTATCCTTCCCTTTTTTACCCCCAAAAATCGCAAGAGCAATAAAACCTAAAAAAAGAGGTATCCGCCAGTATTCTGCTGTTGTAATAACAGGCATAATCAAATCAAACAAAGCATTTTTTAAACTATGATTAACAAAATAAAATAAAGTTATGTCTAATTCTATTAAAAAATCCATTTTGTTATTTTACCAAATTTTTTGACAAAAGAAAATAATTTTTATAGAATAATTTTTATGAAAAAACTCTTACTTCATCACTGCTGTGTTGTCTGTACTCCTGAAGTTCTTAAATTTTTCAAAAAAAATTTTGATGAAGTAACTGGTTTATGGTTCAACCCGAATATCTATCCTGAAGAAGAATTCCAAAAGCGGCTTTCTGCTTTGAAAAATTTTTCTTCACAACAGAATTACACAATTATAGTGAGCACAGATTACTCCAATGAAAAATGGCTTGCTGAAGTTACAAAAACAGGTACAGAAGAACCCACAAGATGTGAATTCTGTTATCTGTTAAGATTGAAAACAACTGCTCTTGAAGCAAAAAAACTTTCAATTGAAAATTTTTCTACAACTTTATTATCAAGTCCTTATCAAAAACATGAACTTGTTAAAAAAATAGGAGAAAGAATTGCAAAAGAAACAGGGACCAATTTCATATATAATGACTTCAGACAACTTTTTTACAATGGAAAAAACGAAATTCGCAGAATAGGGCTTTATATACAAAGATATTGTGGATGTAAATTTTCTGTGAGGTAAAACAACTATGGCTCAATATTTTGGAAAAATTTTTATCTATTTAGGATTGGTGCTCATAATTATAGGTGTTTTGTTTATTATTGGACCAAAAATTCCTTATATAGGGCGCCTGCCAGGAGATATTTACATCAAACGAGAAAATTTTGTTTTCTATTTCCCACTGGCAACATCTATCATAATAAGTATAATTATAAGTTTATTTCTCTGGCTATTCCGCAAATGAAAGAAAACCAATGTAACAATTTGAAGTTTATTATTTTGTTCTTTAATCTTTATTTTTCACTCTTCACTATAACTTATGCTGGTAGATTGCCTGAAACTATCTTAAAAATTTCAATTCTTACAAACCAAAAAAAAATAAATCTTGGCTCTGAAACAGAATATAGCATTTATGATTTAACTTCAGGCCAAAATGAGATATTTTCTGACAGAGATATACATCTTGTCTATGCAACAGATAAAGGAATAATTATTGGAGACAAAAAAATTCCATCCTCAATAATAAGAATAGTCCCGAAACAGGATAACAAATTTATAAGAATAAATGGGAAAAGATACAGAGACAGCATCATTATAAGAAAAGAAAAAAATAAAACTCTTACAGTTATAAATGAAGTCGGATTAGAAAACTATGTAGCTGGAGTTCTTCCTTATGAAATTGATTCTGGTTGGAAAGAAGAAGCACTTAAAGCACAGGCAGTTGTTGCAAGAACATACGCTTCAAGAAACCTTAAAAAACATGAATCAGAAGAATATGATTTATGCAATACAGTTCATTGCCAGGTATATGGTGGAGTTGATGGAGAAAAAAAAGAAACAAATACTGCTGTTGAGAGAACAAGAGGTGAAGTTCTAACATATAAAGGAGACCTTGCAAATACATTTTACCATGCGTGTTGTGGAGGACATACTGAAAAACCTCTATATGTCTGGACTACTTTTGAAGACAATCCGGAATATTTAAAAGGTGTTAAATGTGAATTCTGTATTAATAGTAAACATTATAACTGGGCAAACGATGTAGATGAATCTTTTATTCGGAAAAAACTGAATGAAAATGGCTATAAAAATATCGCAAGAATTTTAAATATAAATTTTACTGGAAAAACTAAATCTGGCAGAGCAAAATATGTTAGAATATATTACAAAGACAGAACTACAGGAAAAATATCTGATATAAAAATTAATTCTGCATCTTTTAGATTAGCAATTGATCCATTGGTAATAAAAAGTACAAAATTTTTAAGTATAAAAAAATTAAGTAAAGATAAATTCAGGTTTGTAGGTAAAGGTTGGGGCCATGGCGTAGGAATGTGCCAGTGGGGAAGTAAAGTTATGGCAGATAAAGGATACAATTATAAAGCAATTCTTAGATATTATTACCCAGAGACAAAAATTGAAAAGTGGGAAGAATGAAAAATCAACAATTAGAAAGATTATGAAAGATTGACAAAAATGATTAATGGCCAACTGACTCCCTGGCGAAAGTCAGATTAAAAAATCTCCCCCAGCCCTCTTTTTAAAAAAGGGGCCTTCTCCATTTTTCAGAATTTGGAGTTTTAGACCAAAAACATTTGTGTAAATCCGTTTCCAAAAAAAACCAGAACAAAAATGATTACATTTGAAGATATCAAAAAAGATAAAGAAATTGAAATTTTTTTAGAAACAGCAGATAAAAATTTTGCTGCAATTGGATACAAAGAACATGGCTTCAGACATGCTCTAACAAGTGCAATTGTCAGCGGTGAGATACTAAAAACACTTGGCTATCCTGAACAAGATGTAGAACTTGGAAAAATTGCTGGTTACCTTCACGATATTGGCAATGCCTTAGGTGAAAATGACCATCCTCAAACAGGTGGCGTCCTTGCATTAAATATCTTAAGAAAAATGGGAATGCCTTATACTGACATTTTTAAAATAACAATTGCTATAGGTAGCCACGAAGATAAAGAAAATGACCCGCCAAATTATGTATGTGCTGCAGTTATTCTTGGTGATAAAAGTGATGTCCACAGGATGAGAGTAAGAAAAACTGACTTAAAAACATTTGATAAACATGACAGAGTAAACTATTCTACAACAGAATCTATTGTTAAAGTAGAGACAGATAAAAAACTTATAACCTTAAATCTAACAATTGATACAAAGATTTGTAGTGTCATGGAATATTTTGAAATATTTATGTCTCGTATGAAATTCTGTAAAAGAGCAGCAGGTTTTTTGGGTTGCAATTTTGAATTTTATATAAACAATGACAAAATGCTTTGAAATACTAAAAAACTCAAAAGATTCAAAAGCAAGAATAGGTATATTTAAAACATCTCATGGTGAAATAACTACTCCTGTTTTTATGCCTGTTGCAACTCAAGGCACTGTAAAAACTATTTCTAATACTGAACTGCACAAGATTGGTGTTGAAATTTTTGTTGCAAACACATATCATCTATATTTAAGACCTGGGATACAGATAATAAAAAAGGCACAAGGATTACATAAATTCATAAACTGGAATAAATCAATACTCACCGATAGTGGTGGGTTTCAGATTTATAGTTTAGCAACTTTAAGAAAAATTACAGATGAAGCAGTAGAATTTCAATCCCACCTTGATGGTTCATCACATTTTTTTACTCCTGAAAAAGTAATTGAACTGCAATATGAATTTGGTTCAGATATTATTATGTGTCTTGATGAATGCAATTCTTATCCATGCACATATGACTATGCAAAAGTTTCCTTAGAAAGAACAATAAGGTGGGCAAAAAGATGTAAAGAAAAATTTATACAACTATACGAGAATTCTGAAAATAAAAAACAGTTGCTTTTTGGTATTATTCAGGGAAGCACTTATCTTGATTTAAGAAAAGAAAGCACATTAAAAACACTTGAGATTGACTTTGATGGATACGCTATAGGTGGGCTTGCTGTCGGAGAACCAAAAGAAGTTACTCTTGAAATTGTAAAAGAGATATCTCCTATGCTTCCAGAAAACAAAATAAGATATGCAATGGGAGTAGGCACTCCAGAAGAAATATGGCAGTTTGTTGAACAGGGTATTGATATGTTTGATTGCGTTATTCCAACAAGAAATGGAAGGAACGGTCAGGCATTGACATCCATAGGAAAACTAAATATAAAAAATTCTGAATTTAGAGATGATTTTGCTCCTCTTGACCCTTCTTGTAATTGTCCAGTGTGTAAAGAATATTCCCGTGCCTATATTCATCATCTTTTCCATGCAGGAGAACTCCTATCTTTAAGGCTATTGACTTTACATAATTTATTTTTTATGCTAAAATTATTAAAGTTAATAAAAGACTCTATAAAAACTGGAACTTTTCTAAAAGAGAAGAAAAATTTCTTAGAAAAATATTGCAATAACAAAAATGATAAATAGGTTATTTATAGCACTATGTTTATTTTTTTCTATATGTCATTGTAAAGAAACTACAAATGTCTATTTAAATTTCATAAAAGAATCACTTAACTCTGACAATATTGCAGTAAAAACAGAAGCAATAAGAACTATTTCTTCTATTGGCGATAAATCTTCAATTAGTAGATTAAAGAAAATGCTAAATGACCAATCAGACACAATAAAAATTGAAACTGCAGTTGCTTTATATAAATTAGGAGATAATTCTGGAAAAGATATCCTTATTAAAATACTAGAAGAAAAACCAAATGTATCTATGAAAGATTCTCCTGTTAAAAGAGCAAAAGCACTTGCAAAAAATCTTATTCGTGCACAGGCAGCAAAAGCACTTGGAGAAATAAATGATAAATCAGCAATACCTGTCTTAAAAGAAATCTCAAAAAATGACGATGGAAGAGTTGTTGATGAGTCAATCATATCATTAATTAAATTGGGCGATAGGTCAGGAGTAGATATGTTTATTACAGGGCTTGACAGCAGCGAAAAAAGTGTTAAAGAAAAATCGTGTGAAGTTCTTGGTGAAGTTAAAGAAGAAAAAGCAAAAGCTAAATTAAGAGAATTACTTTTTCATTGGGATAAAAGAGTTCGTGCTTCTGCATCTATTGCTCTTGGAAAAATGAAAGATAAGGAATCAATAAATAAAATAACAAGTTTACTATTAGATAAAGAAGAAATTGTCCGAATGGCATCTGCTGAATCTCTTGGTTTAATTGGTGATAAAAGTGCTATCCCGCATTTAAAAAAACTCTTAGAGGACCCAAATGGACTGGTTCGCCTTTATGCATGCGAGTCACTTTTTAAGTTAGGAGATAACTCAGGAGAAAGTTTTGTTATGTCATCCATAAGCGCAAACGACACAGATGCAAAAATAAAATCAATCCAGATACTTTCTACATACAAAATAAAAAATTCTCTTGAAAAACTTAAAGAATTATATCAACAGGAAGAAAATCAAATAATTAAACTTAAAATTGCATCTGCAATATTAAGTATAACAAAAGGAGATTAAAATGATTTTCTCAAATCTTATTGCTCAAGAAGTTCAATCACAATCGCCTGTTTTATCCCAGCATGGAAATCCTTTCAGTGGATTCATTCCATTGATTTTGATCTTTTTTATCTTCTATTTTCTTCTAATCAGACCACAACAAAAAAGAGAAAAAGAACATAAAAAAATGCTTGCAGAACTCAAAAAAGGCGATTATATAATAACTACAGGTGGTATATATGGAACCATTACCAATGTAAAACCTGAAACAGTTGAATTAAAAATAGATGATAATACTAAAATACAATTACTAAAAAATGCAGTCGCTCAGGTAGTCAATCCAACAACTCAAGAAGTTAATAATAAATGAATGTCACTCTTGAAACAGTAAAAAATCATCCGTTTGTTCAGGAGTTTATAGAAGCATCAAATAAATATCTTGGTGCTATTGGTTTTACTGAACATGGTTTTAGACATGTAAGCCTTGTTGCAAATATAGCAAAAAATGTACTTTATCATTTGAATTTTAAAGAACCATTACCTGAACTGGCTGGTATAGCAGGTTATCTACACGATATTGGAAATGTAATAAACAGACATGACCATGGACAATCAAGTGCATTGATTGCAATGTATATACTTGAGGAATTAAAAATGACTTCTGAAGAAATTGCAATTGTTATATCAGCAATTGGAAATCATGAAGAAGAAACAGGTGACCCTATAAATCCTGTCGCTGCAGCATTGATTCTAGCTGATAAATCCGATGTACATAAAACAAGAGTCCGAAACCCTCAAATGATAAATTTTGATATCCATGATAGAGTAAACTATGCTGTTGAGAGAAGTTTTTTAAAAGTTGACAATCAAAAGAACTCAATTTCACTTGAACTTACAATTGATACAAAAAAAGCACAAATAATGGAATACTTTGAAATTTTTATGTCAAGAATGATTATATGCAGAAGAGCAGCAAACTTTTTAGGTTGTAACTTTCAACTATTAATAAATGAGAGAAAAATGATATGAGCAAACTACAAATTAAGCTCTTAGTAATTTTTGCAGTAATTTTAGTTGGTGTTTATTTTATTTTTCCAACATTTCAATGGTACTCTTTTTCTCCAGAAGAAAGAACTAAACTTGAGAGAAAAAGAGACAAAATTCTTAAAAAAATCATAAACTTTGGTCTTGACTTGAAAGGTGGAACCCACTTAATACTTGAACTTGATGAATCAAAACTTGAAAAAGACATAGACATTACAGATGCTGTTGAACGTGCAATAGAAATAATTAGAAACCGAGTTGACCAGTTCGGTGTAACAGAACCACTTATTGCAAGACAAGGAGAAAAATGGATTGTAGTACAGTTGCCGGGAGTAAAAGACCCTGAAAGGGCAAAAGAGATTATTGGAAAAACTGCTCTTCTTGAATTCTCACTTGTTGGCCCTTCTGAAAAAATTGTAGAAATAAATAACAAAATAGATAAATTAAATTTAACTGTTGAAGAAGCACTGAAGAATAAAGAAATACTTTCTATGGTGCCAACAGGATATATAATTCTTCCTGGAAGAGAAAAAGACAGTTTTTATATTTTAAAATCCACACCTGAAATAACAGGTGCATATCTTGTAGATGCAAAAGTTGAATTTGGCGGTGAATTTGGTCTTCCAACAGTCGGACTTGAATTCAATAAAGAAGGAGCTAAAATATTTGCAAGAGTTACTGAAGCAAACATAAATAAAAATCTTGCAATTGTGCTTGATGGTGTTGTTCAGTCAGCTCCTGTGATTAAAACAGAAATTCCTGACGGAAGAGCAGTCATTGAAGGAAACTTCACGCTTGAAGAAGCAAAATTTTATGCCACTATTTTAAGAGCAGGCGCTTTGCCTGCACCAGTGCGAATAATTGAAGAAAGAACAGTAGGCCCAACACTTGGAGAAGATTCAATCCGAGCAGGAGTAAAATCTGCAATTTTAGGGCTAATTCTTGTTGTGTTGTTTATGATAATCTATTATAACTATTCAGGACTAATTGCAGATATTTCCTTATTATTAAATTTACTTCTCCTGGTTGCTTCTATGGCAATTTTTCGGGCTACTTTAACTCTGCCAGGAATTGCTGGAATAATTTTGACTGTTGGCATGGCAATTGATGCAAACGTTTTAATCTTAGAAAGAATTCGTAATGAACTTGAGTCAGGAAAGACAAGTAGAGTTGCGGTTGATTTAGGATATTCTCGTGCATTAGTTACAATAATTGACTCAAATCTTACAACATTAATTGCTGCGGTATTTCTGTTTCAATTTGGAACAGGCCCTGTTAAGGGATTTGCAGTAACTTTAACTCTTGGTATAATTATAAGTATGTTCACAGCAATTTTTGTATCAAAAACAATATATGAGCTTCTGTTTCAAAAAAGAATCATTGAAAAAATAAAACTATAAGTGAGGTATCAAAGTGAAATTACTTTCTAACACAAATATTGATTTTATCAACAAAAGGTATATATTTTTTGGTATTTCTTTAACACTTGTAGTTATAACTATTCTTTCAATAATCATAAGAGGAGGGCTAAACTTAGGTATTGATTTTACTGGTGGAATAATGACTGAGATAAAATTCTCAGAACCAGTAGATTTAACTACAATAAGAAAAATACTCTCCAGAGTAGACATACCGAAATTTGAACTACAAAGTGTTCCAAAAAGAAATTCAGTAATTATAAGAGTAAAAGGGACAGAAGAAATAATTGAGATTCTATCAAGTAAAATAAAAACTACTTTTGAAAAATCAAAAGAAATACCACAAAATCCTATAATAGAAAGAACAGAGTTTGTTGGCCCAACTATTGGAAAACATTTAACGAAAAGAGCATTATATGCAATAATTCTTTCGTTATTTGGAATAATAATTTATGTTGGAATAAGATTCAAGTCAACAATATGGGGTATATCTGGAGTAATTGCACTTGCACATGATGTATTCATAACAGTTGGACTTTTTTCTGTTTTAAATAGAGAAATAGACCTAACAGTGGTTGCAGCACTTCTTACTCTTGCAGGTTACTCAATAAATGATACTATTGTAATTTTTGACAGAATAAGAGAAAACCTATCTTTATTAAGAAAAGAGTCACTTGAAAAAATTATAAACGCAAGCATAAACCAAACTCTATCAAGAACAATTATTACAAGCTTAACCACAGAACTTGTTGTAATAGCAATTTTCTTTTTTGGTGGTGAAGTAATACATAATTTCTCTCTTGCCTTTTTATTTGGCTGCTTTATAGGTAGTTACTCCTCAATTTTTATTGCCAGCCCAATAGTCTTTGAGTGGACACGACACAGCGCAAAAAAACTTTACAAAAGATGAAAAAAATTAAGAAGTTCAAAATAAATATAAGAAAAAAAGAAGTCTTAAGAAACCTTAAACTTGTCTCAGAAATAAAAGAAATCACTCCACAACTAGAAGAAACAATAACAAAAGAAATTGAAAAATCACAAGAATACATAAGCCCTGCAAGTGTTTTTGAGACATTTTCTGTAGATGAATTAGAAAAAAAATTTGGCCTAAAACTTGACAAACTATATCCTGCTGTAAGTATAATAGTTGTTACAATTGGAAATGAAATAGAAAAAATAATAGAACAATTTAAGGCAAATTCTGAAATTCTTCATTCGCAAATCGTCCACTCTATAGGACTTGAAGCATGCGAGTCAGGTAAAAACTTCATATATAAAATTCTTACTGATGAAGCGAAAGAGGAAAATTGTATACTTTTGCCTTCTGAAAAACAAAATGAAGAGGATTCAAAAAATATAATTAAAAAATTTGATACTGGAAGAATTGGCGTCTTTGTTAACGATAAAAACACAATTCAACCAGTTTACACTGATGTCTTTATAGTTAAATGGCAGACAAAATTAAAAAGACGAATCTAAAAAATAAACTTTTATCAATTTTTGCTTATCTTGTAATAAATTTTGTCTGTGCCACATCAAAAATAATAAAATTCAATAAAGAAATAGTCGATAAACTGAAAAATAAATTTGGAAGTGTAATTTATGCCTTCTGGCATGGAAGGCAATTCATTCTTGTTTATTCTCACAAATTTGAAAATATTTCAATTATGACAAGTTACTCTAAAGATGGTGAACTTCAAACAAATATTCTTTCAAAATTTGGTTATGATTTAGTGAGAGGCTCACACAAAAAAAGAGGTGCAGTTGAAGCAACCCTTGAAATTATAAAAAAAATAGAAAATGGGCAAGATGTTGCATTTGCGGTTGACGGCCCACATGGTCCTGGGTTTGAAGTAAAGCCAGGAGTATTATTTATTGCTCAAAAAACAGGAAGACCAATAATTCCTGTGGCAACATCAGCAAAACACAAAAAAATTCTTTCAAACTGGGATAGATATTTAATTCCTGCTCCTTTTAATAAATGCGTGATTGTTTATGGTAAGCCAGTTGAAGTAAAAAAAGAAGATGATCTGCAGGCAAAATCAAAAGAACTTGAGAATGCCTTAAATGAAGTAATGAAAACTGCTGATATGCTTTGTAAGTAAAATCTTAAAAAGATTGCTTTGCTCTACTTCAAATGCTCAATACGACCTTCATGAGTGCAAAACTTATAACACGCTTTTTCCCACTGACAACATAATCTGGTTAGTGATTCTGACTTACTTGAAGTTTGCCCAAATCTTTGAAAAAGAGGGACCTGGGGAAATTTTTTAAAGCTAGTTCTCAACTAAAGTTTGTCAGAAAATATTAATCTTGAAAGGCAAGAACATAAAAAGGCAGGAAAATAAAACTCATACAGGAATAATAAAGACAAATTTAGTTCCTTTACCAAATTTACTTTCAACCCAAATTTTACCGCCAAGCAGTTCAACTTTCTTTTTAGTAACATAAAGTCCGAAACCAAGACCTTTATAAAAATCTGCGTACTGTCCTGATGTATCACTTATTCTGAAAAATTTGTCAAATATTTTTTCTATATATGCATGAGGAATCCCTATACCATCATCAATGACTGAAATTCTCATTTTATTTCTCTTACTATCTTTTATTAAAATTCCTTCAATCTTAATTTCTTTAGAAGTGAATCTCAAGGCATTACTCAATAAATTTACAATAATTTGTTTCATTAAAACAGGGTCTATACTCACTTCGTTTAAATCTTTAGAAATATCTTCCACAATTTTAATATTTTTATCTCTTGCCAAAAAATCAAATTCTTTGATAATCTCTTTAATAAATTTTCTGAAGTATATTTTTCTTTTCTTTACAATATATCTTTTTGTCTCTATCTTTGTAAAATCAAGCAAACAGCTTATTATTTCCGCCATATAATAAGTATTTCGCTGAGCTATCTCTAATAATGAGTAACTCTTCTTATCTCTCTGAGAAATAATACTATCTGACAATAAATCAAGTGAATTCCTAATTATCATAAGAGGAGTTCTTAATTCATGAGAAATTTCTACTATAAATTCTGTCTTACTCATTTTTTGTTATATACGCAAGAAATTTGCCAAATTTTAAGAAAATAAACAATAAATTTTTATAGATTTTTGGAAATT
>FWPU01009687.1_pt1 | contig 14975 bp, 6 predicted proteins | sample 2228361 | NCBI WGS metagenome assembly FWPU01 (sample SAMEA103939777, study PRJEB20133) | metagenome
TGCACCTGGCGCGCCTGGCGCCTCATCTGGTAGAGCGCACGCTGATCCTGGAAAAAGCCCGCCACCCGCGACCGAAATTGTGCGGGGGAGGCATCACGGCGGATGGACTTGTTATTATGAGAAATCTCGGACTGGATTTCGCCGAGGTGCCTTCTACAAAAGTTGAGAAAAGCCATTTTCGGTTCCAGAACATAGAGGTCGTTTTTCAAATCTCCGATTTTCACGTTGTCCTCCGGGAGGATTTTGACGCCTGGTTGGCCAATGCGGCCCGTCAACGGGGATTCGTCATTCGGGAAGAGGAGCCAGTCCAGCGGATCACCTGGGACGAAGGGGGAGTAACGGTTTTCACTGTTCGCAGCGAATATCGGGCCCGCATCGTTGTAGGCGCGGATGGGGCCCATAGCCGCATCCGTCGGGCTATCGGAGGCAATCGGCATTGCCGCTATGCCCGCGCGTTGCTGGTATGGGTCCCTCCCAGATCGGGCCCTTCCTCTCATACGCCCGAAGAGGCGTATTGTGACTTTACATGCATAACGCAAAACGTTCCTGGCTACATATGGGATTTCCCCTTCTTACTTCACGGTCAGCCGATGCGCTGCTGGGGGATCGGGGACTTCGGCGTTGGGCCCCATAAACCACGACGTATGCGGCAAATTCTAGCCGAGAAGTTGGCCCATCATGGGTATCGTCTGGAAGATTATCGTTTATATGGGGACTCTCTACCCGCGTTCAGCCCGAAAAATCCCTTCTCGGCCCCTCACGTCCTGCTGGTGGGGGATGCCCTTGGCGTGGAACTGTTTTACGGGGAAGGGATCGCCCCGGCTTTAGCCCATGGGTGGTTTGCGGCAGAGGCCATCCTGGATGCCCTTGATCGGAATGACTTCACTTTCCCCTCTTACCGGGCGCGTATACTACGAAGCGAACTGGGCAGGATGCTGCGGCGACGAATGTTCCTGGCTAATATCTTTTACCGCCTACGGCATCCCCTCATTCAGCGGTGGTTGTGGGGGCAAATGAGCGGTGTGTTCCAATGGGCAATGAACCGCTTAGTGCTCGGATGGGCACAGAAAGCCGACTGGTAACGGAAAGGTCAGGGAAAATGAATCGGAAGAAAACTCGTTGGGATTGGGTATTGCTGAATCGGTTGCTGGCTCGCTGGAAAAGCAATTACATCCAACTGATCGTTTGGGTATCCTACTTGAGCGCTATCCCTATTTCTCTCCTGGGCGTTTACTACCTTCTCATCACCATCCCGATGGATCAGCGCCAGTTCTGGACCCTCATCTGGTGCCTGATCATCTGCGAGCCCATTGTCCTGGCCGTTGGGCAATGGTATATCTGGCGAGTCAGCGGCTATGTCCGGAGGGCCCTGAGCATCTCCGCAGATCAGCGGCCGGAGGACCTGGAAGGTATAGCCTGGCGAGAACTCACCGTCTTGCCTGGGCGGGTGACGCTCCAGGGATTCATCACCTCGTGGGTTCTCTTTGCCATTCCCACCATAGCGGCCATGTATTTTATCGCCAAGGTGAGGCTGACCGATGTCCCGTATGTCTTTTTTGCCTTCATCATCGGTAGTATATGGGTGATCATCTTTTACTATTTCTTCCTTGAATGGGCTCTGTGGCCGGTGCGTCGAGCACTGCTCCCCCGCTCTTTCCATATCCAGCGTAGCCATCTATCCGGTATAAGCGCTCAATACCGCCTGTTGCTTGTTGTCACTGCGCTTATCTTCACGACGGTTCTGATGATGACCACCATCACCTTCCGGAAAAGCGAGCAGGCAGTGGCACCTGGGGCCAACCCCGTTCTGGTTCTGCGCAGTTTGCAGAACCACCTGCTCCTGATTAGTGGACTGGCGCTTTCGTTCAGCATAACTTTCTTCGTGCTTCTGGCGCGTTCCATCACCAATCCGCTCCATCTATTGACGGACACCATGGCCGAGGTGGAGAGAGGGGACCTCAGCCGGCGCGCGGAGGTGGTTTCCACCGACGAAACGGCCCATTTGACCATCGCTTTCAACCAGATGGTGAGCCAGTTGGAAGCATTCCAAACCGGTCTGGAAGAGCAGGTGGCCCAGCGGACGGCCGAACTGGCCCGCCGTACGGCACAACTGGAGGCCGCAGCGCATGTGGCCCGCCAGGCGGCCGAAATTCGTGACCTGGATATCCTGCTGAACGAGACCGTCCGCCTCATCTCTGAACGCTTCGGTTTCTACCACGCGGGCATCTTTCTGGTGGACGAATTGGGCGAGTACGCCGTCCTGCGCGCCGCCTCCTCGGAGGGCGGGCAACGGATGCTGGCCCGCGGCCACAAACTGGCCGTGGGGAAAGTGGGCATCGTCGGCTATGTGGCCGGGACGGGGAAGCCCCGCATCGCTCTGGACGTCGGTGCGGATGCCGTTTTCTTTGACAACCCCGACCTCCCCCTCACCCGCTCGGAGATGGCCGTGCCACTGAAGGTCGGAGATCGGGTAATCGGTGTGCTGGACGTGCAATCCGAAGAACCCGCCGCCTTCACCGAAGAAGAGATCGCCGTCCTGCAAACGATGGCGGACCAGATCGCGCTGGCGATAGAGAACGCCCGCTTGCTGGAGGAAAGCCAGCAGCGGTTGCGGGAACTGGAGGCCCTCTACGGGGAGCGCATCCGCCAGATGTGGGAACGGGCCGAAGGGTTGCCCGCTGCCCTTCTCTACGACCGGGTAGCCATCCAGGCGCTGGATTCCCCAGAGGCCCTTCCGATGGTTCCGGATGTCCTGGAGAAGGGAGAGATCGCGGCGGTCACCGAACCGGATGATGGTCGGGCAGTACTGGCCGCTCCCCTCCGCCTGGGCGGCCGGGTCATCGGCGCCATTGCCCTGGAGGAGACGGATGAGGCCCGCGCATGGACGGAGGATGAAATAGCCCTGGTATCGGCGGTGAGCGAACAGGTGGCGCTGGCGCTGGAAAGTGCCCGCCTCTTCCAGATGGAACAACGCCGCCGCTTCATCGCCGACACCCTCCAGGAGATCGCCCGGGTCGTCGGCTCCACTCTGGACCTGGGGGAAGTGACCAGCCGGTTGCTGGACCAACTGGAGCGGCTGATTCCCTTTGATACCGCGGTCATTCACCTCATTCATGACGAGGAGCGGGAACTCATCGGCGGACGGGGAATCTCTCTGGAAGCCACCCGGAACTGGGTGCGCCGGCAGCCGCCGCTCTCCCAGGACCCGCTGCTGAGCGAGGTGGTCCGCACCCGCGCGCCGGTGATTGTGGCGGATACCCGTACCGACCCTCGCTGGAAGCGCCCGGGGGCCCGCTCCGGAATGGCCGTCCCTCTGCTCCTGGCCGATCAGGTTATCGGCCTGCTGATGGTGGACCATCGCCAGCCGGATATGTACGACGAAGAGACAGCCGCGCTGGCCAGCGCGGTGGCGGCCCAGGCGGCAATCGCTATCCAGAACGCCCGCCTCTACGCGGAGGCTCAGGAACGCGCTTATGAGCAGGAAGGGCTAGCCCGTATCGCCGCGCTGGCCGTCTCCACGATGGAACTGGATTCCCTGTTGCAGGGAGTCTTGAAAGAAGCGGCCCCCTTGCTGGAATCGGAGGGCGCGGCGCTCCTTCTCTACGATGAACCCACCCGCACATTATACGCGGCCCAGGTACTGATGCATAGCGAGGCGAAGAGCCTCCCGGACTGGCGAATTTCTGTAGATCCGCCGGAGATGGAGCAGAGCATTTTCCGCCGGGGTGGGGTGTATTATTCTAACCTCGGCTTGAGGGACCCGAATCTGATCCCGGCCTATGAGCCCTATATGGAGTCCCTGGGGGTGCGGAACTTCTGCGGCGTGGCGTTGCGGGTAGGGGATCGCAGCATCGGGGAACTCTACTTTATCAACCGCCCTGGGGGGTTCGGACACGACGAGGTGCGCCTGGCCCGCGCCGTTGCCGGCTATCTCGCCAACGCGCTGGAAAATACCCGCCTGCTCCGGGAGACCCAGTTACGGGCTACCGAACTGGCCGTCCTGAACGAAATGGGGCAGGCCCTGACCGCCCGCCTGAACGTGGAAGAAGTTCTGGAAGAAACCTACCGGGGCGCTTCCCGCCTGCTGGATACAACGAACTTCTACATCGCTCTGGTGGACCCGGATGCAGAAACGGTTCACTTCATGCTGGATGTGGAGGAGGGGGAACGCCGACCGCAGCACTCCCGAAAGTTTGCTGGAGGGTTAACCGAGCACGTTGTTCGCACCCGGCAGCCCTTGCTGCTCCGGGATCGGGTCCGGGAGCATTCGGAGCGATTGGGTATCACTCCTATTGGGCGACCGGCCCTATCCTGGCTGGGGGTCCCGCTGATGATCGGCGATCGGGTGCTGGGAGTGATGGCTATCCAGAGTTACACCACTCCCGGCGCTTATAATGAGCATGATAGAGACCTGCTGATGGCCATCGCCAGCCAGGTGGCCATTGCCCTGCAGAACGCCCGCTCCTTTGCGCAGACCCAGATGGCGCTGGCAGAGACGGAACTTCTCTACCGCGCCAGTGCGGAATTGAATGCTGCCCAGTCCTACCAGGAGATCCTGGAGGTACTGCGAAAATACACGCTGATCGGCGAAGCGGACCGCAATATCAGTATCAACCTTTTTGATCGCCCGTGGGTGGGGGAAGAGATACCGGAGTGGAGCATCCCGATCTCCCGCTGGAGTCGGTTGCCCCCGGATGCCGTGAGTCCCCGATACCCCCTCCGGGCCTTCCCTTCGGCCCGCCTGCTCCTCCGACCGGATGCTCCCACGCTGATCGCCGATGTCCGGAGCGACCCACGGATGGACGATAGCGCTCGTACTCTATACACTCAGCGTTTCCAGGCAGGGAGCACTATTTTCCTTCCGCTGGTAGCAGCGGGCCAATGGATCGGATACATCAACGCCATTTACAGCCAGCCCCGGGAGTTTCCGGAGGCAGAGGTACGGAAGGCGATGTCCCTGGCCGGCCAGGCCGCTGTGGCCATTCAATCCATCCGCCTCCTGGAAGAGACCCAGGAGGCCCTGGCCGAAACCGAAGCCCTCTACCGGGCCAGCCGGATCATCAGCGAAGCCACCTCCATAGAGGAGATTGTGCGCGGCGCCGCGGAAATCGCCCGGCCGCTGGGGTTCACCGCCTGTGCCCTGACGATGGTCCTTCTCACTGATCCGGAAGGTGTCCCCACCCACGGTGACATCTACACAGCAATGGCCGCCGCAGAAGACTGGATCATCCTGCCACCAACGGAGGCCTTCCCCATCGCGGACCGGGAGGCCGCGCGCCGGGTACTGGACGAACCGAACTTCGTGCTCGTCTACGCGGATGTGGATGATCCCACGGTCAAAATCCCTTCCGAGGTGCGGGAAACGACTCGCAATATGGGGATGCGCTCCATGGTCACCATGGGGCTGAGTATGTTCGGTCGGGCACTGGGCTTCCTCTCCTTTATCAGCCCGACCCCGCTCCATGGCTTTCCGGAAAACCATATCCACCGGATGCGCACCGTCGCCGATCAGGTCGCCGTGGCGCTGGAGAACCGCCGCCTGCTGGAGGAGACCTCCCGGCGCGCGGCCCAACTGGCTACCGCTGCCGAGGTCTCCGGCGCGGCTTCCTCCATTCTGAGCCTGGAAGAACTGCTCCCACAGACGGTGGAACTGATCCGTCAGCGGTTTGACCTCTATTACGTTGGCGTCTTCCTGCTGGACGAGACGGGACGCTGGGCGGTCCTGCGCGCCGGCACCGGCGAGGCGGGCCGCCGGATGCTGGAGATGGGCCACAAACTGGAGGTTGGCGGTAGATCCATGATCGGCTGGTGCACCGCCAATGCCCGGGCTCGCATCGCGCTGGACGTGGGCGCGGAGGCCATCCGCTTTGATAATCCCCTCCTGCCCGAAACTCGCTCCGAGATGGCCCTGCCACTGATCAGCCGGGGCCGCGTCATCGGCGCGATGACCATCCAGTCCAGCAAGCCCGCGGCTTTCACCGAGGAGGATATCACCGCCCTGCAGACGATGGCCGACCAGTTGGCCACGGCTATTGAGAACGCCCGCCTCTTCGCCGAGGCTGGTCAGGCGCTCACCGAGACCCGCCAGCTCTTTGAAGCCGGCCGGGATATCGGCGCCGCCACCACTCCGGGCGAAGTGTCTCAGGCCCTCATTCGCTACGCCTCCCGCCTCGGCCTGGACCTGGCCCGTGTCCTGATGATGGACCCGCCGGGAGAAGAGCCTCTTTACGTCGTGATGGGGGATTACTGGACGTCGGATCGGCGTCCCGTCCATCCGCATGGCACTCGTCTTCCCCTGGCGGAGTTCGGCCTGCGGGAATTTGTGCAAACCACCGAGGCCTTTGTAGTGGAGGACATCTACAGCGATCCACGCGTGGATGCCCGGGCCCGCACCATCCTGGAAGCCCTGCGCCTGCGCTCCTTCGTCCTGGTTCCCCTGACCATTGGTCAGCGGATGCTGGGCGCCCTCTTGATCGGCCGGGATACCCCCTACGCGTATCCGGAGAAAATGGTCCGGAATCTGTGGACCCTCTGTGGTCAGGCCGCCATCACGATGGAGAACCTCCGGCTGCTGGAGGAGACCCGCCGCCGTGCCCTGGAGATGGAGGCCATTAACGAGATCGGCCGCACCATCAGTTCGGTGCTGGATCCGCAGGCGGTGATGCGGCAGATCGTGGAAATCACCAAAGAGCGCTTCGGCTATTACTTCGTCAGCATTCTGCTGGTGGAGGACGATCAACTGGTTCTGGAGGACTGCAGCACGATCGGAGATTCGGACCGCCGCCTGACACCCCGCAGTGTGATCCTGGATATCGGGCGACCCGGTATCACCACCGATGCCGCGCGTACCGGTCAGCCAGTGCTGGTCAATGATGTGATCAGCGATCCTCGCTATGTCACCGTACCGGAACTGGCATCCACCCGCTCCGAACTGGCCGTCCCGATTGAAGTGAAGGGGCAGGTCATCGGCGTCCTGGACGTCCAGAGCGACCGGCCGCATGCCTTTACCCCGAGCGACGTGCTCCTGCTCCAGTCGCTGGCCAGTGCAGCCGGGGTGGCGCTGGAGAATGCTCGCCTCTTTGCGGAGACGGAGGCGGAGGCCCGCCGCCGCGCCCTCATCAGCGAAGTGCTCCAGGTGGCCGCCACCACTATGGACCCCGACGACCTGCTTCGCCGTGCGGCGGAGGCCGTCTCCCGGCAACTGGAGATGCCCTCCGCGGTGATGCTGTGGGAACCGGAAGCGGAAGCCCTGCGGATCATCACTGTACGGGCCCCCGATGGGTCGGAGCGGCGGCCCCCCCGCCCGGATGCCCGCATGACCCGGAGCATGGCGCCCCCGCTGGCGAATGCCCTCTTCCAGCCGGATGTGACGCTCCTGAGGGATATTCCCCGCACCTCCCCGCTTCGGATGCCTGCGATCGCCCGCGAACTGGCAATTGCCGATGCGGCACTCGCTCCGCTGACGATCCGCGGCCAGCCGGTGGGCCTCCTGGTCCTGGGCCGGCAGCCCGGTCATCCGCCGATTGACCCCGGCGAGACGGACTTCCTGCGCATCATTGCCGCCAACCTGAGCGTCGCGCTGGAGAACGCCCGCCTCTACCAGGAGGCCGTGGAGACAGCGGAACGGCTTAAGGAGATGGACCGGCTCAAGTCCCAGTTCCTGGCCAACATGTCCCATGAACTCCGGACGCCGCTCAACTCCATCATCGGGTTCTCCCGGGTCATCCTCAAGGGGATTGATGGCCCGATCACGGATCAACAGCGGCAGGACCTGGAGGCCATCTACAACAGCGGTCAGCATCTGCTGGGCCTGATCAACGACATCCTGGATATCTCTAAGATTGAGGCCGGCAAGATGGAACTCTCCTTTGAGCCGACCGATCTGAAGGAGATCATCCGCGGGGTGATGTCCACCGCCATCGCGCTGGTCAAAGATAAGCCCATTGAACTGCAGCAATCGGTTCCGGAGAACCTGCCCATTATCACGGCGGACAGTCGGCGGGTGCGGCAGGTGCTGCTGAACCTGGTCTCCAACGCCGCGAAATTCACCGATGAGGGGTTCATCCACGTGGAGGCCCGGGTGGACGGGGATTTCGTCAGGATTTCCGTTTCCGATAGCGGCATCGGGATTCCTCCGGAGAAACTCCCCCACATCTTTGAGGCCTTTACCCAGGTGGACGCTTCGCCCTCCCGAAAATACGGCGGCACCGGCCTGGGTCTGACCATCAGCAAGTCCTTTGTGGAACTGCACGGCGGTCGGATATGGATAGAGAGTGAATTGGGCAAAGGGTCCACCTTCACCTTCACCCTGCCCATCCAGGGCCCACCACCCCGCCCGGAGGAAGAGGGGAGGGTGACGGAAGAAGCCCCGCAACTGGAGATGGTTTCGGGAGTCCCGACCGGAATGCCGGCCCGTCCCGTCCTTTGTGTGGACGACGACGAAGGCGTGATTACCCTCTTCCGCCGGTATCTGGACAAACAGGGCTACCGGGTCATCGGCCTGACCGACCCCTACCGGGTCGTGGAGGAGGCCAAACGGATCCGCCCCTTCGCCATCACCCTGGACGTGATGATGCCCGGGAAAGACGGCTGGCAGGTCATTCAGGAACTCAAAGCCGACCCCGAAACGCGGGACATCCCGGTCATTATGTGCACCATTGTCGCGGAAAAGGGCCGGGGGTTAAGCCTGGGCGCGGCCGATTACCTGGTTAAGCCCATCCTGGAGCAGGACCTGATCACCGCGCTGGAGCGATTGGACCGGGAGGAGGGCCGCCATCAGGTCCTGATCGTGGACGACCAGGCGGAAGACCGGAATCTCCTGCGGCGGATCGTTGAGAGTCAGGAAGGGTACGAGGTGATGGAGGCGGCCAGCGGTCAGGAGGCCATCCTGATGGTGCGCCAGAGGCGCCCGCACATCATCATCCTGGACCTGCTGATGCCGGAGGTGGACGGATTCGCCGTACTGGAGGCGGTGAAGGCCGATGAATCCACCCGCTCCATCCCCATCATCGTCGTCACTGCGAAGGAACTGACAGAGAGGGAGCGGCAACTGCTGAACCACCGGATTGAGGCGTTGATCCAGAAAGGGGTCCTGCAGCGGGAGGAGTTGCTGGAGGATGTGGCGGCCGCGCTGCGCAAACTGGGGCGCGCTAACCCACCTCCCCCGAGATGATGAGAATGGCAATTTGCGAAAAGACCGGGGCAGCGGTCCGCCGTCGCCCCGGTCTTTTTTGCATTTTACTTTTCACGTTTTACTTACTCACCCTCCACCAGTGCTCGCAGCGCGTAGGTCACCCGGCGGGGGCGCGGGGTGAGCAACCCCAGGGATTCCCAGTCCTGAGCCAACCGTTGCAGGCGGCGCATAGAGATGCGATCCCGAAACGCTGCCCGCAGGCGCGTCAGGTCAAACCGCCCCTCCAGGTGCTCCAGCGCGTACCGGACCAGTTCCCGTTCCAGCGGCCCCAGGTACGGGAACGATGCCGGTGGGTTGACCTGGGGCGCGATCGCGGATGCGTGGAGCATTTGCAACCACTGGGCCGCCTCGGCGATCAGATGCCCCATGTTGAAATAGAGCCGGTTGGCCCATTCCGCCATCCCCTGCAGGTCATGGATATAGGGCGGGGAAGTCAGCAGGGTGCCGTAGGCGGCGAAGGGGAAGTCAGCCCGGTTGAATATGCCGGCCCGGCCGTTGCTGGCCTGCGCGCGGATGACGTCCCATCGCTCTTCGGTAACGGTGTAGTCCAGCCAGAAGGTGACCACCGTCCCCCCGGCCAGCCGCCAGTACCATGCCGCTCCCAGTCGCCCGACGTATCCCGGGACCCGTTGCGCGATCTCCTCAAAGATGACGTCGGCCAGACGCAACGCCTGAAATGAGGGGTAGAATAGAGATGCCATAACCGCTGTTCCTCGCTACCGGCTGAACTCCCGCGCCAGTTGGGTAATGCTGATGTGAATCATCGTCGGGCGGCCGTGGGGGCAGGTGCGCGGGCTGGTGCACCGCTCCAGCGCCCGCAGTAACTCCTCCATCTCCTCCCGCGAGAGCACCTGCCCGGCCTTGATCGCCGCTCCCTTGCATACCCGCCGGATAATGGCCTGCTCCACTTCCTCCTCCGTCCCCATGCGTCCCTCCACCAGCCCCTGGGCGATCTCCATCAACACCTCCCGCGGGTGCGCAGTCATCATCGCGCCCACCGCCGGCAGCGACCGCACCAGGAAAGTGGTCCCTCCAAAGGCCTCCACCTCCAGCCCCAGGCGGCGCAGAGTCTCCCGATGGGCCTCCACCAGCCCCGCCCACTCCGGCGGCAAATCCACCGTCGCCGGCTCCAGCAACGGCTGGGACGGGATCCCCTCGGACCGTCGGGCCATCATCTGCTCGTAGAGCACCCGCTCGTGGGCCGCGTGCTGGTCTATCAGGTAGAGCCCGTCCGGCCCCTCGGCCACAATGTACGTCGCCCCCACCTGCCCGATCACCCGCAACATAGGGAGCCCGCCCGGACGGGCCGCGGGCGAAACCAGCGGCACCTGGACGGGTCCCATCCCTTCCGGCGCCTTCGGGAAGAAGGGGGCCCGCTCCGGCGTTCGCTCCGCCGGACGAACCGGGAAGGCCGGAGCGGAGACCGTCCCCATCGTTGGGATACCGGCTCCTTCCACCACCGCCTGCCGTACCGCCCGCTGCACGGCCCGGAAGACCGCCTCCCCATCCCGGAAGCGCACCTCCGCTTTGGCGGGATGGACGTTGACGTCCACCTCCTCCGGCGGCACGGTTATCTGCACGATGGCAACCGGATACCGTCCGGTGGGCAACAGGGTATGGTAGGCCTGGATGACGGCGTAGGCCAGGCGCGCGTCCTGCACCCAGCGCCCGTTGACAAAGAGCGTGATCTCCCCCCGGTCGGCCCGGTGGAGTTCCGGCGGCCCGACAAATCCCTCCACCCGCACGCCGGATTCCGTTTCGGGCACCACCTCCAGCAGCGCCGTCCCCACCTCCGGACCGTAGACCGCCAGCAGCACATCCCGCACCCGGCCGCTTCCCGGCGACCGGAAGACCTCCCGCCCGTCGTGGATGAGGATGAAGCGCAGGGTCGGGTAGGCGATGGCGTAGCGGGTGACCCAGGCGTCTATGTGGCGGCGCTCCGTCGCCTCAGAGCGGAGGAACTTGCGCCGCGCCGGGACGTTGTAGAAGATGTCTTCCACCGTGATGGTCGTCCCCGGGGGGCGCCCGATCGCCCGGCGGCTGACCACCTCTCCCCCCTCCAGCCGCAGGAGCGTACCTGTCTCCTCCCCCGCGGCGCGCGTAGCGCAAGTCACCCGGCTGACGGCGGCGATGGAGGCCAGGGCCTCCCCCCGAAACCCCAGGGTGCGGATGCGCAGCAGGTCGTCGGCGGAGGTCAGTTTGCTGGTGGCGTGGCGGTGAAAGGCCAGTTCCACCTCCGCCGCCGGCATGCCGCAACCGTCGTCGGCGACGCGGATCATCTCCCGCCCGCCCCCGGCAACCTCAATGCGGATTTCCCGCGCACCGGCGTCAATGCTATTCTCCACCAGTTCCTTGACGACGGACGCCGGCCGCCCCACCACCTCACCGGCGGCAATCTGGGCGACAATTTCCGGAGGGAGAACGCGAATTGGGGTCATTGTTGGGTCGGGTGCTGATACATTGGGCTATTGTGTATTTATGCATTATGCATTGGCCCATTATGCATTTTCAGTGGAATGCGCCGCTCCTCCCCCCGCAGCAACCGGCAGATATTGGGTCGGAGGGCCCAGAGGACCAGGATCAGATTGAGTGCGGGATGGAGCAAATATGCCCACGGGACGTTGCCTGTTGCAGAACCCACGGCAAAGGCGGCCGTCAGGAAAATGGCCACCGCGATGGAGGCGACGGATGCGTAGCGGGTGAGAAACGCCACGGCCAGCAGGACGGGGAGCGCCAGCGAGCCGCCCGGCGGCCAGAGGACAATCGCCCCGCCCACGGAGGTTGCCGTTCCCGCTCCGCCCCGGAATCCCAGGAAAATGGAGTGGTTATGGCCCAGAACGGCGGTCACGCCCGCCAGGGCCTGGACCCAAAGCGGGGTGCCCAGTGTGCGCGCCAGATAGACCGCCGCCGCGCCCTTGAGCGCGTCGCCCAGGCCGGTGGCGACGGCAGCCCCCCACCCTGCCGCGCGCAGGACGTTCGTTCCCCCCGTCCGCCCGCTCCCCACCTGCCGCACATCCAGACCGCGGGAAAGGCGAACGACCAGAAACCCCACCGGGATGGACCCGAAGAGGTACCCTGCCACCGTTGCGATAATCCCCACTGTCCAGTCCACAGTCATCTATCCCCCTGCAATCTGCAATCTGCAATCTGCAATTTGCAATCTGCAATCCGCAATCCGCAATCTGCAATCTGCAATCCGCATTACCCATTCCCAATCATTTCCACCAATTGCGCCTCGCTGATCATCGGGACGCCCAGTTCCTGGGCGCGGCGGAACTTTGTCCCCCCCGGCGCCTCTCCGACGACCAGATAGTCCGTCTTGCGGCTCACGCTGTCGGTGACCTTGCCGCCGTAGCGCTCAATCATCGCGGCGACTTCCTCGCGCGGGCGGGAGAGGGTGCCGGTGATAACGAAGGTCAGGCCGGCCAGCGGCTGCGGCCCAGCCTCTGCCACGGGCACCTCCTCTGCCAGGCGCACCCCCGCCCGACGGAGTTTCTCCACGATCTCCCGGTGTCGGGGCCGACGGAACCACTCGGCCACGGTGCGGGCGATCTCCGGCCCGATGCCCGGAATTTGCTGCAGGTCCTCCTCCGTGGCCGCGGCCAGAGCGTCCACCGAGCGGTAGTGCCGGGCCAGCGTCTCGGCCACCACGCCCCCCACCTGGGGGATGCCCAGCGCCGTCAGCACCCGGCTGAAAGGCTGCTCTTTAGAGGCCGCGATCCCCGCCAGCAGGTTCTCCGCTTTCTTGTCGGCAAATCCCTCCAGGCCCAGCAGATCCTCTTTGCGCAGGAAGTAGAGGTCGGCGATGTCCTTCACCAGCCCCCGGTCCACCAGCAGTTGCGCCGTCTTCTCCCCCAGGGATTCTATATCCATCGCCCCGCGGGAGGCGAAGTAGGAGATACGGCGGACCAGCTGCGCCGGGCAGGCGGCGTTGGCGCAGTAGACCGCCACCTCGCCGGGGACGCGGGAGACCGGTTCCCCGCAGGACGGACAGCGGTCGGGCGGAGTGTACGGCCGCTCCTCACCGGTGCGCACGTCCACCACCGGCCCAACAATGTACGGGATGACCTCCCCGGCTCGCTTGACGATCACCCGGTCGCCCACGCGGATGTCCTTCTCGGCGATATAGTCAAAATTGTGCAGGGTCGCTTTGGAGACGGTCACCCCGCCGATGGCGACCGGCTCCAGGACGGCGTATGGGGTGAGCACGCCGGTGCGGCCCACGTTGACCCGGATGTCCAGCAGTTTCGTCGTCGCCTCGCGGCCGGGGAACTTGTAGGCCACCATTCCCCGTGGAGTGCGCCCCACCACCCCCAGGTCGGCCGCCGTCCGCAGGTCGTTGACCTTGATGACCATCCCGTCGGCCTCGTAGGGGAGCGTATCCCGCTTCCGCTCCCATTCCTGGCAGTAGGCGATCGCCCCTTCCAGGTCGGGGAAGTGGGCTGCCTGTTCGGGGACGGGGAATCCCAGCGCCCGCAGGTACTGCAGCGTTTCCCACTGGGTGGACGGCGGGGCAGGCTCCCCTTCCCAGGCCACTACCTGGTAGCAGAGCAGGCTGATGGGCCGCTGGGCGGTGATACGGGAATCCAGTTGCCGCAGGGAACCGGCGGCGGCGTTGCGGGGATTGGCGAAGGTCTTTTCCCCTTTCTCCGCCTGGCGACGGTTGAACTCCTCAAAGTCGCGCACCGTCATATACGCCTCGCCGCGCACGACCAGATACGGCGGCGGCTGGGGACCGTCGGGCCGGACAGGGATGCGCAGGGGGAGCCGGCGGACGGTGCGCAGGTTAGCGGTGACGTCCTCCCCCACCTCGCCGTCGCCGCGGGTGGCGCCGAGGGTGAAGACCCCGTCCCGGTAGTGCAGGACGACGCTGAGGCCGTCAATCTTGGGCTCCACGACGAAATCCAGGCGGGTGCCGGGCGGGAGGAGTTTGGAGATACGCTCCAGCCAGGCGCGCGCCTCATCCGGCCCGAAGGCGTTTTCCAGGCTGAGGATGGGGGCCGGGTGGCGCACCTGGACAAACTCCGGCGCCGGGGGCGCGCCGACCCGCTGGGTGGGCGAATCCGGCGTGATCAGTTCCGGGTACTGTTCCTCCAGACGACGCAGTTCGGCCATCAGCGCGTCGTACTCGGCGTCGCTGATGACCGGGGAGTCCAGGACGTAATAGCGGTAGTTGTGGTAATGGATTTCCTTTCGGAGTTCCTCTACCCGCCGACGGATGTCTTCGGGCACCATCGGACACCTCCTGATTTTCCCTGCACCGAAAATGTGATAGAATAAAACCGCAGAGGACACAAAGTTTTTGATTTTGAAACTGGACTCTGGCGAAATGCTCTTTTTCGCTCCCGGCAGGTGCTCCCGGCGGGTCTGCGATCGCTCCCAGCGGATCTGTGGCCGCTCCCAGCGGGTCTGCGATCGCTCCCAGCGGATCTGTGGCCGCTCCCAGCGGGTCTGTGACCGCTCCCAGCGGGTCTGTGACCGCTCCCAGCGGGTCTGTGACCCGCTGGTCATCGGAGCCGCTCCCAGACCGGCTTTGAGTGACGGAAATCGTTGCTCGCAGGCCGAAAAACTGGAAATCATAGCGCCTGGTAACTATATTGACAATGGCAGATTTTAAGTTATAAATGCAATATAGCGGCCGTATCCTCCGGAAAGGCTGCCAGAACGGTGGACACCGGATAGGCTATCACTCCGGTGGCCGCAAAATGGGCCGTCTTTTGCCCCCTCACCCCCCTTTGTCCCCCCTCTCCCCCTGCCCTTCGGGCGGGGGAGACCTCACCCT
>FWPU01009688.1_pt1 | contig 14973 bp, 12 predicted proteins | sample 2228361 | NCBI WGS metagenome assembly FWPU01 (sample SAMEA103939777, study PRJEB20133) | metagenome
AATCGCCGAGAACGAGCCCGAATTTGGGATTGCATCTTCAAAAAGCCGATTTATGCACCAAAGCCGTATTGTTGTGCAAAATCCGTCCTGGACATTCGCCAGGACATTCACAACCGCGAAGATTCTGTAACGTGCTCGTCAGTACCACCAGGCTGTGCCACGTGCCACGAAGTGGTATGGCAAGGCTGACCACAGGTCGGCGGTACATTTGGTTACGGCTCGCCGCGTTATAGTATTGCTTGGCAGAATCTATCCTGGGCGTTCGCCAGGACATTCCTGGGCGTTCGCCAGGACATTCCTGGGCATTCGCCAGGACATTCGCAATCATGAAGATTTTGTGAGGCAAAATTTATTTCGCTTTTGGTTGCATCGCCGCAGAGGGATAAATTCCGCCTTACGCGAATGCTCGTTTGGATGCAAAACGCTTCGGTTTTTCCCAATTTCAAAAAACGGAAGGGGTTTGCGCCCACAAAAAAGATGGGAGGGCTGACTCCCCTTACAGAGGAGCCAGCCCCAACGAAATGGGGGAGTAACTACTGATTGAGCATGGCCGCCAGCCAGGCGCCCCAGGAGCCATAGATGGCTTTGGCGGGAGCAGGGAAGTAGCCCACGTCTTTGATGTTATCGTCCAGGTTTTGCAGGTAGAAGGCGATGAAGGCAGCCACCTGCGGCTTTTCCTGCATAATCTTGGCGTCGGAATAGATGAACAGCGGACGAGCAAGCGGGTAAGTGCCGGCATCCACCGAAGCCTGATTGGGTTCGACATCGTTGATGCTAACAGCCTTGAGTTTGCCCGCCTCTTCGGCAAAGTAAGCGTAGCCGAAGTAACCAATGGCATACTTGTCGCCTTCCACACCCTGCACGAGGACGTTGTCATCTTCGGAGAACTGCGCGCCGGGGATAGCCAGATGCGCGGCTTTGGCGGCTTCGGCGTCATCTTTGCCTTCGGCAGTCTTGAATTGCTTGGCAACGGCGGCTTCGATCATGTAATCGAACGTGCCGCTATCCGCACCGGGGGCATAGACCTTGATGGGTTCGGCAGGGAAGGAGGGGTCCACTTCATTCCACTTGGTGACCAGACCGCCAAAAATCTTGCCAATCTGTTCCATCGTCAGGTTAGTGACGAAGTCATTGTCTTTGGAGACCACCACCGCCAGAGCGTCGGTGCCAACGCGGAATTCTAGCGGCTCACGCCCAATCGCTCGGCAGTTTTCCACTTCTTCTTTCTTGATAGCGCGCGAGGCGTTGGAGATGTCGGTCTCGCCAGTCTTGCAGAAGCGCTCGAAACCCGCACCAGAGCCAATGCTGTCCACGGTGATGTTGCCAGTATAACCTTCCTGCTGGAACAATTCCGCCATGCGCTCGGAAAGCGGGAACACGGTCGAAGAACCCGCCGTGATGATGTCGCCGGTCACTTCATCTGGCATGGGAATGGCAGGCAGCATGATGGGAAGGATTTCTTCCGTGGGAGTAGGAACGGGGGCCTCGGTCGCGGCAGGCGCTTGCGTGGATGGCGCTTCCGCAGCCGGCGCCTGGGTGGCAGGGGCGCCACATGCAGCCAGCACCATGCTGGTCAGCATAAGTGTCGCCAACAGGGCAAACAGATTTTTACGCATGTTTTACTCTTCTCCTTGATAGGGGTTTATCGTTGCAGCGTAATATTAGCAAAGGGGTATTAAGGCCAAACGAAATTTTTTTTAACATTTGGTTAACATTTTAAGGCCGCGCTCGCCCCACTGGAACGAGGTCAAGAAAAGTGCATTCAACAAGATGTAGAGGATAGGTAACTATTTTGACAATGTCACATTCGAAGAGTTGCCTGCTTTTTCCTCACCCCCGGCCCCTCTCCCTTTGGGAGAAGGGGAGATATCTTGAAAGTGGCGCTGTTCCCCTCTCCCTTTGGGACGTGTGCCATTATGCCCAGAATGGGTACGAAGTGGTAGAGGGTTAGGGTGATGGTACAAAGTTATGCGAAAACATGATACTGTCAAACTACTCAGTCACTTTTGCACCGCAAATACATACCCTAAAGGTCTCCTCAGACCTTTAGGGTCTCGACCTGGATAGTTACGAGGATAGAAGGGTATCCTTGATTCGCTCATTGGGAATAGCCATGATATATCCCCGTTTCTGGCAGCAGCCCAGCCCATTGCGTTGCCGCCCTCCAGTAGTACACTGCCCGAAGCACTTCAGGACTGCTGGAGGAACGAGTGCGAAAATCTGTATATCCTGTCCATGCCGCTGGACAGGTAGGCAATTAGGCTGAGCGTTAGATGTACAACCTCTCTGGATCGATTTCTTCGCGCAATAGGCGCAGTTCTTCGGCGCTGGGGGGAGGGTTGATCTCGACCTGCCGCGCGAGAAGCAGTTCGAAGCCGGTGTTGGCGATCACTTCGTCCACGCTCACGCCGGGGTGGGTGGCTTTCAGCCTCATACGGCAAGTGTTGGCATCATAATCCATCAGCGCCAGGGTGGAGACTACATAGGCCGGGCCAGTATCCCTGGGCAGACCGGCGGCCTCGCGGGCCCCGGGGCCAGAGAGGAAGCCGGGGGTGGTGATGCAGTCCACCCTGGGAACGAAGCGGCGAACGTCGTGCTGCATGATGGCTACCGTCCGCCAGCAGTGGCTTCCGACGTCATTACCGCCGCCAGAGCCGGGCAATCGCGCTTTGGGATGGTCATGGTCGCCAATGGTAATAGAGTTCAAGTTGCCAAAAGGGTCTATCTGCGCGCCTCCCAAGAAACCGTAGTCTATGAAGCCGCGCTGGGCGTTTTCCATGGTATCGCAAATGCCCAAGGCGGAGATGCCCTTGTGCCAGGTACGCGCTTCTCCCACCGCGCGCGGTAATTCTTCCATGATTGCTCCCGTCCCGCCAAACTCGAAGACCGGCACCAGATTGGGGGCGGTGGTCTTGGAAGCCAGCATGGCGGCCAGCATGGGAATGCCCGTACCAATGAAGCAGGTCGCGCTGTCCTCGAACAGGCGCGCTGCCACGCAGATCATCAATTCGGTTTTGGAATAAGTTTGTTCGGTCATCGTTTCCTCTCTCTGCGAAAACGTTTTCGGTCACTCTCGTTTTTCCCGCAGTTCGACGCAGCGTCTCAGGCGGTCGGGGCCAATCAAAGCCAGGTACTCGTCATGTCCCTGCACACCGTAGACGTACTTGTCTAGGTAGGCTTGCGCGCCTCCAGCGGTCTTGCTCATCTCTACCCATTCTTTGATGCCGGCTTCATCACGGCCGTACAGGTAGGCCATCTCGCCGGGGTGCGAGCCATAGGGTGCATGGACGACAGCGTCCACGAGGTAATAAGGGATGATGGTACGATCAGGGTATTTGCGGATTTCCTGCGTGGAGACGATTTCCTCGGCGCTGACGATCAGCCTCTTGCAGGCGCGCGCCATTTCGGCAGCAAAGCCGCTGATGCCCTCGATTTGGCAATTGCCATATCGATCCGCGCGGTGAACGTGAATGAGAGCCACGTCCAGCACCAGGGCAGGCAACAAGGCCACTTTTGCCCCTGTGAAGGGATCGGTCACCACCTTAGCGGCGCTGTAAGCCAGGGTGTCAGTGCCAAGCATGGAACGTGTGGGCAAGAAAGGCACGCCCATAGCAGCGGCTTTCATGCGCCAGGTGATGGCGCCATTCGACCACTCCACACATTTCTCGACCTGTCCCGATTCCACTGCTCGCCTCAGCGCCGAGGATGTGCCATAGACCTCCAGGCCAATATAGGTGATGTCGAGCTTCTTGACCAGGCCGGCCGCCAGCCATAGGTCGAGTTCCAGCACGCCTTGTCCACACACGCGCAGGTCTTTCTTGCCTTGCCGAACCACCTCGCGCGCCAGTGACATTGGGCAACGCACCGTGCCATACAATTCGGTGCCGATGTAACAGCCATCGTAAACGAACTGGCGGACGGCCTCTGCTTCGGCCATCACTTTATCCACCAACTTGCGGCTTTTCTTGCGATTCCAAGCGCGAAATTCATCCAGGTCGAAAGGCTGGATCAATTCCCCCGTTCCCGACTGCAACACCTCCATGTGGTCCTCCTTATGGGTTGGTTAGATGAGGGTGGAACTTTTCTTACCAATGAGAATTATACGTCAATTGTGAAACGTAGGACAACCCCTGAAGGGTTGTCCTACAAAGGCGTCTGGCTAATGTAGGACAACTCTTCAAGAGTTGTCCTACAAAAAAGAACGAGGCAAGCTATCCCCGCATTGCCTCGAGAGGGTGGCTGAAGGACGATCAGCGGCCGGGTGCAAGCAATCTTCTCGTTTCTCGAATATCGGCGTGAATCTGTTCCAACAGCGCCTCGACGCTCGAAAACTTCAACTCATCGCGCAGGCGTTGGACGAATTCGAGCGTCACGACCTGGCCGTACAAGTCGTGGTCGAAGTCTAGCAGATGCGCTTCCACATTGGGTGTTTGCTTGTCGGGTGTGAAGGTAGGGTTGATGCCGATGTTGGTGGCCGCTGGAATGCGTTTGCCCGCCACCCAGGCCCAAGTCGCATACACGCCGTTAGCAGGGATGACTTTGCTCTTTGGATAATCGAGGTTGGCCGTAGGGATGTTGATTTTGCGCCCGCGCCCGTCGCCATGCACCACAGCCCCGCCCAAAGCGTAGTAGCGCCCCAAGGCTTGAGCGGCGGACTCTACCTGTCCGGCAACAAGGCGCTGGCGAATCAGGCTGGAAGAGAGTGTATGGCCGCCGTTTTGCACGGCCGCGACGGTTTGCACTTCATAGCCGAATTCCCTTCCCAATGCGGCCAGACGTTCCGCCGTTCCTTCGCGTCCGCGACCGAGGGCAAAGTCATACCCCATCCATAACGAGCGCAGGCCGAGGCGTTGGCAAACGAGGCGCATGAAATCCTGCGCTGAAAGGTTAGCCAATTGTGAAGTAAAGGGCTGGGTGACGACCACATCCACATCCAAGTTCCCCAACAAACCGGCGCGCTCGTCGGGCGTGGTCAGGCATTTCAGATCGTCCCGCTTGCCCAATACGACCGCCGGGTGCGGCCAAAACGTCAGCACAACAGCAGGCGCGCCCTGACCATGCGCGCCCGCCGTCAAGCGCCGAAGGATTTCCTGGTGGCCGCGATGGACGCCGTCGAAGACGCCAATCGTGAGCCAGGAATCATGCAGGTTGACTTCTTCGATAGAGCGGTAATGAATCATCGCAGCAGGCTTCAGCCGTTGAGAAGCGAGGCGAGTCGCTTCTTTGTCAAGCCGATTGGAAGAAGACTTTCTTGGGCTGCCACTCAGGAGAGCCGTCTTCCCCTTCTTTGCATTCCAACAATGCTACCAATTCACCCTGTGTGCTGACGCCGCGCACCATCTTTCCCAGTTCGGTATCTGGAGCGGCCTTGACGCGGTGACCATGCCGCACTTCTTCGACCTCGTCAGGGTTGAGTTCGACAGCCGGCCAATCAGACAGCGCCTCGGCCGCTGGTATGAGATATTGATACCAGTTGCCTGCCTGGAAGGCCTCTTGCAACTTGCGCAGTGGCACGGCGTCACGCAACGTAAAACGCCCGCTCTTGGTGCGTCGCAAGCCAACCAGGTAGGCGCCTGTGCCAAGCGCCTCGCCCAGGTCGTTGGTCAGGGAACGGACGTAGGTTCCAGAGGAGCAATGGACATCCACCACCACTTCGGGCGGCGCCCATTCCAGCACCTCGAGGTGATGGACTTGAATGATGCGCGGCGTCAGTTCGACTTCTTCGCCATTGCGCGCCATCTCGTAGGCCTTGCGTCCCTGAACTTTAACGGCCGAGTACGGCGGAGGCACTTGCTCGATTTCACCCTCGAAAGTCTTGAGAACTTTCTCGAATTGTTCCTCGGTAATGTTGACGGGCGTCTCCTGGCGGGTGAAGCGACCATCGGCATCGAAAGTGTCCGTCGAGCCGCCCAAGCGGATGATGGCTTGATAGCGTTTGTCCGAGGCAGAGACGAACTCGCTCAAACGCACCGCCGGCCCAATCAAAACAACCAACACGCCAGAGGCGCGCGGATCGAGCGTGCCGGTATGCCCAGCGCGACGGATGCCTGTCCCAGTGCGGATAGCCTGTACCACATCGTGCGAAGTCATCCCAACAGGCTTATCTACCACCAGAACGCCTGAAATCGCGTTCTTTACGTCTTGACTGTTCATAGTCAAATTCCTCCTGAATTCATACCATTCTTGTCCAATTATGACACATTTTCTTTCAAAGTCCCAGCATTTCGCGAGTGACCTTAAGTACTAAGGGTTGCACCTCTTCCAGCGCGCCAGGGACATCTGCGCCGGCCGCCGCAGCGTGGCCACCGCCCTGGAAATATTTTGCCACCGGCGAAACATCAATGCCTGGCTCCAGGGCGCGCCAGGAGATTTTCACATGCGAATCGGCTTGTTCTACGAAGATCATGCCCACCTTGTGATCCTCTATGGCTGAAATGGTGTTGATGAGGTCGGCATCGTCGTTGCCGGTATAGCCGCATATTTTTCGATCCTCGAGGGTCAGCGTTCCCCATACCAGGCCGTCCGAGCGTTCCAATTTAGACAAGCCGGCCCCCCAATAACGAGTAGCCTCAAAGGAACGGCGTACCAAGCCGCGCATGTACAGATCCGGCAGGTCCGCGCCGATATCCATCAAGGCGGCAGCCTGGCGCAGAGCCTCCGAGGTCACATTCGAGGTGCGGAAGCCCAATGTATCGGTGACGATGCCGGTCAACAAAGCCGCCGCGATGGGCGGGGTAATGGTCAATCCCCACAGCGGCAGGTGATTGGTCAAAATCGCAGAAGTAGCCACCTCCTCCCCCTCGATGAGATTCAACTTGCCAAAGCGCTCGTTGGTGACGTGATGATCTATATTGAGGTCCGGCGCGCCGAGCGACTGGAACGGCTTGCCAACGCGCTTAAAATCGGCGCAATCCATCGTGATGAACGTGTCGAAGTCTCCGAGCGGCTCTTTCTGGACCCGGTCGCTGCCCGGCAGGTGACGGAAGGATGTCGGCACCCCATCGGCCAGCCCCATCTGGACGGTCTTTCCAGCCGCCTGGAGCGCCAACCCCAACCCCAACAGGGACCCGACTGCATCGCCGTCGGGTCGAACATGCGAAACCACCAACACGCTTTGCGCCCTGTTCAAGCGTTCCTTAATCTGTTCGTCAATCGAATTCGTCATATCGGTTCTTGTCATCTCCAAGAAAGTTCATTTCTCGCGCAAGCGCGCCAGCAGGCGTTCGACTGCATCGGCGTTCTCAGGCGTAGGATCCCAATGAAAGCGCAAGCGGGGAAAAGTGCGCAGTTCAATACGCGCCGCCAGACTCCGCCGCAAGAAACCACTGGCGCTTTCCAGGCCTGCCAGGATTTCTTTGGAACGATCGGCGCCCTCGACTGCCGAGACGTATATATCCGCGTAGGCCAGTTCCCTATCTACCTCTACGTCCGTAACGAAGATGAGTTGCAGGCGAGGATCATGCACCTCGCGAATCAACATCTCCGAAAGTTCCTGGCGGATACGATCAGCAATACGCTGCAAACGAATTCCAGTAGGCATGGCTCTCCCTGCGCGATTATGGCGCCGCTTTTTCCATCAGGTAGCATACCAGTTCGTCGCCTACCTCGATATCGTGGAAATTACGCAGCCCCACCCCGCATTCGAAGCCGGTGCGTATCTCACGCACATCCTCTTTCTCGTGCTTGAGGGAGGCCATTTCACCCTCGAAGACAACCTCACCTTTGCGCAACAGGCGCACCCTGGCGTTGCGGCGCAATTCCCCTTCACGCACCCGACAACCGGCTACCTTGCCGACTTTAGAAATAGGGAAGACAGCCAATACCTCGGCTCGTCCGATGATTTTTTCGGTCAATGTCGGTTCCAGCATTCCTTTTAGGGCCCTCTCGATATCTTCTGTCATGCGATAGATGACATCGTACAAACGAATGGAAACGCCCTCGGCTTCGGCCAAACGGCGCGCCGCCACATCGGCCTGGATGTTGAAACCAATGATGATGGCCTTCGAGGCAGAGGCCAACATGACGTCGTTTTCGCCAATATTGCCTGTCTCGGCATACAACACTCTGACGCCAATTTCGCCCTTGCCCAGTTTCTCCAATTCCGTCATGATGGGATCGAGCGAACCTTGCACGTCGGCCTTGACAATCAAGTTGAGTTCTCTGGCCTCGCCGGCTTGATAGGCGGCAAACAAATCTTCCAACGAGGCCTTTTTGGTGACTTGCTGCTTCTGCTTTTGCGCTTCCAGGCGTTGATGCACGATATCGCGCGCCTCTTTATCGGAACTGACGACCTTGAACAGTTCGCCGGCAGCCGGCACATCGTTCAATCCCATTACGCTCACCGGCATAGACGGGCCGGCTTTCTTGACAGGCTTGCCGCGAAAATCGAACAACGCTCGTAAACGGCCATAAGCCGTACCGGCCACTACAATATCGCCAGCCTTGAGCATGCCGTTCTGCACCAGCAGCGTGGCCACTACGCCCTTCGTCTTATCCAATTCAGCCTCGATGACCGTTCCAATCGTGCGACCATTGGGATTAGCGCGAATATCCGTATTGTCTGCCACTAACAAGATTGCTTCCAACAAGTCATCTATGCCCTGCTTTTGCTTGGCAGAGACCGGGATGACCATCGTGTTACCGCCCCACTCATCGGGAACGAGTTCTTGCTCGGCCAACTGCTGCTTGACACGATCGGGGTTGGCATTGGCTTTATCTATCTTGTTGAGCGCCACCACAATAGGCACCCGCGCTGCTTTGGCGTGCGCAATCGCCTCCCTGGTCTGCGGCATCACACCGTCGTCAGCTGCCACCACCAGAATGACGATATCTGCCCCCTGCGCCCCTCGCGCCCGCATAGCCGTAAAAGCGGCATGGCCAGGCGTATCCAGAAAAGTAATCGGACGGCCCTTCATCTCCACCTGATACGCGCCGATGTGTTGGGTAATGCCGCCCGCCTCGCCAGCCGCCACATTGGTTTGCCGAATGACATCCAGCAGCGAGGTCTTGCCATGATCTACATGTCCCAAAATCGTCACCACCGGCGGGCGATTGACCAATTTGGATGGATCCTCATCGGCAATCATTTGCCGCCAAAGCGGTATAGCGCCAACTTCTTCCTCGGCTGCCTCTTCGAATACCTCAGGCGTCGCCTCGAAGCCATACTCGGCCACCACAATCGCAGCCGTTTCGAAGTCCACCGCCTGATTGATACTTGCCATGACACCGTTGGCCATCAATTTCTTGATGATGTCAATCGGGCTTTTCTCGATTTTCTGCGCCAAATCACGAATCACGATACTCGCCGGAAGTTCGATCTTTCGCCCATTCTCGCTCATAGCAACCTCCTCATATCAATCAATTCCAGGTTTCGCTCCCCACCTGCGCGAAGCCAGTCTACCGGACGGAGAAGACGCCTCATGAGCGATGACGTCCCATTGGGGGAAGAACCCCTGAGGGGCAGGGCTATCGTTTACATGATGTTCGCCTTACCGTCCGTATTCATTCCAACGGACTCTGGAGGGAGCGTTTCCAGAAATGCCTGCAATCGCTCCCGATCTTCAGGTGACAACTCGACCTTCAAAGCATGAGCCAGCGCACCCTTCAGGCCTCGCTCCCAACAGGAGCGCCGGTCGTGCAAGTAAGCCCCGCGACCAGCCAACTTGCCGGTTGCATCCACCTGCACGCCGGCCGGCGTGCGCACCAGGCGGATGAGTTGGCGCTTCGGCAACACCGTCCGGCAGCCCACACAGGTCCGCTGAGGAATATGCTTTACTCGTTGCGTTGATTTCCTGGTCACCTGATTCTGCCCTCTTCCCTTTACCCTTTCAAGACGAAATACAACCTTGCCTGAAAAAGTGGAAGAGGTCCCAACACTACCACGTATCTTCGAAGTCATCATCTCCGCGTTTGTGCTTCTTACGGACGACCACTTCGCCCAAATCTTCATCGTACTCGATCTCGACATGCTTTTTCTTTTTCTTCTTGCCTTTCTTTTTCTCTTCAGGAGTTTCTTCTTCGTCCGCGTCAGCGGTTTGGAAGATTTCCTTCAGAGCGAACATATCCTCCAGCGAAATGGAATCCTTCACGCGGTCGAAATCTTCGAGCGTCTCTTCTTTTTTCTCCTCCACGATTGCCTGAACGACCGGCGCTGCGCCCTTCTCTTCGACCGCCGCTTCGCCCTCACCTGCGCCTGCTACCGTTTCAGCGGCCGGTTCTATCGCCTCGGCCTCTTCTGCCACCGGCGCCGCAGCCGGGAACTGCAAAGCGGCCAACGTCGCTTCGATGTTCTCCATAGCCTTCGGCCCAATGCCCGGCAGCCCTAATACCTTGTTCGCATCCAACTTCATCGCCAGCATCAAATCGCCCACCGTCTCGATTTCGGCTTCCGTCAAGATGGTATAGACATGCTCCTTCAAACCGGCCTGATCGAGTGGCATGTGGAAAGCGGCCGGTGGAATCTCGGCCCGCGCAGCCAGCACGCGCTCTTCCTCCTCCCGCGCGGCGTCTTCCTGAATCTGGATCGTGCGGCGTTCCACGCGGTCCACGAACTGCGCCAGCATCGTGTATTCCTCCGGCGTCACCGGACGGCCCTCAGCCCTCTTGGTCAACACCTCCTCCACCGCTGGGATACTTTCGACCACCGCAGGCAACAGAGCGGCCAACTCGGCATCGCTTTGCAACTTTTGAATGGCATCGGCGGTGGCTTCGGTCAACGACTTGATATCTATACGCCAGCCGGTCAACTTGGCAGCCAGGCGGGCGTTCTGCCCATCGCGGCCAATTGCCAGGCTCAACTGGTCTTCTTGCACCACCACTGTCGCCGTGCGACCGCCCTCAGACGTGTCAGACAAATACACTCCGCTGACGCGCGCCGGACTGAGCGCCTTGGAAATATACACCACCGGGTCCGGATCCCACTGAATGATGTCTATCTTCTCGTCATGCAACTCTTTGACGATAGCCTGAATGCGCACCCCTTTGATGCCCACGCAGGCCCCCACCGAGTCCACGCCGGGTTGCGTAGCCATCACGGCCACTTTGGCGCGCTGCCCCGGCTCACGCGCAATCGCTCGAATTTCCACGATACCATGATAAATTTCCGGCACCTCGTTCTCCAACAAACGGCGCAAGAAATTGCGGTGCGCGCGCGAAAGGATGATTTGCGGCCCGCGCGAACCATCTTTGACCTCCAGGACGACTGCGCGAACACGGTCATGCAAGCGAAAACGCTCGCCGGGAATGCGTTGATTGGCAGGCATCACGCCCTCGGCCTTCATATCCAGCCCAACGGTGGTAGCCTGATTGTTGGTCGCTTGCACCACACCGCTAACAATCTCACCAACCTGACGCTGGAAATATTCCATCTGCGCCGCGCGTTCCGCCTCCCGAATGCGTTGTTGGATGACCTGACGCGCCGTCTGAGCGGCTACGCGCCCAAAATCGGCCGGCGTAGACTCGACAATCGCCATATCGCCCAGTTGTACTTCCGGGTTGAATCGGCGCGCCTCCTCGAGCAACACCTCCGTGCGTTCGTCCTGCACGTCTTCCACCACCTCTTTTTCGGCATAAATGGTTACCCGTCCGCTTTCGGGATCCACTTTGGCTTCGACATGCTGGGCATTGGAAGCGTTGACCGCCCGCCGGTAAGCCGAAACCATAGCGGACTCAATCGCCGAAATGATGATTTCCTTCGGCAATTGCTTTTCTTCCAACACTTCGTTGAAAGCCAGGGTGAATTCGTTCTTGGTCATCCTCTTTCTGCTCCAGTTCTACATTACAAGCAGAAAAGTGGGGGTTGCCCACTTTTCGACGTTTTCCGTATTGGCGTTCGTTGCGGTTCAAATTTTAGCACACCTGGATTAAAGATGCAAGGTTTGAGAACGAATTATAATTTCGACAACCTTACTCGAAGGAAACCCATGAAAGAACTCCCAAAAATCTTGGTTACAGGCGCCACCGGTTACGTAGGCGGACGCCTCGTGCCGCGGTTACTCGAGGCCGGTTACCGCGTTCGCTGCCTGGTACGCGACCCAGTGCGGCTGGCCGGTCGTCCCTGGGTGGGCCAAGTCGAGGTCGCGCAAGGCGACGCCCTCGACCTGGATTCCCTGGTCACAGCGATGCAAGGCATCCACACTGCCTATTATTTCATTCACGGTTTGCAGGGCAATAAAGTCCATGCCGACCGCGATATGAAGGCGGCCCACAACTTCTCGTGCGCGGCCGAACAGGCCAACGTGCAGCGCATCATCTACCTGGGTGAACTGGTAGACCCGCTTGCCAGTCTATCCCCCTACCTGCGCTCACGGCACGAAACCGGTTCACTACTGCGCTGCGGCGGCGTGCCAGTCACCGAATTCCGCGCTGGCATGATCGTTGGCTCGGGCAGCGTGCTGTTCGAGATGATCCGCTACCTGACCGAGGGTCAACCGATACTGATTTGCCCCTCCTGGTTCTTTGCCACCAACCAGCCCATTGCCATCCGCGACGTACTCTCCTATCTGGTAGCGGCGCTCGAAACGCCCCAAAGCGCCGGACGCCTGATCGAGATTGGCGGCGCTACCCGCTTGACCTACGCCGACATGATGCTGGCCTATGCCAAAGAGCGCGGACTGAAACGTCTCTTAATCCCCACACCCGTGGCCGCACCGCGCCTCTCTGCCTGGTGGGTGCATATGTTCACCCCCGTTCATCAGCGCATCGTCCTGCCGCTCATCGAAGGCCTGCGCGGTCAGGCTGTAGTACATGGCGACCTGGCCAAACGCCTCTTCCCGCAAATCGAACCGCTCGACTTCGCTACCGCTGTTCACCTGGCGCTGGGACGCATCCAGACCGACAACGTGGAAACCTCCTGGAGCGATGCGCTGGTGACCACAGCCGGCGACATCAAGCCATACACTTTTTCGGTCGAAGAGGGCATGATGGTCGAACGCCGCCAGGCGCTGCTCGACCTGCCCCCTGACATTGTCTTCCGCGCCTATGCTGGCATCGGTGGCGAGCGCGGCTGGCTCTACATGGATTGGGCCTGGACACTACGCGGCTGGTTGGACAAACTGATCGGCGGCGTCGGATTGCGGCGCGGGCGGCGACATCCCGACGAGATTTACGTTGGCGAATCGCTCGACTTCTGGCGTGTGGAGGCGCTCGAACCTGGCCGCCTCATGCGCCTGCGCGCCGAAATGAAAGTGCCGGGAAAAGCCTGGCTGCAATTCCAATCCCAACCGCAACAAAATCGCAAAACCTTGCTCACCGTCACAGCCTACTTCGCCCCGCACGGTCTGAGCGGCATCCTGTACTGGTATTCGATGTGGCCGTTTCACAAATTCATCTTCGATGGTCTGACACACCAACTAACAGTCCGCGCTCAGGAGATTGCCGCGCATGGCTGAAAAACTCATCCTCGTCACCGGCGCTAGCGGATACATTGCCAGCCGCCTGGTACCGCGCTTGCTGGAGATGGGCTACCGCGTGCGCTGCCTGGCGCGGGATCCGCATCGTCTCCAGGCCCAGGCCTGGTTCTCCTATGTCGAGGTGGTCCAAGGCGACGTCCTGGTCCCGTCAACCCTCCCCCCCGCGCTGAAGGGCGCACACACCGCTTATTACCTGATTCACAACATGACCTCCGGGCACGGCTACACGGACCTCGAAAGCGAGGCCGCACGGAACTTCGTCCACGCAGCAGAACGAAACAGTTTACAGCACATCATTTACCTGGGTGGTCTGGCAGACGAGGACACACCCTCGGGCCACATGCGCTCACGTCTTGAGACCGGCGAAACGCTCAGGCAGGGGCGCATTCCCGTCACAGAATTTCGCGCCAGCGTGATTGTGGGCCCGGCTAGCATTTCGTTCGAGATGATTCGCTACACAACCGAGTGGATGCTGCTCATTATTGGTCCGCCCTGGCTACAAAACTTGGCGCAGCCAATCGCCATCCAAAATGTCATTGATTACCTGACTGCTGCGCTAGAAATGTCTCAACCTACAGGACAGGTCTATGAGATCGGGGGGCCAGACGTCCTTTCGTATGCCGACCTCATGCTCATCTACGGCCGCCTGCGTGGCCTGCGGCGCAAATACATGGTTGTGCCGGGCATTCCATTGTGGCTCATGGCGCTAGGCACGGAATGGACCACGCCGGTGCCGGCTGTCATTGCCAGGCCGCTGTTGGAAGGAATGCGCGGCGCCAGCGTGGTACGCCAGCCGCAGGCGCTCCAGGCCTTTCCCCACATCCAACTTCTTTCCTATGAGGAGGCCGTCTGCGAGGCCCTCACCCATCTGCATCCCGACCGCATCACGCCCGGCTGGGAACAAAACGCGCGCTCACGGTCCATCTTCAAGCATGAGGGTTTCTTCCTCAACTATCGCAGGCTGTCTGTCGCTGCCCGGCCGGAGCAGGTATTTTCCATTCTTGGTTCGATGGGTGGCAAAAACGGCTGGCCGTATGCAAACGTCTTGTGGCGTCTGCGCGGCTGGTTCGACCGCCTGCTAGGCGGCCCCGGTCTGCGTGGGCGGGAGGCTTCTCTACGGACAGGCAGTGTGTTGGATTACTACCGCGTCGAAGCACTGGATACCAATCGCAGGCTGTTGCTGCGCGCCGAACTCAAGGCGCCCGGCTACGGCTGGATGGAGTGGAAAATCCAACCAAGCGACAAAGGCAGCCGGCTTACCCAAACCGCTTTCTTTGCGCCACGCAGCTTGCCTGGCTTTCTTTACTGGTATGCTCTGTGGCCGCTACACAACCTGGTCTTTGGCGGCCTGTTGCGCGCCATTGCCCGCCAAAGTGAAAGAGCGGCTAACAGCCTACCCCATCCAGCAAGATGAAGAGAAAAGGATAACCTTTCGATGAAAGACAAAATATCCTTTCCCTGATGATCACCCATAGCGCGGCAAGCCGCAACCAATTTGATTGTCATTGCGAGGGTCGAGTAGAGCGGGCGTTCTCCCCGCTCGTACCGAGACCCGAAGCAATCC
>FWPU01009451.1_pt1 | contig 14965 bp, 8 predicted proteins | sample 2228361 | NCBI WGS metagenome assembly FWPU01 (sample SAMEA103939777, study PRJEB20133) | metagenome
GACGTCCTCTATGCCTCCGACATGATTATGGGGGCGATCCTCGGCGTGCTCGTGCTGGAAGCCACCCGCCGCGTGATTGGCTGGACGTTGCCGCTCACCGCAATCGTGTTTCTGATCTACGGCTTCTTGTATGCCAAGCTCGAACCGATGCGATTCATCGACCAGCTCTACATGACGACCGAAGGCATCTTCGGCATCCCGCTGGCGGTTTCCGCCTCGTACGTTCTCATCTTTGTTCTGTTCGGGTCGTTCATGGAGCGCACCGGCACCGGACAGTTGTTCATGGACTTCGCAATGAGCCTGACCGGCCACACCGCCGGCGGCCCCGGCAAGGTGTCGGTGTTCTCCTCCAGCCTGTTCGGCACCATCTCCGGCAGCGCCGTGGCGAACGTCATGGTCGACGGCCCGATCTCAATCCCGTTGATGAAGCGCTCCGGATTCCCGCCGCATTTCGCCGCCGGCGTGGAGGCCACCGCCTCGACCGGCGGGCAGATCATGCCGCCGATCATGGGCGCGGCCGCCTTCGTGATGGCGGAGTTTCTCGGCGTCGGCTATGCCCAGGTGATCATCTGGGCCATCATTCCGGCGGTGCTTTATTACGTGGCTTGTTTTGCCGCCGTGCATTTCGAAGCCAAGCGTCGCAACCTCCTCGGTCTCCCCCGCTCGGAGCTGCCGCGGTTGTCGATCGTGCTCGCCGAGCGCGGTCACCTGTTCCTGCCGATCATCATCATTCTCGTGGTGATGTATTCGGGTTATAGCGCGCCGCTGGCAGCACTTGCGGGCACGCTCGCTTGCTTCCCGGTCGCGTTCCTGCGCAGGTCGACGCGCAGCTACGTCACCTTCTCCAACATCGTCGAGGCGCTGGTGGACGGCGCGCGGAACGCCCTTCCGGTCGCGCTGGCTTGCGCCTGCGCGGGCATCGTGATTGCCGTCGTGACGCTTGCCGGACTTGGCATCGTGTTCACCCAGTTCGTGATCGGTCTCGCGCAAGACACGCTGATCCTGGCGCTAATTCTGACCATGTTCGCCGGCATCGTGCTCGGCATGGGCATGCCGACCACGCCGGCCTACATCATCATGACCGCGCTGCTCGTGCCCGCGTTGATCAAGCTCGGCGTGGTCGTGCCGGCCGCGCACATGTTCGCCTTCTACTTTGCGATTCTCTCTGCCATTACGCCGCCGGTCGCGCTGGCGGTGTTTGCCGCCGCCGGGCTTGCCAAGGCGGATTTGTGGGCGAGCGGCTGGGCTGCGGTGAAGATCGGCTGCGCCGGCTTCATAATCCCCTTCATGTTTGTCTACGAGCCGGCGCTCCTGATGATCGGCGACTGGCCGAAAATTGTTCAAGCGTTCGTGACGGCATCGATCGGTATCACGATGTTTGCCGGCGGTCTGCATGGCTACTTCCTGGCCAAGGCGAACTATTGGCAACGCGGGCTGCTTCTGGCTGGCGGTTTGATGCTGATTGATCCCAATTGGCTCACCGATCTCATCGGCGCGCTCATCCTCGCGGTGGTGATTGGGACGCAGCTCGCATCGCGCCGCTGGGAGCGCGAGGCCGCGGTCAAGCCCGAGCCGGCGCAGTTGAGCTGACGCAGGGCAAAGCGATGCGCCGCAAGCGCCCCGAAGATCTGCGCAGCCACCGCTGGTTCGGCGTCACCGACCTCAGGTCGTTCGGCCATCGCTCGCGGCTGCGCCAGTTTGGCTACGACGCCGAGGATTGGGCCGGCAAGCCGGTCATCGGCATCATCAACACCTGGAGCGAGATCAATTCCTGCCACGCGCACCTGCGCGCCCGGGCCGAGAACGTCAAACGCGGCGTGCTGCAGGCCGGCGGCTTTCCCATCGAGCTCCCGGCCATGTCGCTCGCCGAGCCGTTCGTAAAGCCCTCCACCATGCTCTACCGCAACTTCCTTGCGATGGAGACCGAGGAGTTGTTGCGCAGCCACCCGATCGACGGCGCCGTCTTGATGGGCGGCTGCGACAAGACCACTCCCGGTCTCATCATGGGTGCGATCAGCATGGGCATTCCCGCGATTTACATTCCGGCCGGCCCCATGCTGCGCGGCAATTGGCGGGGGCAGTTCCTCGGTTCCGGCTCCGACGCCTGGAAGTACTGGGCCGAAAAACGCGCCGGCAATATCAGCGATGCCGACTGGGCGGAGATCGAAGGCGGCATCGCACGCTCCTTCGGTACCTGCATGGTGATGGGCACCGCGGCCACCATGATGGCCATCGCCGAGGCGCTGGGCCTCGCCCTGCCCGGTGCCTCGTCCATTCCCGCTGCGGACTCAAGCCACCCGCGCATGTGCACCGCCGCCGGCCGCCGCATCGTGCAAATGGTGTGGGAGGATTTGACGCCCGACCGCATTCTCACGCCCGCCGCCTTCGACAACGCCATCAAGGTGCACATGGCCATGGGCGGCTCGACCAACGCGATCATCCACGTGATCGCCATGGCGCGCCGCGCGGGCATCGCGCTGGAGATGGACCGCTTCGATCAGCTCTCGCGGCAGATCCCCGTGCTCGCTAATGTGCGTCCCTCCGGCAAATACCTGATGGAGGATTTTTATTATGCCGGCGGCCTGCGCGCCCTGATGCAGGAGCTCAAGGAGAAACTCGACCTGTCCTGCCTCACGGTGACCGGCCGAACACTTGGCGAGAGCATTGGCAACGCCCAAGTCTATCTGCCCGACGTGATCCATTCGCTCGCCGACCCGATTTATCCTGAGGGTGCGACGGCGGTGCTCAAAGGCAATCTTGCGCCGCGCGGTTGCGTGATGAAGCCGGCCGCGGCGGAGCAGCGCTTCCTGAAGCACCGAGGCAGGGTGATTGCATTCGAGGACTACAACCACATGAACCGCGAGATTGACCGCGACGATCTCGATGTCACCCCGGATCACATCCTCGTGCTCAAGAACGCCGGCCCGAAGGGCGGCCCCGGCATGCCGGAGTGGGGCATGCTGCCGATCCCAAAGAAGCTGCTGGCCGCCAACGCGCGCGACATGGTGCGCATCTCCGACGCCCGGATGAGCGGCACGAGCTATGGCGCCTGCATTCTCCATGTCTCGCCGGAAAGTTTTGTCGGCGGGCCGCTGGCGCTCGTCAAAACCGGCGACGAAATCGAAATCGATGTCGCGCGCCGCAGCATCCATCTCGCGGTGAGCGAAGAGGAATTGAATCGCCGCCGCGCCGCCTGGAAGCCGCCGCCGCCGCGATACGAGCGCGGTTACGGCGCCATGTTCTCTCAGCACATCGGGCAGGCCGACGAGGGTTGCGACTTCGACTTCCTTGCTGGCACGCAACGCATCCCCGAGCCGGAGATACATTGATTTTGCGCCTCCCTTGGTCGTACCGTACCGGATAGCCGCAAGCCGGCGCCGCCGGGCTTTCGGCAATCAGGGAGGAAAACACATGACCATCAGCAGGCGAGATTTTCTCGCAACCGGTGCGGGCGCCGCGGCGTTCAGCATCGCCGGCCCGCATTCGAGCGTTGCGCAGCAATTTCCCTCAAAGGGACTGACGATCATTGTCCCTTATGGGCCGGGAGGAGGCAGTGACATCACGGCGCGCCTGCTCGCCAAGGACCTCGAAGTTGTCATCGGCAAGCCGGTAACGGTGGAGAACCGCGCTGGCGGCGGCGGCTGGATCGGCTGGGGTTCGCTCGCCGCCTCTCCGCCCGACGGCTACACGCTCGGCTACATCAACGCGCCCAGCATGTTCGCCGGCTATCTCGACCGCTCCATCGCCGGCGGCGCCCGCAAGGAAAACCTTGAAAGCTTCACGCCGTTGATGAACCACGTGCTCGATTACAATCTCTGGGCGGTCAGAGCTGACAGCAAGTTCAAGACCGTCAAGGACGTGATCGAGGAAGCCAAGAAGAATCCCGGCAAGCTGACTGCCAACGGCGGCGGTTACGGCACCGACGACCACATCGCGATTCTTGCGATCGAAGCCAACACCGGCGCCAAGCTCACCATGGTCCATTTCCGCAGCACCGCGGAAGGCAAGACGCAGGTGCTCGGCGGCCATATCGACATCCTCGCCGCCAACATCAGCGAGGTGGCCGAGGATGTCAGAAGCGGGAAGGTGCGTGTGCTCGGTGTGATGTCACCCGAGCGGTCCAGGTTCATGCCCAACGCGCCGACTTTCCGCGAGCAGGGATACAATGAGGTCTGGGCCGTATCGCGCGGCATTGCCGGCCCCGCCGGTCTGCCCAAGCCGGTGGAGACCGCGCTCATTGGGTTTCTGGAGAAAACCATCACCACGAAGGAGCATACGGCCAAGGCGGAAGCGCTCAGCCTCGAGCCGCGCGTCATCAAGGGCGATGCTTATCGAAAATTCCTCAAGGATAACGAGCAGGCCACCAAGAAACTGATGAAATGGTAGATCGCGCAGCGCAAAACTTCGCTGAAACGCTCTGGCGACGGCGATGGTTACGGACGCGACTTTGACATAAATCAACGCGCGCACCCGAGCGCCCGCGCAAGTTGGCACAGAGGAGTTCCATGCTGACGCGACGCCGTTTTCTGGCTGCTTCCGCGCTTTCGGGCGCGGCCGTTTTGGCTCGGTTTGAGACGCAGGCGCAGGCGCGATTCGCAACGCCTTTGCCCGTCCCGCGGCTCGTCGACGCGCGGGGAAGCGACGTGGCGATCCCGCTCGTGCTGGCGCAAGGTACGCATGCCTATCGCGCGGGGCAATTCGTCACGGCGCTGGGTTACTCTGCGCCGGTCCTCGGGCCTGCGATCCGCGTTGCACGTGGTCAACGTCTCACCATGGCGGTCGACAATCGCACCGAACGCCCGACCACGGTTCATTGGCACGGCCTGATCATTCCGAGCGCAGTGGACGGCGGTCCGCACAACGCAATCTCGCGGGGTGGCGTCTGGGGGCCGATACTGCCGGTGGACCAACCGGAGGCGACTGCTTGGTTTCATCCGCATCCGCACGGCGATACGGCGCCGCAGGTCTATTCCGGCGCGGCCGGCCTGTTGCTCATCGATGACGGCAGCGGCGAGCAGCTCGGCCTGCCGCGCGCCTACGGCATCGACGACTTGCCGCTGATCCTGCAGGACCGCTGGTTCGACCGCTCCGGCGCGCCGGTCTACGAGCCGAGCCCGATGGAGATCATGGCGGGCTTTCGCGGCGACACGGTGATCGTCAACGGCGTCGTCTCGCCGATTGCACGCGTACCGGCGGGAGTGATTCGACTGCGTCTGCTCAATGCCGCCAACGCGCGCATCTTCGATCTGCGATTTTCCGACCGTCGCGTTTTTCATGTCATCGCCTCCGACGGCGGATATCTGAGCGCACCGGTGGCCATGCGTCGTCTTCTGATTGCGCCCGGCGAACGATACGAAGTCCTTGTCGACTTTTCCGACGGCGCCGAGGTTGTGCTGGAGACCGGTCCCGATGGCAATCGCCCGATGATGGGCATGATGGGTGCGGCGCCGCCGCTCACCGACGGCGGCCAAGTGATGAAATTCGCTGTCGACCGCAACACAGCGGCTGCCGCCTCAATGCCAAAATCGCTGGTTCCGGTTTCGCGACTTGACGCCGCCCGTGTTGCTGCGCGCCGGCAGTTCCTGCTCAACGATATGATGATGGGTGGCATGATGGGCGGGGGCGGCGGAATGGGCTCGATGATGGCGATCAACGGGCGGCCGTTCGACATGGAGCGCATTGACGTTGAGACCAGGCTCGGCACAATCGAGCTCTGGCACATCGTTTCCCAGTCCATGGCGCACCCGTTCCACGTGCACGGCACGCAGTTCCAGATTCTCACTCTGGATGGCCGGAGGCCGCCGCCGCACCTGCAGGGCTGGAAGGACACCGTGCTTGTGACGCGGGAGGCGCAGATCCTCGTTCCGCTGACGCAACCGGCTTCGCACGGCCAACCGTTCATGTACCACTGCCACATCCTCGAACACGAGGACGCCGGCATGATGGGCCAGTTCACCTGCTCTTGAGCCTGCCCCTCATCTGAGTCACGGCTGCACTGGCCAGGATGGCGTCAGGATTCGAACGCCTCCAGCGCGATGCAATAATGACCATGGAGAGAGGCAGTCGCGCGTAATCCTGCAAGACCATGGGACGTCGAATGCCGGTCCAGGCTGCGATCAGCCGATCCGGCATGAAGTCCTTGTCAATTTTGCGGTCGCGGTTTACGGCTGCAAAAGCCAAAGCATGTTCCGCTTTGGCGGAACCACACCCGTTCATTCCCGCGCAAGCGGGAATCCAGAAAGCATCGGTGTTTGGCCCTGGGTCCCCGCTGGAGTTTACCCCCGACTTGATCGGGGGCGGGGACGAACCGAGGTGAGCAGCGATTCGGTTCGAACGGAAAATGCTATAGCTTCTCGCCATGAACAAAGTCGCCGTCCTTTACGCTCTTTTATCCGCAGCCCTGTTCGGCTTCGCGACGCCGGCCGCAAAACTCCTGGTTGGACTGATCGACCCGGCGATCCTTGCGGGCCTGCTATATTGCGGTGCGGGTCTCGGCGTTGCGGTTCTTCGCCGGCTTTTGTCTAGTTTGAAGCGGCCTGCGGTGGCCGAACCGGCGCTCGGGCGCTCCGACCTGCCGTGGCTTGCGGGCGCCATCGTGGCCGGAGGAGTGGCCGGTCCACTGCTGCTCATGTACGGCCTCACCGCCACTGACGCCGCCACCGCCTCATTGTTGCTTACGCTTGAGGGCGCGGCAACGGCGCTGCTCGCGTGGTTTGTCTTCAAGGAGAATTATGACCGCAGAATCGCCTTTGGCATGGCCTTTCTCATTCTTGGCGCAGGTCTGTTGTCTTGGTCCGGTACCCCCACGCTGACCAGTCTCGTCGGCCCGCTTGCCATCGCCGGAGCCTGCTTGGCGTGGGGCTTGGATAATAATCTAACGCGCAAGGTCTCGCTCGCCGACCCCCTTCAAATAGTCGAGGTGAAGGGCCTTGTTGCTGGACCGTTCAACTTGCTTCTCGGTCTATTATCGGGTGCGTCATTGCCGGAAGTTTCGTCGTTAACAATCGCCTGCTTTGTCGGCTTTCTCGGCTACGGCGTCAGTCTGACATTTTTTGTCGTCGCCCTCCGCCATCTCGGTACCGCGCGGACCAGCGCCTATTTCGCGACTGCGCCATTCATGGGCGCGCTGGCCGCGGTGGTTATTCTCGGTTCTCCGCTCACCGTCCAATTGGCCGCCGCCGGCGTGCTGATGGCGGTCGGCGTGTGGCTGCACCTCACGGAGCACCACGAACACGAGCACGAACACGCGCCGCTCGTTCACTCCCATCTGCACGTGCATGACATTCATCATCGACACGAGCACAATGCGGATGATCCGCCGGGGGAGCCGCATACTCATGTCCATGCGCACGGCCACCTGCGGCACACTCATCCGCATGTGCCGGACATGCATCACACCCACCGGCACTAGGCAATTCAACCGCGAGGCACCATGCAAATTGGATTGTTCGACCACATCGAGCACGGCGAGCGGCCGGTCGCACAGCTGTTCGACGAGCGGCTCGAATTCATCCAAGCCTGCGACGCGGCCGGCTTCTACTGCGTGCACTTGGCCGAGCATCATGCGACGCCCCTCAACATGGTGCCGGTGCCCGGCGTGTTCCTCGGCGCGGTTGCCCGCACGACCAAGAATATTCGGCTCGGACCGCTGGTTTACCTTCTCCCGCTCTATTCGCCGCTGCGCATGATCGAGGAGATTTCCATGCTCGATCATTTGAGTCACGGCCGGCTTGACGTCGGCGTCGGGCGCGGCGTGTCGCCGTTCGAGCTGAGATATCACAAGGTTGAACACGACCGATCGCGCGAGATCTTCATCGACGCCTTCCGATGCATCAGCGCCGGCCTCGTGGCCGGGGAGCTCACCTATTCCGGTCCGTATTACAAATACGACCAGGTCCCGATCGCCCTGCATCCAATGCAGAAGCCGCACCCGCCGTTCTGGTACGGCTCTTCGAGTGTCGAGGGGTCCACCTGGGCGGGTGAGCAGGGCCTGCATTTTGTCACGCTTGGCTCGATGCAACTCGCGAAGCAGAACATCGACGCCTTTAAGGCGGCTTTTGCCAAACGCGGCCACCCTGCGCACCCAAAGCCGGAATTTCCCGGCGGTGTGGCCATTGGCGTGCAGCGCCACATCTTCGTGGACGAAACCGACGAAAAGGCGCTTGCCTGGGCCAAGCCCGCCATGGACTATCACCTCGCCAACCTCAACTGGCTGCGGACAAAGCACAGCGACAGCAGCTTGGTCACCCGGCTGCGCGTCGTGCGTGGGGCAAACTTCGAGGAGTGCGTCGCCGAGGGGAGTGCGATCGCAGGCTCTCCCCGCACCGTGCTCGCGGAACTCGAGCGGCAGGTGGCGGAGCTGGGCGCTAACTACCTGCTTGCATATTTGTTTCTCGGCAACATGAGTCACGCTGTAGCGCGACGTTCGCTGCACTTGTTTTCCACCGAGGTGATGCCCAAACTTGCGCGGCTGTGAGCCGGATTTCGCCTGGCGCGGGACGGTGCTATTTTTCGGCCAATGGTCCGCGAAGACGGGCGAGCAGGGGAGAGGATGCCATGAAGCTGAAAGAGTCACTGTACCTCGGCATTGCGGTAGCCGTCGGGGCGATTTTTGTTGCGGTTCCTCCCACGCCGATCAGCAGCCAGCAGCGGGCAGTCTCGGTCGCCATCGACAAGGACGATATCGGCGGAGTGGTGCGCAGCAGTAAGGGACCGGAAGCGGGAGTCTGGGTGATCGCCGAGACCACTGACCTTCCCACCAAATACGCAAAGATGGTGGTGACCGACGACCAGGGCCGCTACGTCATCCCCGATCTTCCAAACGCGACCTACAAGGTGTGGGTGCGCGGCTATGGGTTGGTCGATTCCCCGAAGGTCGACGCCAAGCCCGGCCAGCAGCTCAATCTCACCGCCGTCATTGCGCCGGATGAGAAGGCGGCGGCCCAGTATTATCCCGCGGCCTATTGGTACGCGATGTTGAAGATTCCGCCGTTGAGCGAGTTTGGCGGCAAAGGTCAAATTCCGGCTCGCATCACGATCAACGACTGGCTGCGCCAGATGAACAACGTGGACTGCATCGGCTGCCATCAGCTCGGCCAGCTTTCCACCCGCACGATTCCGAAGACGCTCGGCGAGTTCAAGTCGCACGAGGAGGCCTGGATGCGCCGCGTCAACGCAGGTCAGACCGGCGCCTTCATGACCAATCGCCTTGCCGGTCAGTACGGCGGCGCTCCGTTCAAATATTTTGCCGATTGGACGGAGCGGATCGAGAAAGGCGAGCTCCCCAAGCACAAGCCGCCGCGGCCGCAAGGCATCGAGCGCAACGTCGTCGTCACGTCATGGGAATGGAGCAGCGAGAAGCACTATTTGCACGATCTGATTTCGTCGGACCGGCGCAATCCGACCGTCAACGCCTATGGTCCGCTGTTCGGCTCGCCCGAATATGCCACTGACAACATGCCGATCCTCGACCCGAAGACGCACAAAGTGACGTTCTTCAGGATGCCGGTGCGCGACCCGAACATGCCCGAGTCGTTCGGGCCGCCGCTGCATGTCAGCGCCGCCGCCAAGCCGGCGGGTCCCTCGCCCTACTGGGGCGACGAGAAAATCTGGTCGCAGCGCGCCAATAATCACAACGGCATGTTCGACCGGAAGGGCCGCGTCTGGTTTGCGGCCAATGTGCGCGGCACCGACAATCCGGACTGGTGCAAGAAGGGCTCGGATCACCCGTCGGCGAAGATTTTTCCGCTCGAGCGTTCCGGGCGTCAGGTCACGATGCTTGATCCAAAGACAATGAAATACACCTTCATCGACACCTGCTTCGGGACCCATCATCCGCAGTTCGGCTATGACAAGGACGACACGCTGTGGCTGAGCGGCACCGGTCCGGTGGCCGGCTGGGTAAACACCCGAATCTTCGATCAGACCGGCGACGAGAAGAAGGCGGTCGGCTGGTCCCCGTTCGTGCTCGACACCAACGGCAACGGCAAGCGCGACGAATGGGTCGAGCCCGACCAGAAAATCGATCCGAAGAAAGACAAGAGGATCGTGCCGGGCTCCGGGCCCTACGCGGTGATGCCGCATCCGCGGGATGGTTCGGTCTGGTACACCGTCGGCGTGTTTGCCGGTACGCCGGGATTCCTCCGCTTCGATCCGAAGACCGGATTGTCGGAGATCTATCACCTGCCGCGCATGCCCGGTGTCGGCTACGGGATTCGCGGCGGCGACATCGACAGCAAGGGGGTGTTGTGGGGTTCGTCCTCGAGCGGACATCTGGTGAGCTTTGACCGCCGCAAGTGCAAGCGGCCGCTCAAGGGACCCGAGGCCACCGGCGATCATTGTCCGGAAGGCTGGACCTTCCATCGCTATCCCGGCCCCGGCTTCGAGGGGTATGAGAATCTCAGCGTCGAGGCCAGCTATTACACTTGGGTCGATCAGCACAACACCGTCGGTCTCGGGCGCGACGTTCCGATCTCCACGGCAAACCTCAACGACGGCTTTGTAGCCTTCAAGGACGGCAAGATGGTGTTGTTGCGCATCCCGTATCCCATGGGCTTCTATGCCAAGGGTCTCGACGGGCGCATCGACGATCCGAATGCCGGCTGGAAGGGAAGGGGGCTATGGAGCACGAACGGCGATCGTACGCCCTGGCTGATGGAGGGCGGCAAGGGCTCGAAGCCTCGCGCCGTACACATTCAAGTTCGACCGCATCCTCTCGCACATTGAAAGCGGGGTGCGATCAACTTGACTAAGGCTTTGTCAAAACCGGTCGCGCAATTTTGATTGAACTCCATCCTTGGAACGCGCCGCAACTCCGCTTCCCAGGATGGGGTTCAGTCGATATTCTATCGCCGCGGCGACGCGTTGCGCGCGGCGAAGAACGGCGTTTGTTGTCAGTGGGTTGCGTACAACGGAACGATTGATGCGTTGATTCGCTTTCGAGCTGTGCGCCATTCATGAACGGCCGCTGAGCCGGAGGCAGAACTTCGATGATCACCAATTTTGCTAGGCGGCACTCGATGACTTTCACAGCCTCCGCGGTCGCCTTCCTGCTCGTGGCATCCGCCGGCATCGCCCAGCAGAAGTCGAATCCGTTCGCCAAGTTTGCCGGCCATTGGTCGGGCAACGGCTTGATTTACTTGTCCAACGGCACCAAGGAACGCATCCGCTGCCGCGGGAATTTCAAGCCGGAGGACGCGACGCTGACGTTGGATCTGCGTTGTGCAGGTGACGCCTATAATTTCGAGTTGCAAAGCGTGTTGAACTATGCCGGCGGGGCGATCTCCGGGACCTGGACCGAATACTCCCGGCGCCTGAACGGCCAAGTGACCGGCGAGCTCCGCGGTGACCATATCAACGCGGTGGCGGAAAGTCAGACCTTCACCGCGAGGCTCGAACTCATCAGCCAAGGCGACAAGCAGCAGGTGAGAATCACGTCTCCGGGCGGAGAGATCACGGATGTCCTCATCGGCTTGGTGCGCACCTCGCGCCTGCCCGCCAGCCCGTCCTAGACCCGATCGATCCGGCTAAGGCCCTGGCTTCCCTGCAGCGGCTCACTCTACCGCGCGCGGCGTTGCCAATTTTCCGTTTAGCCGCCGCGCCACTTGGGTGAGAAACATCGCCGTCGGCCGCAGGATCAAGAGATCGGCGGCAAGCGCCGCAAGCATGGCAAACGCACTGAGCCAGCCGAACAGCCGCAGGGACGGCAGGTCGGAAAACACCGTCACCGCAAGTCCGCACGCCAGGACAGTCGAGGTCAGAATGAGAGCCGGGCCGACCAGGATGGTCGCCCGCTCGACACCCACGCCGGGATCGTTTTCCGGACGATCTTCGAGCCGGAGCCGGTTGAGAAAATGGATGGTGGCGCTCAATCCCAGGCCGAACGAGACAGTCAGCGCCACCACGCTGGCGAACTGCAGACCCTGACCGAGCAGCCACAGGATCGTGCCCGCCAGCACGACCGGGAAGATGCCCGGCAGCACGCTTACGAACATCACCACGAATGAACGAAAGGCGAGGCCCAGGAACGCGGACACGAATATGAATTCCAGGGTCAGCCCGCGATTGAGCTTTCCGATCATGTCGGCGCTGTTGCGCGCGGCGATTGCCGACAGGCCGGTCACCGCGATGTCGTAGCCTGGGTGCCTGGCGCGCACGTCATTGAGGGCGCGGTCAAGCTGGATGATGGTCGGCAGCAGCTCACTGGCATCGACGTCCGGAATGCGCCCGCTGACCACGACGGCATCCTTCTCGGCGGAGACGAACCGACGCACCAGGTGCTCCGGCAAGATGTCAACGTAGGACTTGAGCGTCTCCACATCCGCCTTGCCCATCTTTGCCGCCAGCCAACGGCGCAGGGAATCGATCGACCACACGTTTCCGACACCCGTCTGCTTTTCCACCACGGAGTGCACTTCGGCGATGGTGGCGAGCGTCTCAGGCGCGTACAGCGAGGCGCCCTGCGGAAACCGGATCAAGATATCGATCGGGTTGGCACCGGTGAGCTTTTCGTCAATACGGCTTGCGGCCGCCACGGCCTGGTGCTTGTTCGGGACCTGGTCGGCAAGGCGGTAGCGCGGCTGCAGGTTGGCGTAGATGAGCCCCAGTCCGCCCACAGTCAGTAAACTAATCAGACTGTAGAGCGCGGGCCGGCTGACCATACGCACGGCGATCCAGCGGCAGAATTGCCGCAGCCAGTTGACGCCGAAGTCCTTCTCTTTCACCTCTGCGGCAAACGATTGTTCGTTGCGCACCAGAAGAACGCCGAGCAGCGGCAGCAGCACGAGTACCGCAAACAGCGCGATGATCGTCGCGACGAAGCCGGCTTCGCCGAAGGTGCGGATCAGCTCGGAACTTGAGAACTGCAGCGCCACGAACGACAGCGCCGCAGTGGCATGGGTAAGCACGCAGGCCGGGCCGACCACATTGATGGCGCCCGAGAAGGCCTCGAGCTTGTTCTGTCCGGCGATCAGCCGGTCGCGCGCCGCGAAAGTGAGCTGCATGCTGTCGGAAAAGCTGATCACCATGATTAACGGCGTCATCACGTTGAGGAACATGTTGAGCCGGAAATCGAGCCACCCGAGCACGCCCAGCGACAACAGGATTGCGATAAGCGGCGGTGCGGCGGCGATGATCATGAACGACACGCGGCGGAAGAACGCAATCGCGATCAGACAGCCGGCGACGAACCCGATGGTGTTGTAGATCAGCCGGTCACGCTCGACCGCGGTGCGGATCTCGAGCTGCATGACCGGCACCCCCGACAACTCGCCCTTGAGCCCGGTTCCCTCCAGCTCGCTCTTTACCATGGAGCGGATTTCCTCGATCGTTGTTTGAAGGCCGTGGGACTGAGTGACCGCCGGATCGAGCGCCAGAACAATCAAGGCCAGCGTGCCATCCTCGGACAAAAGCTTCCCGCGGATAATTTCGTTGCTGAGGACGCGCTGCTTCAGCCGCTCGTACTCTGCGCCGGTCGGCAGGTCGGCCGGGAACAGCGGCGCGGGAATTTGTCCACTGACCGGCGCCTTGCGCGCCGAGAACAGCGAGATCAGACCCCGGGTGCCGTCGATCAGTTGCAGCCCCATTACGAGGCTGCGGAGCTTGCCGATTGATTCGCGCTCGAGCAGCGTCTTGCCTTCCACCACCACCAGTACGTCGTATTCGCTCGAGGGGAAGCGGCGCACGACTTCTTCGTACTGACGGAACTCGACGGTGTCAGAGCGGAACAATTGGCTGAGCGAGTCATCGACTTTCAGTCGCGCGGCGCCGAACGCCGACAAAATGCAGGCCACGACTGCAAGAACTGAAACCACATAGGGATAGCGAAGCGAGATCAAGCCGACGCGCTCGAGGCCAAACACAAGAGAACTGGCCCCGGCCGTACTTTGCGCCGAGTGCATCCAGGAATTCTTTGTCCCCGACTGGTCGGACCTGTCGGTCGACATTCAAATCCTCCGTCGCCGTCTTGAGCGACGCGGGCGCAAACCTACAGCAACGCTCCGATATCACAAGCCGCTCCGGTTCCCGGATCGGCCGCCGGTGTCGATTTCAGAAGAAAAAGGCCATCAAATCGGCACGAAATCGCCGCAGACATTGCATTATCCGCCTCGCTGTGACAATCGGGATACAAGAAAGCGGGCCGCCCAAAGCCTCAGTTGCCGTACCTCCGCGAATCGCAAATCGCGCGACAGATGACCGAAGACATTCCGTTCAACAAACAGCTCACGCTTCTGCCCGGCGAGGCCGAAGAAGTGATGCCGGGTGTGCGCCGCCTCTTGTGCAACAACCCCGGCCCGTTCACTTTCAAAGGCACCATCACCTACATCGTCGGCCGCGGCAAAGTTGCCATCATTGATCCCGGCCCGGAGGACGACGCGCATATCGCGGCGTTGCTCGCCGCCGTCCGCAACGAGACGGTCACCCACATCTTCGTTACCCACACGCATCGCGATCATTCTCCTGCCGCGCCGCGCGTGAAGGCCGCAACCGGCGCCCTGGTGCTTGCGGAGGGGCCGCATCGTCCAGCGCGGCCGCTTCATGCCGACGAGCCTCCGCGCCTTGAAGCAAGCAACGACCTGAATTTTCGTCCCGACCGCGCCCTCGCCGACGGCGAAGTCGTCGCGGGTTTGGGCTGGAGCATCGAGGCCGTGGCGACGCCCGGCCACACCGCCAACCACATGGCTTATGCGCTCAAGGGCACTGATGTCCTGTTCTCTGGCGATCATGTGATGGCCTGGTCGACCCCCGTCGTCGCGCCACCGGACGGGGCGATGGGCGATTACATGAAATCGCTTGTGAAGTTGAGCCGCCGTCCCGAGCAGATCTATTTCCCCGGACACGGCCCCGCGGTGACGAACGCCCCGCGTTTCGTGGCCGCCTACATCATCCACCGCAAGGCGCGCGAGTCCGCAATCCTCCGCCATCTTGCCAAGGGGGAGACCGACATCCCGGACCTCGTAAGCGCCAT
>FWPU01009690.1_pt1 | contig 14964 bp, 10 predicted proteins | sample 2228361 | NCBI WGS metagenome assembly FWPU01 (sample SAMEA103939777, study PRJEB20133) | metagenome
CCCCGCTCGCCCCCCTGGGACTGAGCCTGGTCTGGCGGGCCTCCACCCTGGACACCATCTGGGACATGGGCATCACCGAGATCGAGGGGGACGGCCGCCGGGAGGTCTGGGCCGCCTCCTATGACCACACCTTTTACCTGGTGGACGCCGGCGGACAGGTCCTCTGGAGCACCCCGACCGACGGGGCCCTCTACACCGCCCGGAGCGCGGACCTGGACGGAGACGGCCGGCCCGAGTTCCTGCTGGGCGGCGAGGAGGCCGTCCTGCTCCTGGACGCGACGGGCACACCGCTCTGGTCCTACCGCACCGGGGGGCGTGTCGTCGCCCTGGCGGTTGGCGAACTGGAGGGAGGCAACCGGCCCGAGGTCGTCGCCGCCACCTGGGACGGCACCCTCCACCTCCTCAGCGCGGAGGGGGCGGCGCAGGGGCAGATCGCGGTCGGGGCCTACCCCGGGGGCCTGGCCCTGGCCGACCTGGATGGCGACGGGGTGGCCGAGATTGTGGTGGGGGACGAACGGGGCCGCCTACAGGCCCTCTCCGCCGAGGGCACACCCCTCTGGGAGCACGGCCTGGGGGGGGCGCTGCGGGCCCTCCTGGTGGAGGACCTGGATGGGGACGGCTACCGGGAGGTGATCGCCGCAAGCCGCAATGGGCTGGTCACCCGGATCGCCCCGGACGGCTCGCCCCGCTGGGCCCGCCAGGTGGGCGGCCCCGTACTCACCCTGGCCGGATTTACCCGGGAACGGCAAGTATTGGTTGGGAAGGGGGATGGCGTGCAAGCCCTGGCCCTGGAGGACGGCCGGCCGGCCTGGAAACTGAACACGAGCCACCCCGTCTGGGCGGTGACCTTTCTGGAGCGTGCCCCGGAACTGCTGCCGGTCGTCGGGACCGACGGCGGGGAAATTCTCCTCCTGGACCGCTGGGGCCGGCAGCGGGGCAGGCGACAACTGCCCTCGCGGGTGCACGGTCTGGCCGGTGGCGACCTGGACGGGGACGGGCGGGCCGAACTGCTGGCCCGCTCCGGGGACCACCTGTACGCCTTTCTCCCGACGGCCCAGGGGGAGGCCGGCGAGGCCCAACCCCATGTACCCACCCTGCCCTACTGGCCCGACCCCTCGCCCCTCGATCCGGTCCCGGCAGGGCGCGTCTCCCTCCTCTTTGTCGGCGACATCACCCTGGCCCGCAGCATCGGCGAGCGCATGCGGGCCTACGGCGTGGAGGTTCCCTTTGCCGGGATGGCCGGGCTGATTCAGCAGGCCGACCTGGCGGTGGGCAACCTGGAGTGCGTCTTGAGCCTGGAGGGCGAGGACCGCACCCTCTACACCTACGCCTACCGGGCCCACCCCGACCTGGCCGCCGGCCTGGCCTGGGCCGGCTTTGACCTGCTCAACCTGGCCAACGACCACGCCCTCGACTTTGGCCCGGACGCGCTCAGCGACACCCTGCGCACCCTGGAGACGGTGGGCATCCAGGGGGTCGGGGCCGGCCCCGAGGCCGCCGCCCCGGTCATCCGCGAGGTGAACGGCATCCGCCTGGCCTTTCTGGCCCGCAACGCCGTGGGGGAGCCGGCCGCGGGGGTCGCCTGGGGCGGCGATGCGGCGGCGTTGCGGCGCGACGTGGCCCAGGCCGGCCGGCAGGCCGACCTCGTCATCCTGCTCCTCCACGCCGGCCAGCCCTACAGCGACACCCCCACCGAGGAGCAGCGCCACCTGGCCCACGCGGCGGTCGAGGCCGGCGCGGACCTGGTCATCGGCTACCAGAGCCGCTTTCGCCAGGAGAGCGAGCAGGTCGGCGGCGCGCTGATCGCCTACGGCCTGGGGAACCTGGTCTTTGACATTGACCTCTACGACCAGGCCCGCGACGGGTATGCCCTCTGGCTCGTCCTCTCCCCGGAGGGGCTGGTGCGGGCCGACCGCATCGAGACGCGCATCGTGGACGACTTGCAGCCGCGCCCGGTGGCCGCGCCGGGCGGCCGGGTTGCGCTGGAGCCGTTGCAGATCACCGCCGGCGAGCCGCTGCCCCCGCCCCCTTCCCCCCGGCCCACCTACGTCCTCTCGACGACGATCGGGCCGGCCTCCCGGCCGATTCGCGTCCACCAGGAGATCGGCTTTCCCAACCAAACCGGCGACGCCCTCGACGAGATCGTCCTGTTCGTCTTTCCCAACGCCTATAGCGACACCTTTACCCTGCGGGACCTCTCGCTGAGGCGGGGGAACAAGGTCACCACCCCCTCCTACAGCCTCTCCGGGACCCTCCTGCGTCTCTTCCTGGGCACGCCGTTGCAACCGGGGGAACGGCTGACCCTGACGCTGGCCTTCGACCTCTGGCCGCCGCCGCTCGACCCGATGGCCTGGCCGCCGGCCGGCAACTTGGCCCGCAGTCTGGACGGCCGCACCGTCCAACTGGGCCAGTGGTATCCCCACCTAGTACCCTACCGCCGGGGGTACGGCTGGCAGACCTGGGCGTTCCATCCGGTGGGGGACCCCTTTTTCTCTGACCTGGCCGACTATCAGGTCCTGGTCACCGCGCCGGCCGGGTACCTGGTCGTCGGGGGAGGGGAACGCACCCCGGAGGGAACCCTGCCCGATGGGTCGGCGCGCTGGCGCTTTGCGCTGGAAGCGGCACGCGATTTCGCCGTGCTGGTGGGGCGCAACTATGCCGAGGTCAGCACCGTGGTGGAGGGGGTCACCCTGGTCTCGGCCTACCGTCAGGAGCACGAGGCAGCCGGCCGGGCGGTCCTAGAGGTGATGGAACAGGCTCTGCCCTTTTTCCAAGAGATCTATGGGCCCTACCCCTACAGCAGGCTCACCGTCTTTGAGGGCGACATGAACGGGGGGATGGAGTATGGTGGTGTGGTGCTGGTGGGGGCGGTCTTTTACCAGACCTATCCGGGGCACGCCCAGGCGATTCTGCCGGGGTTGACGGTGCATGAACTGGCCCACCAGTGGTGGTACAACGTGGTGGGGAACGACCAGGTGCACGAGCCCTGGCTGGACGAGTCGCTGGCCCGCTACAGCGAACTGCTCTTTTATGAGCGCTTTTACTCCGACTCGGTGGACTGGTGGTGGGAGGCGCGGATTGACCGCTGGGACCCCAGCGGGCCGGTGGACGCGACGATCTATGACTATGCCGACTCGGCGACCTACGTGCACAACCTCTACGGTCAGGCGGCCCATTTTATGCAGGCGTTGCGCGAGTGGATGGGGGATGACGCCTTTTTCCGCTTTCTGCGGCGTACCTATCGGGAGAGCGCCTGGCAGCGGGTGAGCCGGCGGGACTTTTTCCGGCTGGTGGAGGCAGAGGCCGGCCGGTCGCCGGATGATCTGATCGAGATCTATTTCAGGCGTTGAGCGTGGCATGTGGAACCAAGTCCGCCGGCGGGTTTGCCCGCCGGCTACGAGATGCCGGCCCCCTCCGGGGGGGCGACGCATCGTTTACCTCCATGCCTCTGTTCACTCGCGCACCCGCTGCAGGACCGGTCGAGCCCTGCGGACGGTCCGGAAGAGCCGGCCGGTCGTTTGGGCCAGCCAGTTCAGGTGCAGCCCGATATGTACGAGGGCAGCGGCCATCAGCACCAGGCTAAACCAGGTATGCAGGTCGTTCCAGGCTCCCCGGCTCAGGCCCAGAAATGCTGTCCAAAACCCAGGATTGCGTCCTCCCTGGTATCCAGCGGCTCCCAGGAAAAGGAAGGGCAGCCCGGTCAGCACGCTGAACAGGAAGGCCGCCCCCATCGCGGCATCCAGGGCGTAAAAGAAGCGCACCCGGCTTGAACGGGGGCAAGAGCCGAGCCGGCGGCTCATACGGACCAACCAGTTCCAGTGCAGCGCCAGGTGGATGAGCACCCCGGCGGCCATGACCAGGCCCAACCATATATGCAGGTCCTTCCATTCCCTCCGGCTCAACCCGGCCGGCAACTCCTCAAGCAGCCCGCCGGCCTCGCCCAGCAGGAGCAGTCCGCTCAGACCGGTCAGGATAAAGGCAGTGCCCACCAGCAGGGCCATTCCGTACAGTCGTGCAGTTTTCGACATCACACACCTCCTACGATCTGTGGCGCCATTCTATCAGGTTGCTGCAAAGGAACGGTAAAGGGGGGATGAAGCGGGTGTGGTGTATAGGGATGGACACAGGCAAATTTCAATTGGTTGCGCAAATGTGTCTATAAGCGGAAGAAGGGGTTCCGAAAACCGGGATGGTTCAGTAACCGGCTGACACTTTCGTATGCATCGAGAAACCTGCCCGACGCGTGATGCCGGCGTTTTACAGAAAATAAGCCGCGTTTTGCGCCAACCGTGAATTCTTAATATCGGAAAAAGTGTAAACCGATCTCTGCCGGAAAATGAACCATCCCCGAAAACCGGCAGGGATTTGTCAAAGTCGCACTTTTAAAGCGACGGCGGTTGAGGTAAATTTACCTGGGTCCGGCTTGGGAAAACTGTCCCCGTCCATTTGTCCACCGGCCGGAAGTATCGTATAATGGCCAAGTAGTCCGGTGAGTCGGCCGGACGGTCCTGCCGGCCCTGATCGAGGTGGGTATCGTGGCCGGCCGGTAGCTTTTTCGGAGAGGAAACAGGTGAGGACGCTGGTGCTGGGGCTAGGCAACCCGATCCTGCGGGATGATGGCGTGGGCATCTATGCCGTCCGCGCAACACAGGCTGCCTACGATGGAAGCGGCGTGGATTTCGCCGAGGCCAGCGTGGGCGGACTGCGCCTGCTCAGCCTGGTCGAGGGGTACGACCGGGTCATCCTGGTGGACGCCATCATCACGCCGGGGGGCCGGCCGGGCCAAATCTACCGCCTGCCGCCGGACGGACTGTGCGCCTCGCTCCACGCCGACTGCTCCCACGACATGTCGCTGCCGGCCGCCCTGGAGTTCGGCCGCAAGATGGGCATGGTCATCCCCGAGATGACCATCCTGGCCGTCGAGGTGGAGGAGGTGACCACCTTCGGAGAGCGCTGCACCCCGGCGGTGGAGGCGGCGATTCCCCGGGTGGTGGAGGCGATTCTGGCCGAACTGGGCCAGGCCGCCGGTGAGCCATAGAAATGCACGAACTCTCCGTCACCCAGGCCATCCTGGAGGTGGTGCTGCGGCATGCGCAGGCGGCTCAGGCCGGCCGGGTGCAGCGCATCTACCTGCGCATCGGCGACCTCTCGGGAATTGTGGACGACTCGGTGCAGTTCTACTTTGACTTTCTCAGCCGGGGGACGATCGCCGCAGGGGCCGAACTGGTCTTTGAACGGGTGCCGGCCCGCTTCCGCTGCCCCACCTGTGGCGAGGAGTTCACCCCGACGGCCGGCACGCAACCGGGCCGGGACCTCCTCTACCTGCCCTGGGCCTGTCCTTCGTGCGGGGAACTCTATCCGGAGGTCATCGGAGGAAAGGAGTTTCTGGTGGAGAGCATCGAGGTGGACTGACCCCCCCTATCCCTCCCGGCCTGCAGGAACAGCAACCGAGTGCACCAGAAAGCAGGCCACCCTGTGCTCCGGTTCCACCTCCACCAGGGCCGGTTCCTCCTGGGAACAACGCTCCATCGCCTCCGGGCAGCGAGGGTGAAAACGACACCCCGACGGCGGGGCGATCGGGCTGGGAATCTCCCCCTTGGGCATCGGATGGGTGCGGCGAGCCCGGGGGTCCGGGACCGGCACGGCGGCGAGCAACGCCTGGGTGTAGGGGTGGCGAGGGCTCCCGTAGACCTGCTGCAGGTTGCCCAGTTCGGCGATCTTGCCCAGGTACATCACGGCGATGCGGTTGCAGATATATTTGGCCGTGGCCAGGTCGTGGGTGATAAAGAGGTAGGTCAGGTCAAAGGCCTCCTTGAGGTGGAGCATCAGTTGGAGGAGCAGGGCCCGCACCGAGACGTCGGCCATGGCGATCGGCTCGTCGGCCACAACCAGGTCGGGCCGCAGAATCAGGGCGCGGGCAATCACCGCCCGCTGCCGCTGCCCCCCGCTCAACTGGTGGGGGAACTTTTCATAGAGCGTCTCGGCCGGGGTGAGCCCCACCTGCTCCATCATCTCCAGCACCTGCCGCCTTTTCTCCTCCCCCTCGGCCAACTTGAAGATCTCCAGGCTGTGGCCGATCGCCTCCCCGATCTTCATCCGGGGGTTGAGCGAGGCGTAGGGGTCCTGAAAGATGACCTGCATGTGGCGGCGCATCTGGCGCATCTCCTCCTCCTTCAGGGAGGCCAGGTCAGTCCCCCGGAAGAGGATCTGCCCAGAGGTCGGCTCCAGCAGGCGCAGGATCAGCCGGCCGGTGGTCGTCTTGCCGCTGCCGCTCTCCCCGGCCAGCCCAAAGACCTCGCCCCGGCGAATCTCCAGGCCTACCCCGTCCACCGCCCGGACAAAATCGCGTTGGCGGGTCAGCAGCCGCTCCAGAAAACTCCGCTGTACGGGGAACCACTTGCGCAGGTTCCGGACCTCGACCAGGTTTTCTGCAGACATCTCATTCCTCCGGGGATGCAGTGGGGGCCGGGTACAGCCAGCAGGCCACCTGCCGGCCGGGCCGGACCTCCACCAGGGGCGGCTCTTCCAGCGAGCAGCGGTCCAAGGCCTGGGGGCAACGCGGATGGAAGCGGCACCCCGGCGGCGGGTGAATCAGGTCGGGCGGCGAGCCCTCCATAATCTGCAGCGTGTCCCCGACCAGGCGGATGTTGGGCACGGCGGCAAGGAGGGCCCGCGTGTAGGGATGGAGCGGCTCGGCAAAGAGGTCCTCCGCCGGGGCCAGTTCAACCAGTTTGGCCGCGTACATCACGGCGACGCGGTCGGCCAGTTGAGCCACGATGCCGATATTGTGGGTAATCAGGAGGATCGTCAGGCCAAAGTCCTGCTGGAGTTCCTTGAGCAGGTCCAGGAATTGCGCTTCCACGATCACGTCCAGCGAGGTGGTCGGCTCGTCGGCGATAATCAGCGGGGCGCGCAGGGCCAGGGCCAGGCCGATCATGACGCGCTGGCGCATCCCCCCGCTCAACTGGTGGGGATAGTCGTCCAGGCGTTCGGCCATAATCCCCAGGCGGTCAATCAGTTCGGCGGCCTGCCGGCGGGCCTCGCGGGGGGAGGTCTCGGGGTGGTGGGTGCGAATCGTCTCCACCAGGTGGTCACTGATGCGCTGGAGCGGGTTGAGCGAGGTCATGGGGTCCTGAAAGATCATCGAGATGCGGCTGCCGCGCAGGCGGCGCATCTCCTCCTCGCTCAGGTCGAGGAGGTTCTGGCCGTCCACCCAGATCTTACCGTCGGCGATGCGACCGGGGTGGCGCACCAGGCGGAGCAGGGCCATGCCCAGGGTGGACTTGCCGCAGCCCGACTCGCCCACCAGGCCGAGGACCTCTTGCGGCAGAATATCCAGGTTGACCCGGTCCACGGCGGTGACCAGGCCGGCCCGCGTGGCATAGACCACGGTGAGATTGCGGATTTGTACAGGCGACCGGTTGCTCATCCATTCGTTCCCTTGTATTTACAGAAACTTGTCTGCTCTTTGCCCCAAGGAACCCGTTGCCAACCTGCGGCCGGACTACTCATGATTCCCTCAGGCGGGGGTTCAGGATTTCGCTGAGGCCCTCACCAAAGAGGCTGAACCCCAGGGCGACGATGGCGATGGCCAGGCCGGGAAAGGTCACCGGCCACCAGCGGCCGCCGACCAGTTCGGAGCGGCCCCGGTAGATGTCATAGCCCCAGTCCGGCTTGGAGGGGTCCACCCCCAGGCCGATAAAGGCCAGGCCGGCCTCGGTGATGATGGCATCGGCGATGTTCAGCGAAAAGACGACGACCACGGAGGGGATGACGTTGGGAAAGATGTACTGCCAGAGGATGACCCGCCCCGGCGCGCCCAGGCTGCGGGCCGCCTCGACGTAAAGTTCCTGCTTGATCGAGAGGACCTGCCCCCGCACCAGCCGAAAGTAGATCGGCACGTACACGACGGCGATGGCGATCGAGATATTCAGGATGCCCGAGCCGAGCAGGGCGGCCAGGGCAATCGCCAGGATCAGGCCGGGGAAGGAGTAGACGCTGTCCATAATCAGCGAGAGCACCTGGTCGGCCCGGCCACCCCAAAAGCCGGAAAAGAGGCCCAGCGGCACCCCCACCAGCAGCGAAAAGACGGCCGAAAGGAGGGCCACCTGCATCACAATCTGCGCCCCGTAGATGATGCGGCTGAGAATGTCCCGCCCCAACTGGTCGGTGCCAAAGGGATGGCCGGCCGAGGGGGACAGGAACGGCTTGGCCACCCGTGCCTCGGGGTCATAGGGGGCCAGCTGGGGCGTCAGAAAAGAGACGACCGTCATCGTTACGACCAACAAGACCAGCAGGGCACCGACCGCGGTCATGTACCACTCGGCCCCATACCACTTGCGGCCCTCCCAGAGGCGGGCCAGCGGATTCGACTTGGTCCTGGCAATACTGCGCATGGTTTCTCCTTGCACGCTACCGGTCTACCAGGGTAAAGGAGTCGAAATCAACCGCGGGAAGGGAGGCGGTATCCCGGCCGGCGCTGATGGCGGTAATGCCGCTGTAGGCAGGAGTCCACCGGGCAAAGCAGCGACCCACTTCCTGCCATGCGTCCCCCTGAAGCAAGTAGCCGATATAGGAGTTGCCCGCCCGGCGGAGCATCAAGGAGGCGGTGGGGGCATCGTAGGGCACACCGCCGGGGAGACAGTCCGGACTGGTGCTTTGGAAGTAGACGCCGCTGCCGGCGCAGGAGGGGGCCTCATCGCAATGGCCCCGACTCACATAGACGACGGGCCCTTCCTCCATCTGAATCAAGAGGACGGCCTGCTGGCCGGCGGCAGTGGGGGCAAAAGAGACCTCCACAACGGCATCAAAGTGGCCGGTAGGGACCGGTTGGCGCAGGACGTTGGGCACACCTTCCAGCCCCTCCGCCAGCACGGCCGGTTGGGCGACCAGGCGCAGCGTGCCCGCATCGGTCAACGACCAGCCGGCCGGGTCCTCGTTGAGCCACTCCCAGCCTGTCCCCAGTTCCCCCTCGAACTCGGCGGTGAGAAACGCCCTCGAGTCATGGACCCGGCCGTAGTGGCAGGCCGGCCAGCACCGCTTGGTATAATAGGCCCGGTTGGGGATTCGGGGTGTGGGTTTAGCGATGACGCGGGGTTGCCCCGCCGGGGTCACCAAAACCGGGGGCAAGGGGGACGCGGTGGCCCCACAAGCACCCAGCAGCAAGGCCAGGAGAAGCAAAAAACGCTTCATCTTGTCCTCCTAATAGCGCACCCGCGGGTCTACGCGGGCATAGATAATATCCACAAGCAGGCTGACCAGGGCCACCAGTAGGGCAAAAAAGACCACCGTGCCCTGAATCGCCGGAAAGTCACGGTCGGTGATGCGGTCCACCAAAAAGAGCCCCATGCCGGGCCAGTTGAAGGTCGTCTCGGTGAGCACTGCCCCGGCCAGCAGGAGGGCGAACTGCAGGCCGAACATCGTCAGGATGGGGATAAAGGCGTTCTTGAGGGCGTGCCGATAGACCACCACCCGCTCGCGGATGCCCCGGGCGCGGGCGGCCATCACGAAATCCTGCTGCAGCACGTCCAACATGTTCGCCCGCGTCAGCCGGGTAAAGATGCCCGAGAGGTACAGCCCCAGCGTCAGGGAGGGCAGCACCAGGTGATGCAGCACATCGAGCAGGCTTTTCCACTGGCCGGTAACCAGGCAGTTGAGGATGTAGAACTGGGAGAAAAAGTCAAGGATGTCCAGGACCTTTTCCCCCAGAGGGCCGGTCAGGGTCTGATCGAGATGGTACACCTGGACGATCGTCTCCGGGCGGAGGGCAGAACTGACCCGGTCGGTGACCGGGAACCAGCCCAGGGTGATGCTCAGGACGATCTGGAAGATCAGACCGAGCCAAAAGATGGGGATGGCATAGGCGACGATACTGTAGATGCGCAGGCCATAGTCGGCCGTGCTGCGTCGCTTCTGGGCAGCAAAGGCCCCCGTCAAGACCCCGACCACGCCGGCCACGAGCATGCCAAAGAGGCTCAACTCCATCGTCGCGGGGAACTTGAGGGCCAGGTCGGCGGCGACCGGCCGGCCACGCAGCGTGATCGAGGTGCCCAGGTCAAAGCGGGTGAGCAGCCCCCAGAGGTAGTTGAAGAACTGGCTGTCGAACGGGTTGACCGCGATCTCGAACCGCTCGACCGGCGCCCAGCCTTCCACCCCACCCTCGTGGAACGTCACCCGAACCCACTCACCGGGTATCCCCGCCGGCGGCACCGCCCCTTCATCGGGGGTAAAGTGGAACTCGACCTGGCGCAACCACTCCAGTTTCTCCTTTTCCACCCAGACCCAGCCCTCTTCACCAACCGCCAGCCGAATCCGGTCCCCCTCGCGGTCGGTGATCGGCAGGCGGTCCCCCTCCAGGGCCAGGGCAACCGGCGGGCTGGCCGGGTCGGGCTCGGCATAGAGCACAATGACCGGCTCCAGGGCGGTGGCCCAACTGCCCCGCAGGTTCAGGAGCAGCGGCCGGTCCAACCCCTGAGCGTGGCGAATCTGGTCCAGGTACTCCTCCGGCACACCGGGGCGCATCGCCGCCCGGATCGGGTCGCCGGGCATTACCCGGAGGAGGATAAAGACCAGCACCAAGAGGGTCAGGACCATGGGAATCGTCAGGAGAAAGCGGGTGACGATATAAGCACGCAGCGAACGCATCAGCCCCTCCGGCGGGGACATCCGGGCGGGCAAACCCCTATCTGAAAACCACCGAGGGGTGGGCTTTCCGGCCCGCCCGTAGGGCAGGCCAGAAAGCCTGCCTTACGGGGGGTTCGGATGGGTTCCAAGCGCCCTTCTGTCCGTCAATGGGGAGGGGTTCTGCCGGCCCCAGGCCGCCAAAACCCCTCCCCGGTTACCGTTCAGTTGGCCCGACTCACTTGGTCAGGGTAAAGTAGTGCAGGAAGAGGGTCGGGTCCAGGACGACCCCGCCGACATTCTTCTGGGTCACGACGAGCAAGAGCCCCTGGGTGAAGGGGATGGTCGGGACCTCGGTGGTCCAGAGTTGCTGGATCTGGGCGTAGAGGTCCTTGCGCTCGTTCATGTCGGTGGAGAGGCGGGCCTGCTTGAGCAGGTTGTCCATCTCCTCGTTGCAGTAAAAGATGCCCAGGTCGTCAGAGGCTCCGCACTCGGCAAAGGCGGAGGTGTAGTTGTCGGGGTCGAGATAGTCGGGGTACCAACCGAGCAAAAAGACCGGCATGGTGCCGGGGCCAAAGTAGTCGGTGTAGGTGGCCCACTCGGCCGACTGCAGGTTCACCTGGATGACCCCGGTCTCCTCGAGGGCTTGCTTGAGGACGGTGGCGACATCGCCCTCGGTGGGGCCGTAGTGGTCCGGCGTCCACCAGAGGTCCATCACCAGCGGGTTGCTCTCGTCAAAGCCGGCCTCGGCCAGAAGTGCCTTGGCCTGCTCCAGGTCCCGCTCGGGGAAGGCGTCAATGTGGCCGAACATCCCCTCGGGCACCATGCTGTAGAGGTTCTTGTGCGTTCCCTGAAAGACGACACCGGAGATGGCATCGCGGTCAATGGCCAGGGAGACGGCTTGGCGTACCTTGGGGTTGTCAAAGGGCGGCGTGGTCGTGTTGAAGCAGATGTAGCGGATGTAGGGGCCGGCCCCTTCGTAGAGGTTATAGTTGGCGTCCTGGCGGAAATCGTCATAGTCGGAGGGGGTCAGGGTCTTCCAGGCCACATCAATGTCCCCCGATTCGAGGGCCAGACGTAGGGCAGTGGAGTCGGCAAAGTAGCGCACGACAATGTCCTTGTAGGCGGCCGGCGTCCCGTAATAGTCCGGGTTGGCCTCCAGGACCATCTCGACATCGCGCTCCCAGCGGACGATGCGATAGCGCCCGATCCCGCCGCAGGTGCTGTCGCTGTCAAACTCGTTCTCCGGGTAGCAGTTCGGGCTAACCGGGGAGTAGGGCTGCGTGGCGACCAACAGCGGGAAAAAGCCGACCGGGTTCTGGAGGACGAACTTGACCGTGTACTCGTCCACCTTTTCCACATGGTCCACGAACGAGGTGACCAGCCAACTGGGGTCGCCCTCCAGACGCATCACCCGGTTGATCGACCAGACGACCGCATCGGCGTTAAAGTCGGTCCCATCGGGGAATTTGAGCCCTTGACGCAGGTAGAAGGTGTACTCCAGGCCGTCGTCGCTGACCTCATAGCGCTCGGCCAGACCAGGCTGCAGTTCGGTCGTGCCGGGCTTGTAGGTCAGCAGGGTGTCCATCGTGTTGTGATGGATCTCCCAGGTGTGAAAGTCGTACGACTGGGCCGGGTCCAGGTCGGTGACCGAGTCGGTCGTGCCGATGACCAGCGGCCCTGCGGGCTTTTCCGTTGGCGGCACGGCGGTGGGCGCCGTGGTCGGCGCGGCGGTGGGAGGTGCCACCGGCGAGGTGGGGACGGCCGTCGGCGCGGCGGTGGGGCCACAGGCTCCCAGCACCAGACCTCCAACCAGAGTGAGGGCCAGTAAGGCAGCAAAGGCGGTTCGCTTGACAGACATGGCTTTTCTCCTTCTTGCTCAAACGAACGGACAACCGACCAACCAGGTTTTGTGCCGCTCACCTCCTTGTTTCTTCCTGAGGGCCAGGGCCGTTTCCGCCGGAGAGGCTTCCCGGCCTCGGCCAAGACCCGGGATAGATCCTCCTGCTGTTGCACAGGATAGCTATATCATATCAAAAGAGGGGCACTTCGTCAAGCCAGCGATCGGGATCGCTCAACAACTCTGGGTTGGGACACGGCATGCCGAAAAAGGCCGGATTTTGCGTCACTCTGGGGAGAAGATCTGCAGCAGGAGCGCCTTGTCAAGATGCCGTCATGGAGGCGACGGCGACCTGTTTTCCGCTGATTTGCTCTTTTAACGATATTGTGATAGGATAATGGGGCGTGGTCGTTCATTTTATCACAAAGTTGGCCGGGGAAGTCGGTTGGTGCGATGAAGGAGGTGGCAGCAGGAAACCTACAACGGCATCGGTTGGCCAGGATACCTATCGAAATCAGCGGTGGTGTTCCCGGAGGAGGTCTGTGATGGAATCGATCTGGCCCCTATGTCAAAAGTGTCGTGTCGGAAGGCTGGTCCCCCTCTCCGATTACGGGCAGGACGGGGCGACGGTGATGTTCAAGGCATGGGTCTGCACGAACCCAGAGTGTGGCTTTAACCTCAAGATTCACAAGGGCAACCTTTATGTCAATGAGCCGATCAGCGAGCGGCAGATGTACGACGTGACCGGACGGTAGGCTCAAAAAGAGAGGGGCGCGCCCTGCATGCGGGACGCGCCCCTCTTGCATTCGTTCCTTTAGTGGACGACGCCCTTTTCCCCTGGGGGACGACGCCGCCACTGTCGCGATCGGGACAGCCGGGGACTGCCTCGTGGCAGGAGCAGCCCCCGGCTTTTGTTCACCAGATTTTGCCGCCCGGATGCCCCCGCATTTATGCGTGGGGAGGAAGGGCGGCCGGTTTTTCCCCGCCCCCCGGTCAGATTCCCTAGGCCGTCCATGCACTCCATCGGGGGGCGGGGAAAAACGTAGGGAAAAGGGGTGGGGGGCAACCAAAACGACCAAGCGAAACCCGCTTGACATCACGCGCCTTCCTAATGTAGAACTTGGGTACTACTACGGATCGAAGCCCATTCAAAAGCAACCGGAACGTGGTCTATTCTTGCCGGTACCACGTCGTGTGGTGCTCCAAATACCGGCGCAAGGTGCTGACCGGCGGCGTGGACGAGTAGGGGCGTGGCGCCGCCGCGCCTCTACTCAAGGTCATCCTGCAAAGTCGCGGGCGAACGTCAGGCCGAGATCATCGAACCGGAAATCATGCCGGACCACGTCCACTTGTTGGTCTGCGTGGACCCGCAGTTTGGCATTCATCGGCCGGTGCGACAGATGCAAGGACGTTCTTCGCACCTGCTGCGGCAAGAGTTCCCGACTTTGCGTTCGCGGCTGCCGACCCTGTGGACGAACTCGTATTTCGTGGCGACAGGGAGGGGCACGGCATCGCCGTGCTCCCCCATCGTCCGTCATCCAGCAGGATATCGAGAGCCAGAAGGCGGTTTGAGGGATGCGTGCTCGGACAGAATCGTTTCTCTGTGTTGCCGCTGCGTTTGGCGGGTGACGACGAGCGGGTGCTGGCCGTCCGGTTCGACGCTGCCCGGCAAGCCTACAACGCCTGTCTTGCGGAAGGTCTGCGGCGACTCGCTCTGCTGCGCCGGTCGCGGGCCTACCAGGACGCGCAAGCCCTGCCCAAGGGCAAGAAAGGAACGGCGGCTTGGCAGGCGCGGGCCGCCGCTTTCCGCCGGGCGAATAAGCAGGCCGGCTTTCGGGAGTACGACCTGCACGCCTGGGCCGCCGAGCAGATTTCCCCTCAGTGGTTGGGCGAGCACCTGGACAGCAACACGGTGCAAAAGATCACCACGTGGGCCTTCCAGGCGGTGCGGCAGTACGCCCTGGGGAAACGGGGGCGGCCCCGCTTCAAGGGAGCAAACCAACTGGACAGCGTGGAGGGCAAGACGAATCGCAGCGGCATCCGCTGGCGCGACGGCGTGGTGGAGTGGCGGGGCTTGCGGCTGCGGGCGATCATCCCCCTGGATGATCCCGTCATCGCGCACGGTCTGGCCAGTCGGGTCAAGTACGTGCGCCTGGTGCGTCGGCGGTTGAACGGTAAAGCACGCTACTGGGCGCAATTGGTCTGCGAGGGGAGACCTTACCAGAAGCCGGCGAACACGATCGGGGAAGGCCGGGTCGGGATCGACCCCGGTCCACGGGTGTTCGGGGTGGCCGGGGTAGATTGGGGGGTGCAGGTGGACCTGAGCACGCCGCTCAAGGGCAGACGAGGAGAGGTACGGCGGTTGCAGCGGCAGGTGGACCGCCGGAGGCGGGCCAACAACCCGGAGAACTATCTACCTGACGGTCGCCTTCGCCCCGGTCCGAAGCAGTGGCACGTGTCCCGCAAGCAGCGCCAGGCGGAAAAGAAGCTGGCCGAGGTGCAGC
>FWPU01001921.1_pt1 | contig 14962 bp, 12 predicted proteins | sample 2228361 | NCBI WGS metagenome assembly FWPU01 (sample SAMEA103939777, study PRJEB20133) | metagenome
CCTGCTTTGCTCTTTTTTTCTGCGGCCAACCCCGCAGAATCAATGACCATTTCCCTCAGCAATATTTGGGACAGGCTCTAGATAGATTCGAAAGGTCGCCTGCACCGCCCGGCTCGGTGCGTCGTTGAGGAGTCGCACCTCGACCAGGCTCGAGGCGCCGATGAGAAGAGGATCCGGAACCGAAAGGCCGACAGGTCGCAGATCGATCGTTGTCCCGAGAGCCAGTTGAACGGCCTCATAGGCATTGACCAGGCCGAAACCGGTTTCGTAGTCCCACCCGGGAGCGGCGATGTCCTGCGCGCTCTGGCGCAAGATCTGGCGCACCTCGTCGGAGGACAGGGACGGGTTTGCGGTGAGCACGAGGGCTGCCACTCCCGCCACATGCGGGCAGGCCGAGGAAGTGCCGTTGAAAGAGAGAAGATAGTTCCCGTCCTTTCCTGCAGCGGGATTCGCCGGCACGTAGCCTCCGTTGCCCGTAATGTCGGTGGTGGCCACGAGAACCCCGGGAGCGACAACGTCGATCTGGGAAGCATCGGGCAAGTCGGGTCGGCCGTAGTTGCTCCCCCACATCCACTCGCTGTCGCAGCTCGAGGGGTTCTTGCGCTCCCCGCAGGGACTCATGGCTCCGACAGCGATCGTCTCCTCGTATCGTGCCGGATACCCCGGGGTGTCCCGGTTGTCGTTTCCAGAGGCGCAGATCACGACTGCGCCTGCTGAGACGGCCTCGCGGATCGCATCCCGAAGAACGTCCAAGGGTCTGCCGCTTCCCCAGCTGTTGCTCAGGATTCGGGCTCCATGGTTGACGGCCCAGAGAATCCCGTCCGCGATCTGCGCCGGCCTGGCGAAAAGCACGGGTTGATGCGGGCCGTAGGAGGAACCGATGCGGATGGGCAGGATCTTGACGCCCGGTGCGACTCCGACAACGCCCAAGGTGTTGCTGAGGGCGCCGATGATCCCGGCGCACGACGTGCCGTGGCCGTCCCAGGGTGCGGGGCCTCCCCTGCTGTCCTGGCGGCGTTCCCAGTCGGGCGAGCTCGGATCGTACCGGGTGTCGTACCCCTCGAGGACGTTGAGGTCCTCGTGAGCGAGGTCGACGCCGCTGTCCAGAACGGCCACGACCACGGGGTTCGATGGGTGCTCAGGCATGAAGAGACCCGGAACCGATCGGAGAAGATTCCAGGCACGGACCGCGTCGAGATCGCGTCCAGGAATTCCGCCGGACTGGCCCGTGTTCTGGAGGCCCCACTGCCATTTGGAAAGGGGGTCCGAAGTGATGCTCGAGGCTCGACTTGCCGGAAGATGCTCGACCAGGAGGTTGTCGATGTAAGGCCCATAGAAGGGCGAAAGCCCACGAGGGGGCTGCGTTCGGGATGCATCGCTTTGAAACCGCAGGGCGACACGGACGTTGCGCTGTCCTGTGAGATCCCCGATTTCAGGCACGCGGGTCAGGTCGAAAAACGCGCCTTTGGCAGGCGCGGGGTCTGGATCCCAGGAGGCTCCTGCAAAGGGCCACCAACAATAGAAAAGGCCGACTTCGCCGCTTCCCTCGAACTCCTCCCCATACCAGCCCGAGCCGTCCGGGGAGGCGAACCAGCCGATCTTTTCACCCCTCGGCGCATAGAAAACCAGTCGAAACCGTAACCGGGCCCACAGGCTGTCCGATAGATCCACGTTGCGGATTAGCCATGTGTCCATGTTCGGCGCGTAACCCTCCGGTGACCCGTCGGGTCTGAGGTCCTGCGACTCCGGGTCGTGTCGGGCCGCTGTCCACCCCTTTCTCCCTTCCGCCGGATACGGGCTCGAGGGAGTAGCCACATAGGCCGGAAAAGAGGCGTCGTCTATCGCGCCCCAAAAGTAAAGTCCGTCCTGCGGGTTTCGGTCTTCGTTCGTCCAGCCCTCGAGAACCCGGGAACCCTCGAAGTCTTCGCTCGCGAGGACCTCCCAGCCGGAGGGGATCTCGACCAGGCCCGGGAAGATCCAGTCGAATTCCTGGAAAACGTTCGGGTAGAACATTTGGCTTTTTCGAAGGGGAAGAGTGGCGAGCGGGCCGGGAGTGTCCTCCCCCACTAGAGGCTGCCCCGCCCTCGGGGCTTCCGTCATCTCGAGAAAGTTCGGATGGCAATACTCGACGAGAGGGTCTGAGGAAAGCTCTGCGGCCACGACCAAGGGATTGGGCCCGCTCGAGCTGGAGAACGAGACGAGGTAGCAGCGCTGCAGAGGATAGTTTTCCCGCAGGACGGGAAGACCGCGGCTCGAGAGAAGATACGCGATGTCCTCCGGGGAGGCGCCGCTAAGGAACTTGACCACGATTTCTTCCGTGACGATGGACCGACTCGAAGGCGCCTGGAAAACCGGTGAGACATAGTTGATCCCGGAAGCTCCGTTGAGCCGCGCGAGAAGCTCGAGGATCGCTTCCGGCTCGAGCCCCTCTTCGAGTTCGATGAGCCAGAGGCCTCCCCCGGCCTCCAGGGCTTCGAGCGGAACGCGGACCCCGGGGGCTGACTCGAGTTCCCGTCGCAAGGAGTCAATCTCGCCACTGGCAGACCGCACGGCCACCCAGCCGGAGAACAGTTCCAGAGGCAGGGTCTCTCCTTCGGAGATGTAACGAAAATCCTCAGCCTGGAAGCGCATGGAGAGATCGACTTCCGGTCGCAGGGCAGGAGATCCGTCGTGATCGGAGGAGCAGCCCGGCAGAACCTGGATCAACCAGGCGAGAAAGAAAACGGCCGGAACGCAGGTCCTGCGAGTGAAAACGAGAGCGCTGAACAGGCTTTTCATATTCTCTCCCCTCCCAAGAACATGAAAACCTGCTTATGGGAAGCGCGATGGCATAAGAAAGGAAGGACGTTCCTTTCTATGGCAGCACCCCGCCGGGCTGTCAAGTCCTTCTTTCTGCACTTCCGCGGGAGCCTTCTCGGCAGAACCCTGTCGCTGCGGATCTCAGCCAAGCGGGGGCCTGGGGCGCGTGAGGCAAAGATCGGTCAGGGCCTCCACCGAGGCCGTCCCGGCGCAGACAACGGTATCGGCCCCGCCCCAGTAAAGCTTGAGGGTGCCGTCGGGTTCGGCGACCGCGCCGCAGGGAAAGACGACATTGTGCACGTAGCCCGTGACTTCCCAGGGATCCTCGGGCTGCAGGATCCATTCGTCGGCCACGCCCAAGACGCGGGAAGGGTCTTTCAGGTCCAACAGGGCCACTCCTGCCCGGTACACGGCTCCGTCCATGGTGCGGAAGACGCCGTGATGGATCGCCAGCCACCCCTTGGCTGTCCGCACGGGGGTCGGGCCGGGTCCGACCTTCATTTCGTCCCAGTGATAGGGCAGGGGCCGCACAAGAACGCGCGAATCTCCCCAGTGAACGAGATCCGGTGAGTAGGAGATCCAGATCGACCACGGGATGATTTCGGTGTGGGGGCGGTCCAGCCGTGCGTAGCGGCCGTCAAACTTTTCGGGGAAGAGCACCACGTTGCGGCAGTCCGCCTGGGTGATGAGAGCGATCCTCTCGACCCGGGAAAAGTCCTCTGTGCGCGCCAGGCCGATCCGCACGCCCTGACGGGAGTATGCGCTGTAGGTGATCCAGTAAGCGTTGTCGAGAAAGCAGATCCGGGGGTCTTCCACGCCGAACTCCTCGTACAGAGCGAAGACGCCCTCGGTTGCCGGCGTCAGGAACGGCCGGGAGCGGACTCGGAACTTAAATCCGTCCTGGCTGTCCGCAATGCCCAGAATGGACCGGCCGTTTCGCAGGTGGGACCGGAACACCATCACGTACCGGTCCTCGGTTTTCACAACGGCCGCATTGTGCACCGTGACGACCGGGTAGGGCACGTGTTCTCGCGTGAGAATCGGGTTCCCCGGGTACCGTGCCACCAGAGAGCCAGCCGACCTGGACATCGTCATCCGCCTCCTTTGCTCCGGTCGATCTCGAGAATCCTCCGGTAGACCTTGAGGTACTGGTCCACCATTCGCTCCGCCGTGAATCGCGTCTCGACCCATCTTCTGCAGGTCCGACGATCAATGGTCTTCACCTTGTCGAGGGCTTCCACAGCCTCTTCGATCGAATCCACCAGGAATCCCGTGCGACCGTGCCGCACCACCTCGGGCATGCTTCCCCGTCGAAAAGCCACAACAGGCGTGCCGCACGCCATGGCCTCCACCACCGAGAGCCCGAAGGGCTCCTCGAACCGGATCGGGTGCAGCAGGGCGAAGGCTCCTCCCAGAAGCCGATTCCGCTCCTCGGGGCCGGCGCTGCCGACGTAACGCACCCTGTGGCCGTCCAAATGCGGCGCCACCTCTTGGTCGAAACACGCACGGTCCTGGATGATGCCGGCCATGATCAGAGGGATCTCCGCTCTTCGAGCGATCTCGATGGCCTCTCGAGGTCCTTTGTCCGGGTGAATCCGGCCGAAAAAAAGCAGGTAGGACCCTGGTTCGGGCCGGAAGGTGAACAAGCCCAGATCGATCCCATGATGGATCGTTGCGACGTAGTCGAGATCCGGGTGGCGGTCCGCATCGCTTATGGCCACATAGTACGTGCGCCTGTTGTACTTGCGGTAGACGGGAAGAATCCTCGGGGAAGAGAAACCGTGAATGGTCGTCAGAATCGGTGTCCGGGTCATCCGGGAATAGGTCAGGGGAAGAAAATCGAAGTGATTGTGGATGAGATCGAAGGCATCGCCCCTCTCGAAGAGCTCGGAAATATGAAGGCACTCCCATACCTTGGGGTCGAGAGAGGCATCCTCCTCGTAGCCCCGTGGGCAGACGGCGACGAGCCTTGCTTTTGTCTCGGAATCCGCCGTGGCGAAAAGGGTCACATCCACGCCCCGGGCCACCAGGCCCTCGGTCAGGAGAGAGACCACGTTTTCCCACGGCCCGTAATGCCGGGGCGGGGTTCTCCATGCGATGGGAGAGAGCATGGCGACGCGCATGGCAAAGGCCCTCTTCGGACGGCGCTGAAAATATATAAGCACGCCCCCGGGCAAAGGAAAGCCGCGCCAGCCGGGCTCTCGAGGCCGGGCTGGTGCGGTGTGGATGGTTTGACCCTGAAGGGCCGCCGTGTTACAAGCGGTCCGGATTGGTGCTTCCCTCCTGGGGCCCAAAAGCCGGGTTCGGCTGCCATCGGCTGCAGCAGGGTGTTTCTGGTCCTGGGAGGGCGGCTCGATCCGGAAAAGGCAGGTGCGCGATGCTCGACGTGAAGTGGCTAAGGGAGAACTTGGAAGAGGCGGCCTCGAGGCTCGCCACCCGGGGCGATCCGGCCCTGCTCGAGGACTTTCGCCGCCTCGATGCGAGACGCAGGGCCATCCTGCGGCAGACAGAGGAACTCAAGGAGTCGCGCAACCGGGCCTCTGAGGAGATCGGCCGGTTGAAGCGCCAGGGCGGGGATCCTTCGGAAAAGATCCGGGAGATGCAGGCCGTGGCCGCCCGGATCCGGGAACTCGAGAAGGAACTCGGCGCAGCCGAGGAAGAGCTGGAGAGCGTTCTTCTTCGGATCCCGAACCTGCCCCATCCGTCGGTTCCCGTGGGAGCCGGCAGCCAGGAAAACGTGGAGATCCGCAGATGGGGGGAGCCCAAGCCGTTTCCGTTTCAGCCCAAGAACCACTGGGAGATCGGCGAGGCTCTGGGCATTCTGGATTTCGGCCGTGCCGCCAAGATCGCCGGCGCCCGATTCGTTCTGTACAAGGGCGCGGGAGCGCTCCTCGAGCGCGCCCTGATCCAGTTCATGCTCGACCTCCATACCCGGCGGCACGGATACCTGGAAGTCCTGCCCCCGTTTCTCGCCAATCGCAGAAGCTTCATCGGCACCGGCAACCTGCCCAAATTCGAGGATGACCTGTTCCGGGTGGCGGATACCGATTACTTTCTGGTGCCGACCGCCGAGGTGCCGGTGACGAACATCCATCAGCAGGAGATCCTCGCCGAGGAGGACCTGCCCATCCGGTATGTTGCCTACACGCCGTGCTTCCGCAAAGAGGCCGGCTCCTACGGGCAGGATACCCGGGGTCTGATCCGGCAGCACCAGTTCAACAAGGTCGAGCTTGTCAAGTTCGCGCATCCGGACCGATCCTACGAGGAGCTCGAGTCCCTGACCCGGGACGCGGAGTCGGTCCTGCAGGAGCTGGGATTGCCCTACCGGGTGGTTGTGCTGTGCACCGGCGACATGGGATTTTCGGCCGCCAAGACGTACGACCTGGAGGTGTGGCTGCCCGGCCAGGGCCTGTACAGGGAGATCTCCTCGTGCAGCAACTTCGAGGACTTCCAGGCCAGGCGCGCGGGAATCCGCTTCCGTCCTTCGGGCAAGGGGAAAGTCCGGTACGTGCACACTTTGAACGGGTCCGGCCTGGCGGTGGGCAGGACCCTGGTGGCCATCCTGGAAAACGGGCAGCGGGCGGACGGTTCCGTCGAAATCCCGGCGCCCCTTCGCCCGTACATGCACGGTCTGGAGGTCATAGAAAACGCGGGCGCGAGTTCCAGGGCCGGCTAGGACGAATGCCTCCGTTCGCCCCGGGTGACCCGGAGGACCTGTTTGGTTCTCTTTCTCTTCAGGCTCGCCTTGAGGCGGTTCGTCTTGTTTCGTTTCCTGCCGGACGCTTTCTTGACTTTGGCCATGGCTGCCGCCTTTTTCTCAGGAGCGCGTGGTTGAACCGAAATTTTGAAATACAATATCACAACCGGCCTTCTCGGTCCAGAAACCGGCGGGCCGCCGCGCACAGCCGGCCCGCCCAAGCCGGCCGGCCCGGCCCCGCCATTGCGGGAACTTCGAAAGGAGAGCTCCATGAGCGCAGGTGAACTGAGCGAAAACGCCATTCAGCAGCTCTTGCTCAGGTACACGAAAGAAAAAAACCGCGTCGGCCTTTCCGTGGTGAAAATGGTCAAGACCAAGATCTCCACGGAGAAGGGAAGGCTCAGCAACGTCTCCGAGCTTCCGGAGGCCGAGATCGTCAAAATCGTCAGGCGGGAGATGAAGGAGATTCAGGACACCATCGATTCCTACCGCAAGGCCGGCATGGCGGACCGCGTTCCGGAAGAAGAAGAAAAACTGCGGATTCTGGAATCCCTGCTGCCTTCCCAGCTCTCGGACGACGACATCCGCAGCCTTGTGGCCCAGGTCGTGGCGGAGACCGGCGGCGGCAACTTCGGTCAGGTCATGAAGGCCGTCATGGCCAAGGTCGCCGGCAGGGCGGACGGCAAGCGGGTGAGCGAAATCGTGAAAAGCGCCCTGTCTTAAGGGCTTCCCAGGCCCCTGCTGCTTGACGGTGCGACTCTGCCTTTGCTTTGAATCTGCCCATCTTCCGAAGCGGGATCCTTGGAATCTGTCTTGTGCGGTTTTCCCGAGGCGGAAGACGGTTTGTGGCCGTCGCCCATGATTCGGGTTGCCTGCGGATGAAGGCGACTCTGAATGTGCCTCCGGAGGCGACGAAACACGGGAAGATCCCGGGCCAGGATCCATACCCCTCCTGCCAACAGAACCGTTCCGGGCACGACGGGAAGGATCAAGCCCAGGCCGCCTGCGGCAAGAAGGCCGACCCCCAAAAAGATCCTCAAGAGCTTCGGCTGGCCTGTTCTCGGTGTTCTGTCGGGATCCATGGATCTGTTTCCGGGCCAGACTCGAGGTCTGCAGAAGTCCGAGCGGCGCAAACCCGCATTCGTCAAGGCGACACGACGCGGCCTGCGGTGCTCAGGGTTTCCACCACTTCGTACATGTTCGTCACCTTGCCGACCCGGAGATGCTTTTCGAGGCCGAAGTGCGCCAGGCACGTGCCGCACGTAAGAATTTCGACGCCCCGTTCGGCCAACAGTTCCAGGACTTCCGGCGCCTCCTCGTCGACCGTCGTCAGGCGCACGCCGCTGTTGATGAAAACCATGCGCCAGGGTTTTGCCGGACTGTCGAGCCAGGTGCGAAGAAAGCCGCGCATGAGTTTTTTTCCCAGTTCCTCGCTTCCCCGTCCCATCTGGTCCGCGCCCACATAGAGGACAAGCTTCGAATCCGTTGCCGAGCACGGCAGAGGTTCTTGCTCGGCGGCCGGGGAAGGACCGGACGCCTCGGGACCTGGCCGGATGAGGACCCTGTGGACCGCGCCCTCCTGGGTTGTCTGGACCTCTCTGCCGCGGCTGCGGGCGAAACGGCCCACGTTCTCGGCCGAATCCCGGTTGTCCACGAGTACCTCGACGGCCAGACCCGGATGGTGTTCCAGGGCTTCCTTGGTCTTGACCACGGGCTGCGGGCAGGCCAGCCCGCGGGCGTCCACGATGACCGGCTGTTTCATGAGATGATTGTCCTCCTCAAGTGAAAGTCTATCATGCGGATCGCCCTCGGTACACCGCAGGCAGAAAAATTTGCATGCCCCTTGACATGGGTCAAGGCATGCGGGAACCGGGCGGGGTATCCTGCACATCGAAGGGTAGGAGAGGACGGACGGAAAGCGAAGCAAGGGCCACTGCCGGTATGAACGGCGGGCATGCGAGAAGGAAATGGAAAAGGCGGCTGATCGAGGGAAAGGGCCGCGCAGAGCGGAAGTAGGAGCCTACACACAGCGAGGCCTGCCGGCAAGGGGCGGGCGAAAAGGAGAGGAGAAAGCCATGAGACAGACCGATGCGAGAACCGAGGAAACAAAGGAAAGCGCGACTGCAGCCATGTTCTGCTACCAGTGCGAACAGACCGCCAAGGGTCAGGGATGCACCCGCAGGGGCGTGTGCGGAAAGGAACCCGAAGTGGCGGCCCTGCAGGACCTCTTGCTCCATGCGCTGAAAGGGCTTTCGCTGATCGCGGTCGAAGGCCGAAAGGTGGGCGTTTCGGACCCCGAGGTCAACAGGTTTACCTGCGAGGCCCTGTTTGCCACGCTCACGAACGTGAACTTCGACGCGAACCGGTTTCCTCCCCTCGTCAACCGCGCCGTGGAACTCAGGGAAACCCTCCGCGAAAAGGTCAAGGCCGCGGGCGGGCACACGACGTTCCGCGACGGCCCGGCTTCCTTCAAGCCCGAAGCGACTCTGGCCGGCCTCATCGAGCAGGGCCGCAAGGCCGGGATCCTGGCGGACCCCTCGGTTGACCCGGACGTCCGATCCCTGAGGGAGACCCTGGTTTACGGTCTCAAGGGCGTGGCCGCCTACGCGGATCATGCGCGCATCCTGGGCCGGGAGGACGAAGGGGTCTACGTGTTTCTTCACGAGGGGCTTGCCGCCACGCTGCGCAAAGACCTGAGCCTCGACGACTGGGTCGGCCTGGTCCTCAAGTGCGGTGAGATCAATCTGCGCGCCATGGAGCTTCTCGACGCGGCCAATACCGGAACCTACGGCCACCCCGTTCCGACCCGGGTCCCTCTGGGCCATCGCAAAGGCAAGGCGATTCTTGTTTCGGGTCACGACCTCAAGGACCTGGAGGAGATCCTGAAGCAGTCCGAGGGCAAGGGAATCTTCGTGTATACCCACGGCGAGATGCTTCCCTGCCACGGCTATCCGGGCCTGAAGAAGTATGCCCATTTCTACGGCCACTACGGCACGGCATGGCAGAACCAAAACCGGGACTTTGCGGCCTTTCCGGGCGCGATTCTCATGACGACCAACTGCATCCAGAAGCCGCTGGACTCTTACAAGGACAACATCTTCACGAGCGGCACCGTGGGCTGGCCCGGAGTCGTTCACATCTCGGACCGCAACTTCAAGCCGGTCATCGACAGGGCCCTGGCCCTTCCCGGGTTCCCCGATGACGAGGAGGCGGGGTCGGTCATGGTCGGCTTTGCCCGCAACTCGGTCCTCGGCGTGGCCGACAAGGTGATCGAGGCGGTCAAGGGAAAGGCCATTCGCCACTTCTTCCTCGTGGCCGGCTGCGACGGCGCCAAGCCGGGCCGGAACTACTACACCGAGTTCGTGGAACGGGTGCCCAGGGACTGCGTGGTCCTCACGCTGGCCTGCGGCAAGTTCCGTTTCTTCGACAAGGATCTCGGCGACATCGGCGGCATTCCGCGCCTGCTGGACGTCGGGCAGTGCAACGATGCGTACTCGGCCATCCAGATCGCCGTGGCCCTTTCCAAGGCGTTCGGCGTGGGCGTGAACGATCTGCCCCTTTCCATGGTGCTTTCCTGGTACGAGCAGAAGGCGGTGGCGATTCTCCTGACCCTGCTCCACCTGGGGATCAAGGGCATCCGGCTCGGGCCGAGTCTGCCCGCGTTCCTTACGCCGAACGTGCTGGGCGTTCTCGTCAAGAACTTCGATATCAAACCCATCTCCACGCCGGAGGCGGACCTGAAGGCGATTCTCGGCGCCTGAGAAGGCGAGGACCGGCGGCGGGTCTCTGGCCCCCGCCGGAGCCGTCGGGAGGGAAGACCCCATGAAATGCCCTGGACAGGACATCCGGTACTGGAAGCCCGGCGACATCTTCGAGGCCCCGTGCCCCAAGTGCGGCGCCCTGGTGGAATTCTTCAAGGACGAGCCCACCCGGCGCTGCAAGGGATGCGGCCACAAGTTCGTGAACCCCAGGATGGACTTCGGCTGCGCCGCCTACTGCAAGTTCGCCGAGCAGTGCCTGGGGGAGCTCCCCGCCGAGCTGCTCGCCAAGAGGAAGGATCTTCTCAAGGACCGGGTGGCCCTGGCCATGAAGCGCACCTTCGGACAGGATTTTCGCCGGATCGGGCACGCAAGCCGCGTGGCCCGCTACGCCCAGCGGATTGCCTCTGAGATCGGCGCGGATCCGGCCGTGGTCCTGTGCGCGGCGTACCTGCATGACATCGGCATTCACAATGCAGAGCGCAAGCACGGAAGCACCGCGGCCCGGTTCCAGGAGGAGGAAGGCCCGCCCCTGGCCCGGGAGATCCTGGAAGGGCTGGGAGCGGATCCGGCCCTGGTGGACGAGGTCTGCGACATTGTGGGCCATCACCACCATCCGCGGGCCGAGGAGACGCCGAACTTCCAGGCCGTCTACGACGCGGACCGCATCGTGAACCTCGAGGAGAGCCTGAAGGAAAGGGCGGCCGGATCGCCCCCTCTCGAAGCGCCTGTCGACAGGGGCTTTCTGACCGAGGCCGGCCGCTGCCTCGCCCGAAAGGTGCTGCATGAAGAAAGGAGCGACCTCACATGAAAAAGGTAACCCGAAAAATCATCGAGATCGACGAAGACCTCTGCGACGGCTGCGGGCAGTGCGTGCCGGCGTGCGCCGAGGGAGCCATCCAGATCGTGGACGGCAAGGCCAAGCTGGTCGCCGAGAAGTTCTGCGACGGCCTGGGAGCCTGCCTGGGCGAGTGCCCGAACGGAGCCCTGAGGGTCGTGGAGCGGACGGCCGAGGAGTTCGACGAGGAGGCCGTGGCCGAGCACCTCCGGCGCTCGAGGCCGGCCGAGCCGAAAAAGGCCGAGGAGCAGGCGTTGCCCTGCGGCTGCCCTTCTGCGCAGGTGAGATCCTTTGCGCCTGTGCCGGCTCCGGCTGCCCAGGCCCGGCCCCAGGGGGCTCCGTCCTCGCCGTCGGCTCTTTCCCACTGGCCGATCCAGATCCGCCTCGTGCCGCCGACCGCCCCGTTTCTGAAGGGAGCGGACCTGCTCGTGCTGGCCGACTGCGTGGCCGTGGCGTACCCGGACCTGCACCGGGATCTCTTGCCCGGCAAGGCGGTTCTGGTGGGCTGCCCGAAGCTCGACGACGCCGAGGCTTACGTGGAAAAGTTCGCCGAGATCTTCCGGAAGGCCGGCCTGCGTTCCGTGACGATCGCCATGATGGAAGTGCCCTGCTGCCACGGCCTTTCGGTGATCGTGCACAGGGCCTTGCAGAAGGCGGGCGTGAGCCTTCCCGTGGAAGAGAAGATCGTCACCGTTCAGGGCGGGCCGGCACAGGCGGGAAGGCGTCCGGCCGCGGCCCGGTAGACCCCGGGCCGCCTTTCAACGCCCACCCGTCCGGCTTCGCGCCGCGTCCGGGCGAGCCTCACGCTCGGCAGGCCAGCGCAAGGCCCTCCGGGCCATCCTCACGCATTGGAGGCCTTGGCGGCCAGGATCTTTTCCGTTTCGCTCGGCACGCCGGCCTTTCGGAGGATGTCGTCCATGAGACACCAGCCGGTCAGAGACGACTGGAAGAGATTGGCTCCGACAAAGGCTGTGAAGATGAACCAGTACGGGCTGTGCAGAAGCCCGAGGGCCAGACTGATGAGAATGAACGAACCTGCGATCAGCCGGATCAGACGTTCCCGATGCATGTAGCGCCTCCTTTTCTCCCGCAATCGTATTCTGCCTGTACGGAGACCGCGTCGGGCCGAAAGGTTTCACGGCCGCGCTGAAGCCTCTTTGCGGGCGGGCGCGCTTCGGCGACCGGCGGGCCGGGGAAAAGGGGCTCTACCTGTCCACGACCTCGAAGGTGCTCCTCAGGCGGATGTCCCGCGACGAGGAGCCCACCAGGACCTCGTAAAGAGTCTTTTCGACCTCCCACGCGCCGGCCTCCGCATCGTAGTGCGCCAGGCTCTGGGCGTCGAGTTCGATCGTGACCTCCCTGGTTTCGGCCGGCTCCAGAGCCACCCGGGCGAAGCCCTTGAGTTCTTTGACCGGCCGCTCGACCCGGGAACCGGGCGAGCCCACATAGAGCTGCACGACTTCCTCGCCCGGCAGGCTTCCCGTGTTGGAAATCTCGACCGTGACGGCGACGGTCTCGTGTTCCCCCACGGCAACCTTAGAGAGCTTCAGGCTCCTGTAGGCGAAGTTCGTGTAGCTCAGGCCGTGCCCAAAGGGGAAGCGGGGATCCAGGCCCTCCCGGTCGAAGAATCGATAATCCGGGTAAAGGTCGTACACGATTGATTGTGCGTTGTGGCCGAGGGGGTAAAGCTGAGCGTCGGAGAGCGGAAACGTGAGGGGAAGTTTCCCCGAGGGGTTCACCTCGCCGAGCAGAATCTCCGCAAGGGCCGTTCCGCCCTCCATGCCCGGGTACCACGCCATGAGGATGGAGGGCACCTGGTCGGCCCACGGCCCCAGCGTGACGGCGCTTCCCCCTTCCAGCACCACGATGCACCGGCGGTTGGCGCCGGCCGCTGCCGCGACGACGCGTTCGCGTTCTTCTCCGAGCCCGAGATCCTCGCGGTCGCCCCCGCTCGTGCCGAACAGGGGAATGAATTCTCCCTCGTCCCGGTGCGTGAGCCCGACGACGACGACCGCCGCGTCCGCCCCGGCGGCGATGGAGCGGATCCGGTCCGGATCGCTGCCGCCGTAAAAGTCGACAATCACCGAATCCCCGAGTTTGCCCGAGATTCCCTCCAGGGGAGTCACGGCGTAGGGGGGCGCAACATCGCTGCTGCCCGTATCGCCGAGGTTGGCCTCGGCCGCGAGGGCTCCCAGCACGGCGACCCTGCGCAGGGATTGCCTGTCCAGGGGAAGGGTGCTGTTTTCGTTCTTGAGGAGCACGATCCCCTTGCGGGCGGCTTCGAGCGCCAGGGCCCGGTGTTCCGGGCAGGCCACCACAGAGGGGTCGATCGGGTCCCGATCCTCGAAAAGACCGAACCGGATCTTCTGCCGCAGGATCCTCCGGACCGCGCCGTCGATCCGGTCGATCGGTACACGGCCGCTCTGAACCGCCTCGAGCAGGGCGTCCTGCGAGAAGAAGAACGCAATCGGCATTTCGAGATCGAGCCCGGCGTTTACGGCTTCGGTGCTGTGGACCCCGAGGAGAAAGTCCGAAAGGACGAACCCGTCGAAGCCCCATTCGCCTTTGAGGATTCCGTCCAGAAGCGGGGCGTTCTGGCTGCAGTAGGCACCGTTCAGGCGGTTGTAGGCGCTCATGACCGAGGCGACCCCTGCGTCGACGCACCTTTTGAAATGGGGGAGATAGAGTTCCCGAAGGGTCCGCTCGTCCATGCGCACGTCGACGGTGAAACGCGTGTTTTCGATGCTGTTTGCGGCAAAGTGCTTGGCGCAGGCCATGACGTTTTCCTGCAATCCCCGGACGAGCGCCGCGCCCATGATTCCCACATGGACGGGGTCTGCGCCGTAGGTTTCCTGCGCACGCCCCCAGCCCGGGTGGCGGAGCAGGTTGACACAGGGCGAGCCGTACAGGTTGGCTCCCTGGGCCCGCGCCTCCAGGCCCATGGCCTGCCCCACCCTGCGCTCGAGCTCCGGATCCCAGGTGGCTCCACGGGCCATGGCCACAGGAAAACATGTGGACCGGCCGAGCATCACGCCCCTGGGCCCGTCCGTGAAGCGGAGCCCTGGGATCCCCAGTCGTTCGTTGTCCGGTGTGGGCCAGGGGCTCGACTTGTAGCCCAGCAGCAGATCCGGGAGACTCCCGTTGCCGGCCATCTGTGCGATCTTCTCCTCGAGGGTCATCTGCGACAGAATCTGCTCGATCCGCTCTTCCAGGCTCATGGGAGGCGACTCGTCCGGGGAGGGGGAAGACGAACACGCTGCGAACAAGACCAGCAGAACAGGGACCCAGGCGCGAGAGAGGAGGCGTTTTCTGCGGGTCACCGCGTCCCTCGCGAAGGAGGCCGGAAGCTCAAGAGAAAGCGCGACAGGCCGTCCGTCCTTGCCGGCTCCGGCCCCGCTCTTCTCAGTGGGCCTCCTCATAGGCGAGATCCTTCTCCGTCACCTTGTGGCGGAACATGTGGTACACCCAGCCCTGGTACAGGATCACGATGGGCACGAACACGAGGACCACGACGAGCATGATCTTGAGCGTGAGAGCCGAGGAAGCCGAATTGGCCGCGGTCAGGCTGAAAGCCGGATCCAGGCTCGAAGGCAACAGATTCGGGTAAAGGCCCAGAACGCCGAAGAGGGTTGCGGCCACGATGGTGAGAGAGGACGAGAACCACGCTTTCCACCAGGCCCTGCGCGCGATGAACAGACGGCTGCCGGCAAGGCCCGCCACGGCCGCGAGCGGAACCAGCAGCAGAAGCGGGTATCGGAAATAGTTGCCCCAGAGACTCGTTGCGGACCGGGTGGCCGCCAGAAACGCCACGGCAAGGACCAGAACCGCGGGCCAGAGAAGTCGGGCCGCCCGGGCCGAGCGCTCCTGGAG
>FWPU01009693.1_pt1 | contig 14959 bp, 7 predicted proteins | sample 2228361 | NCBI WGS metagenome assembly FWPU01 (sample SAMEA103939777, study PRJEB20133) | metagenome
TTACATATGAGCTGGGCTGATAAAATTCTACCGAACGATTTATACTTCCGAAATCAGGATGATGAGTTTTTGCCGATTCTTACTACCGAGAGATTTGACCAAAATTCTTGCGTCACCTACCAGAGGGACGATTAGCGTAGCGAGAGAGGCTGACAGAGGCAGCCTCTATATCCTTATGTCGCTATAGACAAAAGATAGGTATAGTTTTTTACTACTTTTTTACAAAAAAGTTAAAAAATTCTTGAATAAAAAAAAGCCTGGCAACACCTACTTTCCCCTCTAAGGAGTATCATCGGCGACGAAGGGCTTAACTTCCGGGTTCGGAATGGGACCGGGTGTTTCCCCTTCGCTATGGTTACCAGGCAAAAATAAAAAAAACTAAGTATAAGTTTAAGAAGGTCAAGGCGGATGGTCGATTAGTACTGCTCGGCTGAACACATTACTGTGCTTACACCTGCAGCCTATCAACGTGGTAGTCTACCACGGACCATAAGGGAGACCTAATCTTGGAGTGGGTTTCCCGCTTAGATGCTTTCAGCGGTTATCCCGTCCGAACATAGCTACCCTGCTAATGCCACTGGCGTGACAGCAGGTACACTAGCGGTTCGTCCACTTCGGTCCTCTCGTACTAGAAGCAGCTCTCCTCAAGTCTCCAGACGCCAACAGCGGATAGGGACCATACTGTCTTGCGACGTATTGAACCCAGCTCACGTACCGCTTTAATGGGCGAACAGACCAACCCTTGGGACATTATACAGCCCCAGGATGCGATGAGCCGACATCGAGGTGCCAAACCTTCCCGTCGATGTGAACTCTTGGGGAAGATCAGCCTGTTATCCCCGGGGTACCTTTTATCCGTTGAGCGATGGCACTTCCACTCATAGCCACCGGATCACTAAGACCTACTTTCGTATCTGCTCGACCTGTCAGTCTCACAGTTAAGCTCCCTTATGCCTTTACACTCTACGCATGATTTCCAACCATGCTGAGGGAACCTTTGTGCGCCTCCGTTACCCTTTAGGAGGCAACCGCCCCAGTTAAACTGCCCACCAGACACTGTCCTCCCAGCCGATTGCGACTGGTAAGTTAGAAACCCAATTTATCCAGGGTGGTATCTCAAGGACGACTCCACTGAGGCCAAAACCTCAGCTTCATAGTCTCCCACCTATCCTGCGCAGGATAAACCAAATCTCAATGCCAAGTTGCAGTAAAGGTCCACGGGGTCTTTCTGTCCTGCTGTTGGTAATCGGTATCTTCACCGATCATACAATTTCACCGAGCCCCTCGCTGAGACACTGTTCCGATCGTTGGACCATTCATGCGGGTCGGAACTTACCCGACAAGGAATTTCGCTACCTTAGGACCGTTATAGTTACGGCCGCCGTTTACTGGGGCTTAGATTCAGCGCTTCTCCCTTGCGGAATAACACCTCCTCTTAACCTTCCAGCACTGGGCAGGTTTCAGTCCCTATACCTCCTCTTACGAGTTAGCAGAGACCTGTGTTTTTGGTAAACAGTCGCCGGAACCTCTTCACTGCGCCCTGACTCACATCAGGGACCCCTTCTCCCGAAGTTACGGGGTGATTTTGCAGAGTTCCTTAGCGAGGGTTATCTCGAACGCCTTAGAGTTTTTCTCCTACACACCTGTGTCGGTTTACGGTACGGTCACCTGACTTCACCGCTTAGAGGCTCTTTCTCGGCAATACATCCGGTTATCTACCCCTCCCCGAAGAGAGGGTCGCTCACAGATGAAAGTTTATCGGGTAAGCATTTGACTCACCCACTCCCATCTGCTCCGACGAACTATTCCAGCAGTCCGCATAACCTTATATATCACGTCACCCCATCACTCCATCAGGTGGCGCAGGAATATCAACCTGCTTCCCATCAGCTACGCCTTTCGGCCTCACCTTAGGGACCGGCTAACCCTGGGACGAAAATCGTAGCCCAGGAACCCTTGTGTTTTCGGCGAACGGGTTTTTCACCCGTTTTATCGTGTACTCATGCCTGCATTCTCACTTCTACTCACTCCAGTAAACTTTACAATTTACCTTCACAGTTCGTAGAACGCTTCCCTACCCCCTGTGCCTTTCGACACAGAGCCAAAGCTTCGGTATCCCGCTTGAGCCCCGTACATTTTTGGCGCAAAACAGCTCGACCAGTGAGCTATTACGCACTCTTTAAAGGATGGCTGCTTCTAAGCCAACCTCCTGGCTGTCTCTGCCGTTCCACATCCTTCTCCACTTAGCGGGATTTTGGGACCTTAGCTGTTGGTCTGGGTTGTTTCCCTCTCGTATGTGAAGCTTATCCCCCACATACTCACTCCTGTTATTACATAGCCAGTATTCGTAGTTTGGTTCGGTTTGGTAGGTTACCCCCCTAGCCGATCCAGTGCTCTACCCCTCGCTACTACTTAACAGGGCTGCACCTAAATGCATTTCGGGAAGAACCAGCTATCGCCACGTTCGTTTAGCCTTTCACCCCTAACCACAAGTCATCCGAGGACTTTTCAACGCCCAACGGTTCAGACCTCCATCCCGTGTTACCAGGACTTCATCCTGCTCATGGTTAGCTCACGCGGCTTCGGGTCTACTGACAGCTACTAAACGCCCTGTTCAGACTCGCTTTCGCTACGGCTCCACACCAGAAGTGCTTAACCTAACGCAACTGCCAGTAACTCGCAGGCTCATTCTTCAATAGGCACGCGGTCACTTACACCTTGCGGTGCTCGCTCCCACAGCTTGTAGGCTAAAGGTTTCAGGTTCTATTTCACTCCCCTATCAGGGGTTCTTTTCACCTTTCCCTCACGGTACTTAGTCCACTATCGGTCACCGATAATATTTAGCCTTGGAAGGTGGTCCTCCCAGCTTCACACAGAACTCCACGAATTCCGTGTTACTCAGGATACCTCTCGGCCCTTCAGAGTTTAATGTACGGGACTATCACCCTCTACGGTAGGCTTTTCCAAAACCTTTCCACTACCCCTCAGGGTCCTAAACGAGGTCCTACAACCCCACACCTTTATAAGGTATGGTTTGGGCTCCTCCGCTTTCGCTCGCCGCTACTTACGGAATCTCTTTTGATTTCTTTTCCTGCAGGTACTGAGATGTTTCAATTCCCCGCGTTCGCCTCCCTTTCGGGATGATGAAACATTACTCCCACCAGGTTTCCCCATTCGGAAATCGCCGGATCTACACCATTTTGCGGCTCCCCGACGCTTATCGCAGCTTTTCACGTCCTTCTTCGCTTATCGGTGCCAAGGCATCCACCTTTAGCCCTTTCTCCCTTGACCTTCTTAACCTTAGTTCTATAACCATGGAGATAAGGGGATTTGAACCCCTGACCCCCTGCGTGCGATACAGGTGCTCTCCCAGCTGAGCTATATCCCCGTATCAATAAACCTTAATTGAGAATACAGATAACGGGCAGAAAAGCTATATGAAAAGCATTGCTTTTCTACCAGTTATCTATACTGTATTATAAACTTTGGTAAGTACCAAGGGACATATTTCTCCTTTTTATATATAAGGAGGTGATCCAGCCGCACCTTCCGGTACGGCTACCTTGTTACGACTTCACCCTCCTTACTAATCCCTCCTTAACCAGCCCTCTCCTTTCGGTTAAGGTAACCAGCTTCAGGAGAAACCAACTCGGATGGTGTGACGGGCGGTGTGTACAAGGCCCGAGAACGTATTCACCGCAGTTTGGCTGACCTGCGATTACTAGCAATTCCGGTTTCATGCAGTCGAGTTGCAGACTGCAATCCGTATTGAGGTCGCTTTTGAAGGATTTGCTCCGCCTTGCGGCTTCGCTTCCCGTTGTAACGACCATTGTAGTATGTGTGTGGCCCAGGACATAAAGGCCATGATGACTTGACGTCATCCCCTCCTTCCTCCGACTTATCGCCGGCAGTTTCCATAGAGTTCCCCCTCGCAGGTGGCAACTATGGATAAGGGTTGCGCTCGTTGCGGGACTTAACCCAACACCTCACGGCACGAGCTGACGACAGCCATGCAGCACCTGTGCACACGTCCCTTGCGGGAAAGAGAGCTTTCACCCTCGAGCATGTGCATGTCAAGCCCTGGTAAGGTTCTTCGTTTATCATCGAATTGAACCACATACTCCACTGCTTGTGCGGGCCCCCGTCAATTTCTTTGAGTTTCAACCTTGCGGCCGTACTCCCCAGGCGGTGCACTTAACGCGTTTGCTACGGAGCTAACAAAACTGCCAACTCCTGGTGCACATCGTTTACAGCATGGACTACCAGGGTATCTAATCCTGTTTGATCCCCATGCTTTCGCGCCTCAGTGTCAGTCTCGGTATAGATGACTGCCTTCGCCTTTGGTGTTCTTCCCGATATCTACGCATTTCACCGCTACACCGGGAATTCCATCACCCTCTACCAGACTCAAGCTATACAGTTTCAAACGCATATCCGTAGTTGAGCTACGGTATTTTACATTTGACTTGTATAACCACCTACACGCCCTTTACACCCAGTAAATCCGAGCAACGCTAGCCCCTTACGTATTACCGCGGCTGCTGGCACGTAATTAGCCGGGGCTTATTCCTCAGGTACCGTCATCAGTAGCACATTTCCTTGCTACCTTATTCTTCCCTGAGAAAAGAGGTTTACAATCCGAAGACCTTCTTCCCTCACGCGGCGTCGCTCCGTCAGGGTTCCCCCCATTGCGGAAAATTCTTGGCTGCTGCCTCCCGTAGGAGTAGGGGCCGTGTCACAGTCCCCTTGTGGCTGACCATCCTCTCAGACCAGCTACCCGTCTTCGGCTTGGTAGGCCTTTACCCTACCAACTACCTGATGGGATATAGGCTCATCCTAAGGCAGTGCTTTAAAGGCACCCTTTGACCTTGCGGTATTATCGAGTATTACCCACAGTTTCCCATGGCTATCCCCGTCCTTAGGGTAGATCCCTATATGTTACTCACCCGTCCGCCTCTCGCCGCCCAGTGTATTGCTACACCTGCGCTGCCGATCGACTTGCATGCCTAAGACACGCCGCCAGCGTTCGCTCTGAGCCAGAATCAAACCCTCCGTTATAAATATTCTATAACCAGAAAGTTTGTCTGATTTCGGCCTTTTTAAGGCTTACTCCCTTGATACCTACCTCAGTCCTATTACCATCTGTCAATAACTGAAATCACAGCTTTTATTATACAAAAAATCTTAAACTTAGTCAATAAAACTATACACAATCTACAAAAAAAATTTTTAACCTGATTGTGCAATAGTTATTCTATTTTATAAAGTAAAGATAAAACAAGACAGTAACACTTTTAGCGTTGATGTCTCGCTCTATCTCTATTATTGTATTCCTGAAAAAATCGCTCATTCAGGTTTAATACATTTACGAGGGATTTCTACAACCTTGACGCTTTCAAAATCCTGCTCAATAAAAATCGACAGAATTATTCTAAATACTTAATAAACTTTTGTCAAATTTTTTCAGAAAAAAAATATTTTACACACTATCCAAATTGTGCAATTTTAATAAGGTCTTGGTTTAGTAATTATCTTTATTTCTTATAAATAAAATACTACATGGATGATTATAATATGAATAATAACGCTATAAGAACAAATATCAACACTATAAGTATTGCCACAAAAGTTTGAAAAGGACTTTTTTCAAAAAAGAGAAACTCTTCTTTTTTATCTTGTTCATTGTAGTATAAGGGTATTTCTGGAGAAACTGTATTTTCAATAATTTTGTTCTTTTGTTCTTTTGTTTCTTTTTGAATGGGTTTTTGGGATATAGAGTTAGTAAAAACTTTCTTCCTTGCTTGAATTCTGACTTTACTACCAACAAGAAAACTTCCATATATTCCAGGACCAAATTCGACCCTTACTCCATAATTTTCAGTTACCTCATCCAATTCCCTTGATACCAGCGTAGCATAAATTGTACCAGCTTGAAAAGAAGCCGGATCAATCATTGAAAAAATAAACGGAACTATCTCTCTTTCATCTTTTATTTTTAAAAGAACTTCGTCTCCATATTCAAGACTTCCCACTTCTATACCCCCTATGGGGGCGAGTACAGGTTCTACCTTAAGATTTAAAAGTAAGAGTAAATTTTTGGCACTTTTTTTGTTAACCCTTTGCCCTAAAGGATTCTGGGACATAAAATTTTCAAAACTAAAAACATCAACCAGTTCTGCCGAAATTTTTATAGAAAGGCCTGAGTCCATTAGCACTTTTGCAATTTCATTGGTTAAAAATCTTTTTATGTTTGCCTGGTCAATATTGTTTGCATCTATAAAAAAATTTATCATATATCTTAAATTTTCAGGGATTAAAATTAATCTTTCAAGCTCATGAGAGATTTCAGGATTTGCCATATTACTATTTAAATACTGCTGGATTTCTTCATAAAAATCCTTCCAGTGACTTTCAACATTTATCCTTGAGAGAGATGAATCATTTGATACAACAAAAAAAACATAGCTTAATTCCTTTAATTCAAAGTTATATGCAAAAAGAAATGAACCATTCAGGATCTTCTTATTCGTAATAAACTTTCCTTTTATCCAAACAATACTTTTTTCTGCTGATTCAAGGATTTTTATAGCCGCTTCTAAATCATTTTTTGTAAATTGAAGCAATTTTTTTGCAAAATCTTGAGGAAGCTGATAATTTTTTGAAAGTATTTCCGCTTCCATTGCCATATTTTAACCCTCATCTTTCTTTAATATAGTTTTTATAGCTTTTGCTACAACCTCAGGTGTTGTGTTTATTCTTCTATTTTTGACCTGAAAGCTCACCTCTCCTTCTGTATAATTCCTACCTCTCGAACTTCTCAACTCTCTTTCCATTTCCTTTAGTTTATTACTTTCTTCTATTACATTGTTTGAGTCTGAAGAAGGAACTTCAATTTTAGCTTCTTCAGGCTCAATAGAAGAGGTAAAAGCATAATTGCCTTTTTCACTTTGAATAGTGTCTTCCTCTGCCTGATTTTTGTAAAATATATTTTCATAGTCTTTTTTTTCTTCATCGGAAATTTCTTCCTTTATATCAACGGTTGGTTGAGAATTTTCAAATTTTGAAGTTTCAGGTTTTGAGAAAGAAAATTTGAATATCTTTTCATATTCCTCTTCTCCAACTGCATTTATGAGAAATAAGTCAAGTCCCAGCCCAAACGCTCCAATTAATAAGGCCGTAAGGACGGCTTTTATTAAAATCACTGTAAGAGTACTTCTTGAAAATAAACCAAGGATAAAAGAAAAAAGCCCTCCAATGATAAGAAAAATTATAAAAAGTTTTCTGTTGAAAAACTTGACCATATTTTACTCAATCAAATATAATAATATTTTAATTCTATTATACAGCCTGATGAACCTGGATATTAGTATTATATAAAAAGAAATAAAAAAAAGTCAATAATAATTAAAATTATTTTTTCTGAATTGAGCGTTTTTTAAAGGAGTGATAAAGATTATTACTCAAATTAGATTAAAATAAGGGGAAAAAATGAAATTTAGAATTTTTACCTTCGCATTAATCTTTACAATATTTACAATCTTACTCCTTTTATTTAATGAGAATTTAAATATACCATCTCAAAAAATACTGGTTTTAAGGGGGAATATTTTTTTTCAGGCAATTATTGTTGCAAATATTCTTTCCTTGAGTGGCTGGATTTTGCAGATTTTACTTTTTAATCCTCTTGCAGAACCTTATTTGCTCGGTGTAAGCGGGGCAGCAACCTTTGGAGCAGTAGTTTCAGTTTTTTTTCAACTAACTCCTTTATTTCTATTCAGAACATTTTTCTCACTATCGGCGTCTATAATCTTTATTTTTATTCTAATACTCTGGAACAGCAAAAAAAGTTTTTTTTCTGTTGATAGAGTAATTTTACTTGGAATTTCTTTTAATTCCTTATTTTCAGCATTGATTGTATTGCTTCAAAGCTTTTTACTTCCAAATGATTTTTACTCTTCTATAAGATGGTTGATGGGAAATTTTGAATATATCTCATTTGCAGAATTTCTGTTGTTGTTAAGTGGGATATTTTTTCTTCTATCCTTCGTTTTATTTTTTAAAAAGGAGCTTTATATTTATCAAAGTGGTGAGGAAATGGCGATGGCAGTGGGAGTTGATACAAATAGATTAAAGCTTTTTGGTTTTTTATGTGTGGCTTACTCGACGGGAGTTTCAGTCAGCATTTGTGGAATGATAGGATTTTTTGGTCTTATTGTTCCTCATATTGCAAGAATGTTATTCCTTGATTTAAAAGAGAAAATTTTTGTCGCAATAATCATTATAAGCACAAGTCTTATTACTGTTGCTCTCTGGCTTTCAAGAAATATTATAATGGGAAGTGTTATTCCTATTGGAATAGTTACTTCCCTTCTGGGCTCTCCATTCTTTATATATCTGATATTAAAAAATAAAAATTAAATTTTAAAAAGACGGGATAAAAATTCTATCTCAGAAGGTTCCTCAATTAGTCTTTTTATATATCTTGATGGGTCCCTTTTTAAATCTACCTGTAATGGTGTTCTCAGAGGTTTATTTTGAAAATTTTTAAGAATCAAGAGTTCCGGTCTTAAGCTATGTTCATGATCTTTCTTTGTGATGTACGCAGTTTCCCCGGTATTTAATAATACATAAGCTCCAACAGGGAAAAGAGTTGCAATTTTGTTCATTTTTGCCATTTCGTTTACAAATCTGTTTGAAACAAAAGGGTTAAAATAAATTTCAGCCTTTCTTAAGATATATATTAATGCATCATTTACGGAAAGAGCCTTTTTATAAGGTCTGTCAGTTGTTAGTGCGTCATACACATCAGTTACTGCAACAATGGAGGCGAAATTTCCTATGGTATCTTCCTTGAGTTTTAAAGGATACCCACTTCCATTCCATCTTTCATGATGAAAAAGAACAGCCTTTTTTACAAAACTACTTATGGCAGAATCATCTTTTATCAAGTTGTATGCATATATTGGATGTCTTTTCATTATCTGAAATTCTTCTAATGTCAATGGTCCATTCTTGTTTACTATTCTGGCTGGAATTCTAATTTTGCCTATGTCATGTAAAAAACCTGCCAGTGCAACATCCTGAGTATAAATATGATTGTAGCCCAGTTTTCTTGTTAGATACATTGAAAGAATACCGACGTTTATGGAATGATAATAGGTATACTGGTCATAATTTTTCAGTATGAGTAAGTTCAAGAATTTTTGAGGATTGTTTTCCATCTCATGGAAAAATCTTTCTATTGTAAGCCTTGCGATCTTGAGTGAGCTTAGCTTCCCAAACTTGATTTCATGATTTATTTCTTCAATTGTTTCTATTGCAAACCCAAGGCTTTCTTTTGAAAACATTCCCTCATCCTGGGATTTTTGTGCCTTGTATTTTGGGGGAGAATAATAAACGAACTTTGTCCCGCTCGATTTCAGATTAAAAATAAAAGAAAAAGATAGGGGTTTCCTTGCTGGCCATAGAAGGCAACCATTTTCATCGTAAAGCATACCTGAAAGTATCATGCCTTCTTTTAAAAATCTTATATCGACTGGTCTAAGCTCTTCGTTATTCATAATTTGATTGACTTCCTGATAAAAATAAATAATTTTCTAACTTCTTCAATGAAAGTCGGTTTATTAATAAGGAAAACTTTATCTTCCTTAAAAAAATCCTGTTTTTACTATTTACCTTTAATGGTTTTCCTTTCATTTTTCCTTTAAATTCAAAAGGGTTGACTTTAGCTTTTCCACTTCCGTCTGCCAGCTTGCCAATTTTCTCTCTTCCCTTTCTATAACCTCCAATGGGGCTTTTTCAAGAAAATCTGGATTTTTCAACTTTTTTTCGGTCATTTCTATCTGTGTCTTGAGCCTTTTAATTTCCTTTTCTATTCTTATCTTTTCTTTTTCGATATCTATTAGGTTTCCGATCTTCATGTAAATTTCAAATCCACTTTCAACTCCTACAACTTCATCAGAGGACTTTTTGTAACTTTCAACCAACTGAATATTACGTACCTTGGCAAGTTTCTTTATGTAAATTTGAAATTCAGAAAATTCTTGCAAGATAATTGTATTATCAAACTTTATGGTTATATCAACGTCTGATGAAGGTGGAATTTTGTGTTCTCCCCGTAGATTTCTAATTTTATAAATGATCTGCTTTAAAAATTCTATTTTTTCTTCTTCTTTTACAAAAATTTTTGTTTCATCGCTGACAGGAAAAGAAGTTTTCATAATTGTAGCTTCCTTTTCCGGGAGGTGCTGGTATATTTTTTCAGTAATAAAAGGCATAAAAGGATGCACCATTTTCAGGATATTCTCAAGAATAAACATAAGTACCGAGACTTTATCATTTTTAATTTCCATTTCATTCGAATATAGTTTTATTTTGGATGCCTCAATATACCAATCACAAAATTCATTCCATATAAATTCATAGAGAGTGACGGTAGCTTCATTAAAGGCGAAATTTTCTATTTCATCTCTCAATTTTTTTACAGATTTGTTGTATTTGGATAATATCCATTTATCAAAGTAATCAAGTCTAACTTCTGAAATGTTTTTTAGGGTGGCATTATTTAGATTATTAAGTATAAACCTTGCTGCATTCCAGATTTTGTTTGCAAAATTCCTTCCGATTTCGCATTTTTCGTTATCATAATAAATATCATTTCCCAGCGGTGAAAGTCTTAAGATTGTATATCTTAAAGCATCAGCACCGTATTCTTTTATTACATCAAGTGGATCGGGAGAATTTCCTAAGGATTTTGACATTTTTCTTCCAATATCATCCCTAACTGTGCCGGTAAAATATACATTTCTGAAAGGTATTTCATTTAAAAATTCCATTCCAGCAATTATCATTCTTGCAACCCAGAAAAATATAATTTCTGGGGCAGTAACCAGAGTATCTGTAGGATAATAGTATTTCAGATCCTCATCGATTTCCGGCCATTTATGAACTGCAAATGGCCATAACCAGGAAGATGCCCATGTGTCCAGCACATCAGGATCCTGTTGAATATTTTTGCTTTTACAACGTTCACATTCTTCTGGAGCTTCTTCATACGAATTATAATAACCACAATCCTGACAGTAGAAAACAGGTATCCTGTGTCCCCACCAGAGTTGTCTTGATATACACCAGTCTTTTATATTTTCAAGCCAGTAAAAGTAAGTTTTTAACCATCTCTCTGGATAAAATTTTATTTTTCCCTCTTTTACGACATTAATTGCTGGTTTAGCAAGCTCTGTCATTCTTAAAAACCATTGTTCAGAAAGATAAGGCTCTATGGGCACATGCCCTCTTTCACTATAGCCTATTTTATGGGTATAGTTTTCTATTTTTTTCAAAAACTTTAACTCTTTAATTCTTTCTAAAATAGCCTCTCTTGCCTCATATCTATCAAGTCCGATAAATTCCTCGGGAACATTATTATTGAGAGTTGCATCAGGATTAAAAATATTTAACATTTCAAGCTTGTGTTTTAAGCCAATTTCATAATCGTTAGGATCATGGGCGGGCGTTATTTTTACCACACCAGTACCAAACTCCATATCCACATATTCATCAGCTATTACAGGAATTTCTCTATTTACTATTGGAAGAATGGCTGTTTTCCCAATATACTTTTTATATCGTGGATCATTTGGATTAACAGCAACGGCTGTATCTCCAAGCATCGTCTCTGGTCTTGTAGTGGCAATTTCTAAGAAATCCTTTGAGTCTTTTATAGGATAAAGAAAATAATATAGCTTTCCTTCAACTTCTTTATAATAAACCTCCTCGTCAGAAATAGCCGTTCTGGAAACAGGACACCAGTTTACAAGTTTTACTCCCCTGTATATATATCCTTTTCTGTAAAGTTTAACAAAGGCATGTATTACAGCCCTATAATATCCGTCGTCCATTGTGAATCTTTCCCTGTCCCAATCGCAACTGCAGCCAAGTTGTTTCAACTGACTTATAATAATCCCACCATATTTTTCTTTCCATTCCCAGGCATATTCAAGAAATTTTTCTCTACCAATCTGAAATTTATCAATGCCCATTTCTGCAAGATGTTTTGTAACTTTGGCTTCAGTGGCGATGGAAGCATGATCGGTGCCAGGAATCCAGCAAGCCTCATATCCATTCATCCTGTAGTATCTTATCAACACATCTTGAATAGAGTTGTTCAAAACATGTCCCATATGTAACATGCCGGTAACATTTGGAGGGGGCATAACAATAGTGTAAGGTTTCTTTAAATGGTTTACTTTACTACTAAAAAACTTATTTTTGAGCCAGAAATCTATGATTTCTGGCTCAAAGTCATTATGATTATAAGCTGTAGGCAAACTTTCAGCCATCTTTTACCCTGCCTTTAACAAAGAATAAATATTTTAACCTGAAAATGTCTGCCTGTCAAGAATTTAGTTAGGCTTGTTTATTGACTAAGTTGAGTAGTTTTTTAAAGTATAATAGAGAGTGCCCAAAAAGGTGCGATAGATTAATTTTTCTAAAAAAAATACTCAATAAGAGGAGAATAGAAACTTTAAAAATATTTCAGTTATAAAATTCATTTTCCGAAAAGAAAAAACACAACACAAGATGTTTCCTGAAAAAAAGGGGGAAAATATGAAATACTTACTAAAAGGCGGAACTATAGTTACTCCTGAGAAGATAATTTATGGTGCGGATATACTTATTAATAATGATAGAATAGAAAAAATTAAAGAAAATATAAAAGAAAAAGTAGATAGAGAAATTGAACTTAAATCTGGTGATTTGATATTTCCTGCCTTAATAAATGCACATGATCATCTTCTTGGCACATATTATCCAAGAATTGGAAGTGGCCCATACATCAACTGGCTACCATGGGATAAAGATCTTAAAAGCCATGAGATATATGAGGAAAGAAATCATATTGACAACCTTGAGCTATATCTTCTGGGTTCATACAAGAACTTGATTTCAGGTGTAACAATTGTTTCTGACCACATTCCTCATATTGTAAATCAGGACTTTATAGACAAAATGCCCATAAAGGTTATAAAGGATTATACACTTGAACACGAAATTTCAAGCTATGATTTGAGATGGGGGCGTGGCATAACAATAGAACACAAAGAGGCTGTAGAAAAAGATATTCCCTTTATTACCCATATTCAGGAGGGTTTTGATGAAGAGGCCTGTCTTGGAGTTAATATACTTAAAGAAATGAAGGCTCTTGATGAGTACACCGTTCTTGTGCATGGTATTTCATTTACTGAGGCAGATATCATTGAGATTTCAAAAGCCAATGCAAATGTCGTATGGTGCCCATCTTCAAATTATTTTATGTTTAAAACAACAACAAATATAAAAAGCTTATTAACTAAAAATGTCGATGTCTCTTTAGGAACAGATTCGCCAATGTCTGGAGGGCTTAATATACTTGAAGAAATGCAATTTGCACGCTCTCTTTATAGAAAGCTTTATAAAGAAGAACTCGATTGCAAAAAGATTGTTGAAATGGTAACAATAAATCCTGCAAAAGCTTTGAGGTTAAAAAATGTTGGCAGGGTTGAAGAGGGATACTTGGCAAATCTATTAATTGTCAAAGCATCAGCCTCAATCAATCCTTATGAAGCCCTTGTTAACTCCTGGTTTGATGATATTAAACTTGTGATAATGAAAGGAAAACCTCTTTATGGGAAGAAAAATTTCTTGGATGAATTTAAGTTAAAGAATAATAAAAATTACGAAATTGTGTCAATAAAGGGGAATGAAAATTTTGTAATAGGTAATATTACGACACTTTACGAAAGTATCTGGGAAAAAATTAGATATAAAAAAATTTTACCTTTTCTACCACTTGATGTAAACTAATTTGTGGCTTATAATTTATAAAGTAGGGAAAAATGCCAGTAGAAAGAAGATTCACTGCAGGCTCAATCATATATTTTGATCATGAGGTGGGCGATTCAATATATGTTCTTAAATCTGGAAGAGTGGATATAAGTTTTATTCAGCCGGAAAGTGGAGAAAAAATTGTAAAAACTCTAACCTTAGGAGAATTTTTTGGACTAAAATCTGCAATCATTAATCACACAAGGGACGAAATTGCAGAGGCTGTTACTGATGTACTCACAATTGAGTTTAAGGTGCCTGAGTTTGAGTCATATGTCAGCACAAATGTAGAGCTTTTGAAAAGACTGCTCCGCGTTTTATCAAATCAATTGAGAAATTTAGGTATAAAGGTGAATAATTATCTTGGGAATAATGTAATTTACCCACCAAATATAGGACTTTTCAAGATAGGAGAATATTATTTGAATAACAAACAATATAAGCAGGCAATTCAGGTTTATGAAAGATATATTAATGAATATCCCGCCACAAATCTTGCAGGAGAGGCAAAATACAGAATAACTATTGCTGAGGAGGCAATAAATACAGGTTTTCTCAAATCCTATAAGCCAGTTGATGAGATTATAAAAAGTGAAGTTTCAGGCGAAGGGTTTGAAACTATCACCCAGACAGTGGATATAAAGACTTCTCAGGAGAACATACATTCTCCACTCGGAATAAGAGAATGTATGGATAAGTATTATAAAGCACAGGGTTTCTGTACTGCAAAAGATTACGCAAGTGCCGAGACAGAACTCAAAAACTTTTTTGCTTCTCTATCTCCAAATATTAACCCAGAAATGGTTGAAGAGTCTCGAATGTTATACTTTAATGTCTTATTTAATTTAAAAAAGTTTACTGAATGCAGTCAGGAAATCACGGAGTTTCTAAAAAATACAAATAAACCTTTGCAGATAAAAAAAGCACTTTTTATTCTTGCAGATATTTACAAGGAACTTGGTAAGGTTGAGTTTGAAAAAAGCATATTGCAAAAAATACTTACAATGATGCCAGTAGATGACTTAAGCCGGAAGGCAAAAGAAAGAATGAGCCAATTGGGGTAAAATCATGGGAGCAGATGTTCTTGATAAGTTCG
>FWPU01009694.1_pt1 | contig 14957 bp, 14 predicted proteins | sample 2228361 | NCBI WGS metagenome assembly FWPU01 (sample SAMEA103939777, study PRJEB20133) | metagenome
TTAAATTTAAAGAAGAGCAATTCAAAAAAATTTTTGAAATAAATTGCTCTTTATGATATTGCAACATGAAACATTTTCAGATACGACAAAAAAGGAAAATTACACGGACACGGGAAACGGCCACTTTTCACCTTTCACTGTATTTTTTCTGCTTTGTATAAATTATCTTTTAAAAATTTAAAGACCTCTTCCCACCAAACTTTTGCATTTTGGGGTTTTAATACAAAATGGGTTTCATGGGGAAAATACAATAATTTTCCTTCCACTCCTAATCTCTTTAAAGCAGTAAATATTTGAAATGCCTGATTTTCTGAAACTCTGAAATCCCTTGCCCCATGGATTATAAGCATTGGAACCTTTAAATTTTTTGCATAAGTTGCTGGGCTCCACTTTTCATACAATTCAGGATGGTTGTAGGGGTCTCCTCCAAATTCCCACTCTGGAAACCATAATTCATCTGTGGTTCCATACTTGCTTTTTAAATCCCAAATCCCTGCATGGCTTATTATACATTTAAATGGGTGTTTATGGGTTGCAATCCAATTGGCAAGATAACCCCCATAAGAGGCACCTGCTACTGCTAATTTTTCTCTATCAATATATTTAAAATTTTCTATTAAGTAATTTACCCCAGATATTACATCTTCATAGGGATAAGAACCCCAATTTAAAGTAATGGCTTCCTTGTATTTTTCTCCATATCCCGTAGAACCTCTAAAGTTGGGCATAAAGATAATATAACCTTCCGATGCAAAGAGTTGAGCATTCCATCTATAATGAAAAGTGTCTGTAAAAGCCCATTGAGGACCTCCATGCAATAAAACCAAAAGGGGGTATTTTTTATCTTTATCAAAGGAAGGTGGTTTTAAGAGAAGCCCATAAACCTCTGTCCCGTCTGTACTTTCATAAACTACTTCTTCTAATTTATTTAATTTTAAACCTTTTAAGATATCATCATTAAAGGAACTTAACTTTTTTACTAAATTTTTTGCCAAATCATAAAAAAAAACCTCGGGAGGGAAAGTTGTCTTTTGATTAAAAAAATAAATTTTGTTATTTGAATAGTTTATATTTGAAGGAGATTCCCCTTCCAATAAAACTTTTGTATTAAAATTTTTTAAATCAATTTCATATAAATTAAAATCTTTGTGATATTGGGATGTAAAATAAATTTTCCCTTCTCCAAAGATATATTCAGAAACAGAAAGGTCTAAGTTTTCAGTTAAATTTTTTTCAATTCTATTTTTTAAATCATATAAGATTAAATCTGTTTTATCTGCTTCATAACCATACCTTTTCATTCTTAAAAAGAGCAGATATTTTCCATCAGGAGAAAAAAGGGGACCAAAATCCCAACCCTTATTTTTTTCAGTTAAATTTATTTCTCTAAAATCCCTTAAATTTAGTAAGATGATATCGTGGTTTGTGGACTGTTCAATTTTTTCGTCCCTATTTGTCACAAAGGCAAGATAACTTTCATCGGGGGATAGGGAAAAATAAAGATTGTTTCCTAAACTTAGGGGAGGGACATTTCTTTCCTTTTCAGTTAAGTCCTTTAATTCTTTTTCCTTTACTTTATATAAAAACAAGTGGGAAGACCTTCCATCTTGCCATTCATCAAAGACCCTATAATACAAATTTTCAATATGTTTTACCTTTACTCTATTATTTTCTGCTTCTTCTAACCTTTCCTTTGTACATTTTAAATCTTCTTTGCAGTCCTTAAAAATTGAAAACCTTAAAATAAAATCTCCATTACTTAAAGGATGAAAGTCCTCCACATCCAAATTAAAATCAGTAACTTTAAATGCCTCTCCTCCATTTAAATATATCCCATAAATATTTTGTATTCCATCCCGTGCCGATAAAAAATACAACATATTCCCATCCTTTGAAAACTTTGGATTTGATGAGGACTTTTCATGGTTAGTCATTTGAAAAAAATTATCTTCTTTTAAGTTATAAAGCCAAATTTGTTTTAAAAATTTATTTTTATCAAAGATTGCCTTTGAAACTTCAAAAGCTAAAAATTTTCCATCTTCCGATGGTTTTAAATTTGATAACCTTGAAAGCTTAATAAACTTTTCAAAATCCAATCCACCTCCGTAAACATTTAAACAAAAGATTAAGAGAATTAAAAAAACAAACATATAACCTCCTTTTTTAAAGTAAAATTTTATTTTTTTCTTCTCTTGTTTCACCAGAAGAAATTACATAAATTGCAGGGAAGGAAGAGACAGGACATCTGGTTTCACAAATTCCACAACCCCAACAATATTTTAAATCTACAAGGGGCTGTTTTAGAATTTTTTTCTCCCCTCTTACTATCACTTCTTTTTCTACAAAATAAATTGCCTTTGGAGAAGTGGGACAGACCTCTTCACAAACAATACAAGGAGTTCCATAAGCATAAGGGAGACACCTGGAAGGTTCAATTACAGCAGAGCCAATCCTTATGGGTTTTGTTATTTTTTCTTCTATTGTAAAGGGTTTTATAGCACCTGATGGGCAGGAAAGCCCACATAAATTACAGTTTTGAGCACAATAGCCAATCTTTGGAATTAAGACAGGAGTCCAAATCCCTTCAAATGTTGTTTCTCCAAAGGCAGGATGGAGGGCATTTGTTGGGCAAATCTTCATACAGGAACCACATTTTATACATCTCCTTAAGAATTCTTCTTCAGAAATTGCACCAGGGGGCCTAATTGTTTTAAAATTTAAAAATCTTGCCCTTCCAGCTGAGGTTTTAAATAGAGGTGGAATTATTATGGAACCTAAAACTGTGAAAATTAAACCTCTTCTGGATATGTCCAATTTTCCTTTTTCTGTAATTTTCCCCATAAAGGAATAAGATAATACACTTTCAGGACAGGGATCTATGCAATTTAAACAAACAATGCATTCTCTATGGTAGTGCTCCCTATGGGGTTCATCTCCTCCTTGACAATTTTTTAAACATTTCAAACAATCAGTACACCCTTCCTCTTTATTTATTTTAAACAAAGGAGAAAAGGATAAAAGACCCAATAAGGCACCGAGGGGGCATAAGACCCTGCACCAGAACCTTGGGAAGATGAAATTTAAAGAAAGTAAAATTAAGAAAAGAATTCCCATAAACCAGCCATGGGAATAATTTGCTTGCATAAAATTTGATGCCAAAAGGGGAAAAATTCCCGTTGAAAGGGATCTGTACATTAAAGATAAGGGTTCTAAAAAACCTTCTAAATTCAAGGATAAAAGGGGTGAAATTGTGAAAAAAAATAAGATAAAATATTTTATTTTGTAAATTTTTTTGTAAAGATTTATTTTTATATTTTTGCTTTTATAATGAGAGATATTTGAAATAAATTGATGTAAGGTTCCAAAGGGACAAATCCATCCACAAAATATTCTTCCAAAAAATAAGGTTAAAATTATAACAAAAATTGAAATTATTAAATTTTTATAAATGGTCCCAGTGGAAAGCAAAATTGATATGCTATGCAGTGGAGAAAGTTCTAAAAAAAATGTCAAGGGATAAGGAAGGTATTCAAACCCTCCCTTTTCCCAAATAATTGGTGTGGCAAGGATAATTAAAATAATAAAGGAAAAAAAGAAAAATAATTGATAGATTAACCTTATTCTTTTAAGATTCAAGGGAGATGAATTCATAATTTAAACTTTTATAATCATCTGTTCCAAGCCCCTTTGCCTTTGCAAGTTGGATTGATAAAATAGAAGAAGGATTTTTTTCTAAAAGTTCTCCAGCCCAAAAATCACCTGCCACTTCATCTGTTGTAAAACAAAATAAATTTTTTTCAAGAACATCTGATAAAGAACCCCCAGTTGGACCATTTGATACCATAATCCTTGAAGCATCAATTATACAAAGAGTAGATTTTATGGCATTTGAAAGGTCCACAAGGGACTGGTGGATATCTTGATGTAAGCGATTCCTCTTCCCCATCAAAACTCCATACCAATTTTTCATACAACAAGTTATAGTAGAAAGGGAATGGACTTTTACAACGGGCATATTTATTATTCTATCCACCTTTAAAAATATGTCTCCCACTTCAAATTCCTGAATTGTTTTTCCTTTAAAACTTACAATTACAGAATTTGAAGGAGTTAAAACTTCTGCCCCAGCACTTTCTCCTTCCTTTAAAATCCTAGACCTTTCCATTACTTTCTTTGGATCATTGCAAGGGACATCAGCAATTATTACCTTTTTTGCTCCATTTTTCAAAAACAATTTTGCAACTTCTCTTAGAAGATAAGGGTTTGTATTGGCACCTTGTTCAAAGGTTCTATCCCATGCCATATTGGGTTTTAGTAAAATCGTTTCACCCCTTTTAAAAAAGTTTTCAATCCCACCTAAACCATTAAATCCAATTTCTACAACTTTTTGAAGATCCTTTCCCTTTAAAACCAAAAACTTTGGTTTCACTTTTAAATTTTTTCTAAAATCTGGAAATGCAAACTTTTTCTCTTCACTCTTTTCTCTATTATGGAAATAAAAAAATGCACCTGAAAAGAGAAAAGAGGAACCCAAAATTTTAAAAAACCTTTTAAAAAATTCTCTTCTATCAAAATTTTCTTTCATAACACCACTCCAAAAATTCTTTTATTTTTTTATCAATCAAATTTAAATCAGGAGGGTAGGAATTTACTTTATATAAGAAATTTCCTCCATAAGCAATTCCTTGATCTTCAATTATTTCAAAGTTTTTATTTTTTTCTTTTGACAAAAAATTGAAAAACTCCTTTGCTCCTTCTTTTTTTTCAAAAAAATAAAGTTCTAATGTTACATCTTTTTCCTCTATTTTTCCACCCCAAACTTTTAGATACAAAAGCCCAAAGGAAATTATTCTTTCTGCTCCCCCATTTAAGTAATCATATAAATTTTCTTTTGAATATAAATTTTCTTTCATGCCTTTTAAATCCTTTAAATCTGGTTTAAAATTTAAAGGAGAAATTGAGGATTTAGTAAAAAATAAATAATAAGATAAGAAAAAAATAGGAATTAAAAAAAGAAGGTATAAGAAGTTCTTTTTCATATGGTAAATTATACCAAAATATGATAAAATTTTAAAAAATTTGGAGGAGTGACCGAGTGGACGAAGGTGACGGTCTTGAAAATCGTTGTCCTGGCAACAGGACCGGGGGTTCGAATCCCTCCTCCTCCGTTTTAATGCTTCTTTAAAATCTTTTCAAGATTTTAAACCATCAAAAAACTTCTCAAAAATAAAATAAATTTTCTTTTTTCAGAGATTTTTTTCTGGAAAGCATTTTACAATGCTTTTAAGCATTAAAACTCTTTAAAAGGAGGGCTTGGTGAACTTTTATGAGGGGTTATTGGAAAATTTATAAATCCCTGAAATGATATGGAAATAGGAATTTTTTTCTTTGAAGTCTTGTTGAAATATAAAAAATAGGAGGCTTAAAATGGAAAATAAAGAAAGAAAAAAGAGATGGATTTTGGATTGGTGGCCTGAAAGGCTAAATTTAAAAATCTTAAGACAAAATTCTCCTGAATTAAATCCCTATGGCTCCAATTTTAATTATGCTAAGGAATTTCAAAGTTTAGACCTGGCAGAAGTAAAAAAGGACTTAATGGAAATTATGAAAAACCCTCAGGAATGGTGGCCTGCAGATTTTAGTCATTATGGACCCTTATTTATTCGTATGGCATGGTCCAGGAGGTTATAGAATTTATGATGGTAGAGGTGGTGCAAGAACAGGAGATCTTCGATACCCGCCAAGAATAAATTGGCCAGATAATATAAACCTTGATAAAGCTATTCGTCTCCTTTGTCCAGTAAAACAAAAATATGGAAAAAAAATTTCTTGGGCTGATTTAATTATTCTTGCAGGAAATGTGGCATTGGAATCTATGGGGGTTAAAACTATTGGATTTGGAGGTGGAAGGGAAGATATTTGGGAACCCGATGAGGCAACTGATTGGGGTCCTAAAGAAGAAATGCTTTCTGGGAAGAAAAGATTTGAAGGAGGGGAGCTTAAAAAACCCTTTGCTGCAACAGAAATGGGACTTATCTATGTAAATCCGGAATGTCCTGAAGGAAATCCTAATCCATTAAAATCTGCAGAAGAGATAAGAACTGCCTTCAGAAGAATGGGTATGAATGATGAAGAAACGGTAGCATTAGTTGCAGGGGGACATGCCTTTGGTAAGTGCCATGGGGCTTCTTCGGATAATACTTAGGTCCTGACCCTGATTCTTCTCCCATAGAGGAACAAGGGCTTGGCTGGAAAAGTTTCTTTGGAACAGGAAAGGGACCCGATACCTTCACTTCAGGCTTTGAGCTGGCATGGTCTTCAACTCCTACAAAATTTGGAATTAGTTATCTTAAATTTTTGTTGGAATACGATTGGGAATTAACAAAAAGTCCTGCTGGTAAAAATCAATTGGTTGCAAAAAATGCCCCATCCATAATTCCCGATGCTTACGACCCAAATAAAAAACACCCTACAATGATGTTGACAGCAGACCTTGCCTTTAAATTTGATCATGAATATTCAAAAATTGCAAGGAAATTTTTGGAAAATCCTCAAGTTTTTGAAGAAGCATTTTCTAAAGCTTGGTTTAAACTTATCCATAGAGATATGGGACCCATTGAATGTTATCTGGGAGTTGAAGTGCCAAAGGAAGTATTTTTATGGCAAGATCCCCTACCAAAAAGGGATTTTGAATTAATTGATGAGGAAGATATAAAAAACTTAAAGGAAAAAATCCTTTCATCAAATTTTTATCTTACTCAATTAATATACATTGCCTGGTCTTCTGCTTCTTCATACAGGGATTCGGATAAAAAGGGAGGTGCAAACGGTGCATGGATTCGCTTAAAACCCATGAACTCTTGGGAAGTAAACCATCCAAAAGACCTTGAAGAAATAATTTCTTTTTATGAAAATATCCAAAAGGAATTTAATGGTAGTCAAAGGGGTGGGAAAAAAGTTTCTATTGCTGATTTGATTGTGCTTGGGGGTTGCTCTGCTATTGAAGAATCTGCAAAGAAAGCTGGGTTTGATATAAAAGTTCCTTTTGTGCCAGGAAGGGTAGATGCCACCCAGGATTTAATTGATGTGGATTTTAACAAAGAATTAGAACCCTTTGCAGAGGGGTTTAGAAATTATATTAAAGATCCTTCAAAAGCAAGACCAGAGTATTTGCTCATAGATAAAGCCCAACTATTAAAATTGACGGTTCCTGAATTAACTGCTTTAAATGGAGGTCTTAGGGCCTTAGGAGTTAATTACAACTATAATAATTATGGAGTTCTTACAAAGGAACCAGGGGTTTTAACAAATAGTTTTTTTGTAAATCTATTAGATATGGACATAGAATGGAAAGGAGGAGATGAAAATTCCTATATCTTTTTTGGTTATGACAAAAAAACAAGCAAGCAAAAATGGACGGCCACAAGAGTTGATTTAATTTTTGGGCACAATGTTGAACTCAGGTCTGTATGTGAGGTCTATGCTTCCAGAGATGGAAAGGAAAAGTTTTTAGAAGATTTTGTAAAAGTATGGCATAAAATAATGATGTTGGATCGCTTTGATTTAAAGCTTTAACCCTACAATCCCTTTAAAAAAATAGATTTAAAACTTTTCTTGAATTAAAACCTTTATGTCTTGCCCAACCTTTCCAAAGATTAAATCATAAGTTGGGATTGGATGTTTTGTTTTTTTTATTTTTTTAATTTCTTCTCCAAGGTTTTCCACTAAAAAACTTCCCAAAGTAGAAAATTTTTTTGTTTTAAAACCTAATTCTTCACCTTTTCTAATTAAAGGTGAAAAATTTACCGCATAGGTTATATCTCTTTTAAATTTATCTTTTAATGGATTTCTACCCCAGTTTTTTTCCTTATGGGTCATTAAAGTTCCACTATAAAAAAAGGATTTATATAAAAGGGAACTTTTAAATCCATAGTCAAAGGTAATGGATATACCCCTTTTTAACTTTTCTAAAATTTTTTCATAAAGTTCTAAGGCATATAAACATATTTCTGCTTTTTGCCCTTCCCTTAATTCAATTTTGTTTTCTTTAATATAATTTATGACCTTTTCATCACTTAAAGGACCAGTAATTAATCTATCTTCTTGAACATATATCTCTTTTATCTTGCCCTTTTCCTTTTTTATTAAATGAAAAGGAAGGGAATCAAAGAGTTCATAAGAAAAGAATATGCCTTCTTTTTTTTCTAATTTTTCTAAACTTTCTAAAAAAATTATTTCTTTATCTTTACACCTTTTTACTTTCTCAATTCCTATAAGTTCTATTTCCTTACCTTTAAATTTTTTCTTTAGTTTTTTCAAAAGAGAAAAATCCCCTGCGCCTATATCAACAAAAGTAATTTTTAAATCTTTAAATTTATTTCTTATAAATTTTTCCATTCCCAAAACAAAAACTGGATGAGAAGAGGCAGTTATGTAATCTCCATCAAAGGAAGCAGGATGTTTTTTTTGCATATAATATCCACTTTCTTCATCATAAAGAACTTTATACATAAAGGAAAAAAATGTCTCCATTTACTTTCCTTTTAAAATTTTTAAGCTCTGCTTTGCCATTTCCTTTACAAGTTGAGATTCATCTTTTAATAATTCTTCCAAGTAAGGAATTGCTCTTTTATCATTTATTTGTCCCAAAGACCTTGCTGCTGACTTCCTAACCATGTTTTCTTCATCTTTTAATGCTTCAACTAAAAACTCAAAGGCCTCTGGTGAGCCAATCAACCCCAATGCCTTTGTAGAACTTTTTCTTACCCAAGGGTGGGGATCCTTTGTAAGTTTACAAAGTTCAGGTACAGCTTCTTTTGCCTTTAAAAGCCCTAAGGAAAAGGAAGAATTATCCCTTACAAGATAATTTTCATCCTTTAATGCTTCAATCAAATGGGGAATTGCACCTGGATCTTTTAGCTCTCCCAGTGCTTTTGCTGCCCTCGTTCTGTACATAACATAGGGACTTTTAAGTTGTTCTATTAATTCTTTTAAATTATTCATATATTAATCTCCCATAAGTTAAATAAGCCGTATGTATTATTCCAAATTCCTTTGGTCTTAAAACATTTTCTTTTATTAAAATTTCCCTTTCAATTATTTCTACTGTTTTAATTGCTGTAAAGAAGTTTTCTTTTAATGCCCTAACAATTTTTTCAACTTGGTTTAAATTTGGCAAAAGGGACAAAAAAAATCCCCCAGGGATTAAGGATTCTTTTACTGATTTTACTAAATCCCAGGGTTCTGGAACATCAATAAAAAAGGCATCTATCCCCCTTACCCCAAAACCTTCTTTTGAAGGGTCTTTTAAAATCCATTCCACTTGAGGAAATCCCCCCAATTTTTTTAAATTTTCTTTTGCCTTCTTTTGATGTTCTTCCCTCCTTTCAAAGGAATAGACCTTTCCCTCTTTCCCTACAAAAGTAGCAAGTAAAAAAGTAAAGGCACCTGAACCACTTCCACATTCAGCTACCTTTGAACCATTTCTAATATTGCTATTTAAAATTAGCCAGCCCGCATCCTTTGGATAAATTATTGTGGTCTTCCTTTCCACTTTTAAAGATAGTTCTGCAAGGGATGGCGTTAAAATATAGAAGGAATTTTCTTTGCTTGTTTTAACTTTTTGTCCGTAAAATATTTTTTCTGGGAAATCTATTCTCCCCAAGTCAGTCCCAAAGGAAATACCCCTATAAAAATATAAAAGATATTTTCTCTTTTCTGAATTATATAAGAGAAAGGGATCACCTTCTTTTAATTCCCTTAAATTTTCCATATATAAGATTATATAACAAATTACTCCCCTTTTAAATCTTTTATTGTAACCTCTCTTTGTGGGAAGGGAATTTTAATTCCTTCTTCTTTAAATCTTTGAAAAATTCTTTTCCTAAGTTCACTTTGAACTAAATATTGTTTATCAAATTGACTAATATAAACAAACAAAGTGAAATTTAAAGAACTTTCTCCAAATCCAGGGCTAAATCTTACAATTGGTTCTGGATCTTCCAAAAGCCCTTCAATTTCCTTTGCTCCTTTTATGGTTTCTTCAAAAAGAATCTTTTCAATTTTTTCTGGTTCTGAAGAATAATCAACAGAGATGGAGATAGGAAAAGACATTTTCTTTTCTGGCAGGTTATAGTTTATCACTATGCTTTGGGATAATTTGCTATTGGGAATTATTATTATATTATTTGGGAGCATTTTGATCCTTGTAGTTCTCCAAGTAATATCTTCAATTATTCCCTCTTGCCCCGATTCCAATCTTACAAAATCCCCAACCCTTATAGATTTTTCTACTAAAAGATGGATACCTGCAAACAAATTTGAAAGGGTATCTTGAAAAGCAAGGGCAACAGCAAGCCCTCCTATACCTAAGGCAGTAATCAAAGGTGCAATTGAAATTCCTAAAAAACTTAAAATAATTAAAATTCCTACTGCATATATAATTCCCTTTACCAATCCATAAAATAAGTCTGTTGTAGGAAGGGCAAGTTTGGATTCTACAATATAATTTTTTAAAAATCTTCCAACTAAATTGGCTGTGGCAATTGTTATAGAAAAGATAATAATTATGTGTATTGTTTTGTTTATATAAAAGGTATATTTTAAAGGAATTTGAGAAAAAGAAATGGCAATATATAAAGATAAGGCAAAACACCATAACAAGGAGGGCTTTTTAATTGAATCAATTATGATATCATCTATCTTCGTTTCTGTTTTTGAAGCCCCCTTATGTAATGCTTTAAAGGATATTGCCCTTAATAAAATTAAAAAAATTAAAGAAATAATTCCAGAAATAGAAGGTAAAACTAAAGAATTTAGTTCAACTCCCATTTCAAATCCTCCAAGATTATTTTATTTTTATTTAAATTTACTTTACTTAAAATTTCCCTTATTTTCTTTTGAAATCCATTAAATTCATTAATTTTCTCTTTTTTTATTTCTTTCCCTTCAGGGATTTTTAATTTAAAGGGGTTTACTGCCCTTTCACCTATCCTTAATTCAAAATGCAAATGGGGTCCCGCGGAAAGTCCTGTTGAGCCAACATAACCAATTACTTCTCCTTGAGAAACTCTTTTACCCCTTTTCAAATTCTTTGAAAGATTTGAAAGATGACCATATAAGGTCTTCCAACCATTATTATGTTTTATTACTATTAAATTACCATATTCACCTTTATATCCTGCAAAAACAACTTCTCCTTCTCCTATTGCTGAAACAGGTGTTTCATAGGGTGCAACGTAATCAATTCCATAATGGGGTCTTAAAATTTTTAAAATGGGATGATACCTTTTATGTGTAAAAGTTGAGCTAATCCTTTTAAAATTTAAGGGGCTTCTTAAAAAACTTTTAAATTTACTCCTTCCCCTTTCATCATAATAAGAAAAACCCTTTTCATCTTTAAAAATAAAAGCATAATATTCCTTCCCCTTATTTAGAAACCTTGCATAAACAACTTTCCCATATTTTTTAAAAAAATTATTTATAAAAAGACCTTCAATTAAAATTTCAAAGGAATCACCTGGTCTCAAGTCCGTATAAAAATCTATATCAGAAGAAAAAATTTCAGACAACTCCAAAGCCACATTTACATCTTCCCTTAGAGCAAAAATTAAATTTTCTTCAATTGTTCCCTTAAGATAAATTAATTTTTTATCATAGAAAATTTTTTCCTTTTTACAAAAAAATTTTTCACCTTCTTTTTTTAATTTTAAAATATTTTCATCATCAATCCAATAATGGAATTCCTTAAGGAGATTTTCCTTTTCCCATATAAATTTATATTTTCTTCCAGCTTTAAAACTTTTTAAATTAAAATATTTTTTTATGGTACTGGATGCCCTTTCAAGGTCTTCTTTTGAAAATCCAAATTTTTCAAATAAGATTGAAAGGTTTTCTCCTTTTTCAAAGGTTCCATTTATTTCCCCCATTGAAGACTTAAATTTAACACCATCAAAAAAGCTCCCTTTATAAGCCCTTTCGCTTATAGAAGTGGGAAAAATAATCAATAAAAAAGAAAAAACTACTTTAATCAATTTATCCATTATGCATTTTTATTTTACCATCTAAGATATTGTTCTACAACCTTTATAATCCATACCTTTAAAATTAAGAGATTAACCTGTCTTTTTAACTAAAAAAATTTTTTCGCCTTCAATTGAAAAAATCTAAGGGAAATTAAATCATCAAAACTTTAAATTTTTTAAAGCTTCTGCTGTTTTTAAAAGAAGTGGCTTTTCTGATAAGGTTTCTCCCATTGCCCTTTTCATCCAAAGATTTGGAATTAAACTTCCCAATTTACACATTTTCAACATTTTTTCGCCTAAATTTTTTCCTTCTAAATAATTTTTTATTTGAAAAGCAATCAAGTGACCCATTGGATAATCGGGAAGATACAAAGCAGCATCTATCATATGAGAATAAATAGCCAAAATTGGAGTATCCTTTTCTCCAAAGACATCTGCATAATATAAGTTCCATATCCTTTTTGCATTTTCTATGACTACTTTTTTGAGTTCCTCAGGTTTCATATGGGGATTTTTATAAAGTTCTTCCCAAACAGCCATATCTAAAAGGGATACACCAGCAATTTCATAAGTCATCCAATATTCATTTAAGGTGTCCCAATATTTGAAATTTTTATCTTCTTCTTTAAAACCTAAAATTTCTAAATCCTTCCCTTGAAAAATAAAAGCAAAGGCTTCTGTAAAGGCAGTATTTGGAACTCCCTTTAAAAAATGATAATCCATTAAGGAGTTTGAAATTACTTGTTCTACATTGTGCCCCAATTCATGCATTGCAATGTTAAAACCCTTATAATTCATTCCCTTTTCAGGAACCCTTGTTCTTAAATGTGCCTTATCATCCTTTGCTAAAGCTCCAAGGGCATGGCCTGCTCCCCTTGCAGGATCCACCTCTATATGGTCTGCTATAAATTTTGCCACATCTTCTTTAAAACCAAGTTTTTTTAAGATATTTACAATTTCCCTTTGAAATTCCTTAACATTTGGAAATTTCTTTGAAACAAATTCATCCAGTTCCTTTTCAGGAATTTTTGGAGAGACCTTTAGTTGATTGTACCATATATCAAAGGGTCTTAACTTTCTGCCTTCCTTCTTTTCAATTATCTTTGCAATTTCAAATTTTAAAGGTGAAGAACAAACTGCTTCCAAAATTGCCTTTACTTGTTCCTTTGGAATTTCCCTTTCCCTATTAAACTTTCTTAATATATATGTAGGATATTGAGGCGAGTAGGGGTCTGCTAACTTTAATGCTTTAAACAAATTTAAAAAATGTTTATACCTCGTATCTGGTTCTCTTCCCTTTGAATTCTTAGGTATTCCTTCTGAAATTTTCCATACAAAATTAGGATTATTTGGTAATTCTTGGGGTATCTCTTGATTTATAATCTTCAACATAAGATTATAAATATGCTCTTGTTTTTCTAAGCCATCCTTTGAAAGGTATTGGGCTTTTAATTCATCCCTTAAACCCCAATGGCTTATGAGCTTTAAATCCCTTGGGAAAAGGGCTTTACCTTCCTTATTTAATATATTTCCCATATAAAAGTTATAATTTGAAATATAATTATCTGCTTTGACAAAGGCCTTAACTATTTCCTGTTGGACCTCTGCTGGAACCCTTGAGGTAAACCTCAAAGCAAGACGAGCCATAGCCCATTCCTGCCTTGACATCTTTTCTCCATCCCTTTCAAGTTCTTCCAAATTAGGAGCTTTAAAATTTAACAAAACTATAAAAGCAATCTTACTTTCAAATAAATCTTCTGTTAAATGGGAAGAGGGATCAAAAGAAGCCAAAATTTCATCTAAAAAAATCATTTTACCCTCATCAACATCTATAAACCACCTTAAGTCCCTTCCAATCCTTGTAAAGTTTCCATCTATGGATTCAAAAGCCCTTGAAAATCTTTCAAAGGCAAGCTTTAAATCCTCTTCATTGGAAATAAAATTTTCTTCTACAAACTTTAAAAAATCTTCCTCAGTTCCATCTTTTTTTTGCCAAAGGGAACCAACTTGTTCAATCCCAATTTTAATTTTTTCTTTTACCCTTTCTCCAAACTTTTGAATTAAAATATTTTCAGCTTTTTTTTGAACCTCCTTTGAAATTTGAGCATTTAACAATAAAGGAATAAATAAAAACATAATAAAACCTCTCATATTTTTCTCCTTTCTAAAAATTATAGCATTTATGAACAAAAAAGTAAAAAATAAAGTATTATTTTAGATGAAAGAAGAAAAATTTTTCAAAGAAATGCCCAATCCCTTTATTGAAAGGGAGCTTTTTAAATTAAAAGAAAGGGTTTTAGAATGCCTTCCAAAGAAGAGCACTTTTTTTTATCTAAAATATGCCTTCGTTCCCTTAATCCTTCTTTTCTTTATTTTTTCCCATTTTTTAGTAAATAATAGGGAAAAGGACATAAAAATAAAAGAAAGAATCCTTGTTCAAAATCCCTTAAAAATTAAAAGCGAAGATATCAAAATTGAATTAGCAAGTTTCCCCTTACCTAAAGAGGAAAAAGAAAGGGTTGAGGATATCCCTTTCATAATAAGCAAAGTAAATGGTTCCGTAAAGTTAACTTGGCAGGAAATTCCTTCTAAAAAATATAGGATAAAAAAGTGCAACTTTATTCCCCTTGAGGAAAATTGCAATTATGTAGTAGAAACAAAAAATAACTATTTTATTGATAATGATAAAGAAAAGGAAAATCTTGTAATATATATTGTAGAAGCGGTAAAAAGCTAAAAGTTTTTTAAAAATAAATTTTTTGCTTCAAATGAAAAAAATTAGCTAAAAGAAAGGTTAAAGTTTGGAGTTCTTTTAAAAGAAATTCAAATTTCAAAGGGAAGTAATTCTTATTATGGATCATTACTGTCCGCTTAAAATAGAGACTGCTGTAAATCGGGCTCTCTAATCTTAGAGATATTGTAGTATTTACAGGA
>FWPU01009695.1_pt1 | contig 14956 bp, 10 predicted proteins | sample 2228361 | NCBI WGS metagenome assembly FWPU01 (sample SAMEA103939777, study PRJEB20133) | metagenome
AAAGGAAGAAAAAAATATTGACAAAAAATTAGCATCCTGTATTATAATTATTCATTATAATTTGTAATGGCCGTCCGAAGATGTACGGCCAAGGATGACAAAGGCGTCCAAAAAGGGCGCCTTTTTTATTTGGCGCGCCCTACAATATTTAAATTATTTAAATTAGAAGGAGGAGATGAATGAGTATGTCGTACAGTAGGCCTAATGCCAGTCCGGCAACCATGACCCGCAACAGAGTCTCTGTGTCACCCCAATCAGGAATTTGCGTTACCTGTTTGGACGGCTGCCCTGGCCCATGCGAAGTTGGGCGATCTGCCTTGCGCGGCCGCGAAATTCTTTATCCCCAACCTTTCGCTAAGGTTACAGCTGGGGCGGAGAAGGATTATCCAGTCGATTTTTCCCACTTCAATATTCAAGGTTCTTGCGTAGGCGCAGTAGGAATGCCTGCTGATTCTGACCGAGCCACTTTCCCGGCAGTTGATATATCTACAGTCATCGGGGCTAAAGAAAAAATTCGTTTAAAAGTTCCTTACTTTACCGGGGCTTTAGGCTCGACGGATATAGCCCGCATTCATTGGGAGTCAATGGCCATCGCAGCCGCCATAACAGGAACTCTTGTGGTGGTGGGGGAAAATGTCTGTGGTATGGACCCGCATGCAGAATTTAAGAATGGGCGAGTGGTTAAGTCTCCTGAGATGGAACGGCGGGTTAAAATTTTTCAGCAGTGGTATAACGGCTATGGTGGAATCATTGTGCAATATAATGTAGAAGATGGGCGATTAGGCGTTCCAGAATATGTTGTAGAAAAGTTAGGTGTCGAAATTATAGAGCCCAAATGGGGACAGGGTGCAAAAGATATCGGAGGCGAGGTAAAATTGCCCACTTTAGAGAGAGCCCTGCAGTTAAAGAGCAGAGGCTATATAGTGCTGCCCGACCCGGAAGATCCGATAATCCAGGAAGCTTTTAAGCAGGGTGATTTTAAGGAGTTTGAACGCCATTCCCGCTTAGGCATGGTTGATGAAGAGGGTTTTCATAAAGAAGTAAAACGCTTACGCCAAATTGGCGCGAAGCATATTTCTCTCAAGACTGGAGCCTACCGACCGGCAGATTTAGCTCGCGCTGTCAAATATGCTTCTGACGCTAAAATTGATTTACTGACAGTAGACGGTGCCGGAGGTGGCACAGGGATGAGCCCTTGGCGGATGATGAATGAATGGGGTATTCCTACTGTCTATTTAGAAAGCTTACTCTATCAATTCTTGGAACAGTTGCGGAAGAAGAAAACCTACATCCCCGCCTGCGCCATGGCCGGAGGATTATCCCTTGAAGATCATATATTCAAAGCTTTAGCCTTAGGAGCGCCTTATATTAAGGCTATTTGTTTGGGCCGGGCGTCTATGACTGCCGCCATGGTGGGCAATACCGTGGGGGAGATGATTAAGAAAGGAAAAGTCCCCCAAGATATTGCTAAATATGGGACGGATGTAGATCATGTTTTTATATTGGCGGCTAAGTTGAGGGAAAAATATGGCAAAGATTTTGAGAGGATTCCTATCGGAGCGATCGGGATGATCACCTACTTCGATCGCCTCAATGCTGGTCTGCAGCAGCTCATGGCTGGCGCACGCAAATTTGCTTTGGAGCACATAACCAGAGATGATCTTTGCGCTCTCACCAGGGAAGCCGCTGAAATCTCGGGGATTACTTATGTAATGGATGCGGATAAAAAAGAAGTAGCTAAAATCTTAAGAGGCTAAAATGGTTTCAGAGAGGAAGGGGGGAGAAGGTTGAGCTTCTCCCCCCTTTTTTATTGGGATATAATAAAAAGCAAAGACTATTTTAGATTGGTCACAGGATTATGAACAGAGAATCCTTGGTTTTAAAATTTCTACTTCTTATTTTTTTACCTATCCTTTGCTGCTTTATATGTTATGGAGGAGTGGCTTGGGCGATTTATGGGGAGAAAGCAGCAAAGCCCATGAAAACCCTTTCGGACCATGACGCCTCTATGGATATGATCTGGACCTTGATCGCCTCCTTTCTCATTTTCTTAATGCAGGCTGGGTTTACTTTAGTGGAAGTAGGTTTCACCCGAGCCAAGAATGCTGGCCATGTGGTCATGAAGAATATAAGTGATTTTGCTATCGGCGCTATCGGCTTCTTCAGCATAGGTTATGGCTTAATGTTTGGCAGCAGTTTAGGGGGATTCTTAGGCAGCAGTGATTTCTTATTGAGCCACCTAACCCAGGCGGGAAAAATAGACAACTGGAAGTTTGCTAATTTAATGTTTCAAGTAGTTTTCGCAGCCACGGCAGCAACGATCGTCTCCGGGGCTTTGAGTGAAAGGACTAAATTTATCGGCTATATTTGTTATAGTGCGCTGATTAGTATTTTAATATACCCGGTGGTGGGGCACTGGATTTGGGGAGGAGGATGGCTGGCCAGGAAAGGAATGATTGACTTTTCTGGCTCTTCAGTAGTGCACTCTGTAGGAGGTTGGGTATCATTGGCCGGGGTATTAGTCTTAGGTCCCCGTTTAGGAAGGTATAATCGAGATGGTTTTATCAATCCTTTTCCGGGCCATAACATGCCCTTAGTGGCTCTGGGTGTTTTTATTCTCTGGTTTGGGTGGTTTGGCTTTAATACCGGAAATACCCTCTCGGCGACCAATCCCAGTATCGCTCTAATAGCGGTAAATACTATTCTGGCGGGAGCAAGTGGGGCCCTAAGTACAATGATTTTGACCTGGACCAGACAAGGGAAGCCAGATGTGGGCCTGACCCTTAATGGGGTACTTAGCGGGCTTGTATCTTGCACAGGGGGCATTGGCCTTATTAGTCCTTTCAGCGCTGCTATTATTGGCTGGATTTCTGGATTTATTCTTAATTTTTCTGTGAAAACTTTGGAGCGCTGGCGCATCGATGATCCAGTCGGAGCAATTTCTGTCCACGGAGCAAATGGGATTTGGGGAACTTTTGCTGTCGGACTCTTTGCCCAAGATAGATATGTAGAAAATTGCCTGGGTTTTAGCTTGAATGGCTTGTTTTTTGGAGGGGGTCTGGATCTGCTTTTAGTGCAAAGCCAGGGGATTTTGATGGTTTTTCTGTGGTCTTTCCCCTTGGCCTGGCTTTTCTTCAAGGCCCTCAACTCCACTATAGGCTTGAGGGTTTCTGCAGAAGAAGAAATACGCGGTTTAGATTTTGGAGAACACTCTATGACTTCCTATCCGCATTTTGATGAATTGGAGAAAAAGCAGGAAGAGCTTATGGAAGAACTAAAAAGAGTTAAAGAACTTTCGGCCTTGCATGAGATTGGGCAGTCTATGCATACTTTAAATTTAGAAGAGATTTTAGAATTAGTTTTAAAAGGAGTGACCCAGGGGATTGGGTTCGACCGGGCGCGCTTATATTTGCTCGATGAAGAAAAAAAACAATTGCATTGTAAGGTAGCAGTGGGGATAGAGAAGGACAAGATTAAAGATATTAATTTGCCTTATGATGCCCATGATAATATCTTGTCTCGCGCTCTTAAAGAGAAGCGCCCTTTTATTGTAGAAGACGCACGCCAGGACCCGCGCGTGAACAGAGACTTAATAACTTTCCTGGATGTTAAGTCTTTAGCCGTGGCTCCCTTATTATCTCGCCAAAGGGTTCTGGGTGGGATCGCGGCCGATAATTTGATTAGTGAAGATCAGATTAGTGAGAAGAAACTGCAGTCTTTAATGATCTTTGCCAATCAGGCAGCTTTAGCCTTAGAAAACGCTTTAATGTATGAGGAATTGAAAGCCTTTAGCAGTCAGCTGGAAGAAAGAGTGAAAAAAGCGGCAACGGAGTTGCAACAGACCCAGGAACAACTTATAAGATCTGAAAAGTTAGCCACTTTAGGTCAATTATCCGCAGGTATTGCGCATGAAATCCGCAATCCCTTAACCAGCATTAAAATTTTGATCCATTCTTTGGTCGACGAAGAAGCGACGCCTGCCTCCAAAGAGAAAGATTTAGCCATAATCGAATCCGAGATTGAAAGGGTTAATAAGATTATCCGCCAATTTCTTGATTTCGCTCGCCCTCGTCCGCCAGCTTTGCAAAAACTTGATTTACATAAGTTATTGGAGGAGACTTTCCATTTAGTGGCTTACGAGTTAGAGGGGCAAGGAATAACTTTAGAGAAAAAGTATATGGAGAACAGCCCTTATGTGGCGGTGGATGCGGAACAGATGAAGCAAGTTTTTTTAAATATCATCTTAAATGCTATCCAAGCTATGCCTCGGGGAGGGAAATTAACGGTCTCTACTTTTTGGGAATCTTTCGCCACGCTCACAAAAGAATTAGTGGTTTCTTTCCGCGATTCGGGAGAAGGGATTCCATCAGCGATAAGAGAAAAAATTTTTGAACCTTTTTTTAGTACCAAAGAAGAAGGATTAGGCTTAGGCCTGCCCATTGTGCAGCGCATAATTGAGGAACATAAGGGCAAGATTAAAGTAGAGAGTTATCCGCAGAAAGGCACGACTTTTTTTATATATTTACCGATTTCCTAAGGCAAAGTATGGCGAAAATATTGATTGTTGATGATGATCCGAGTATGCGCTACTCCTTGTCCCGTTTGCTCCAGGCAGATGGTTTGGAAGTACTGGCCGGCAAAAATGGCCAAGAAGCGCTCCATATTTTTGCCGAGCATAAACCAGACTTGGTGATCATGGATATTAAAATGCCCGGGCTGAGTGGCTTAGAAGTGCTTAAGCGGATCAAGGCTCAGGACCCGAAAGCCTTAGTGATTCTGATGACCGCTTTTGGAACTACAGAGACGGCCATCGAAGCGATGAAATTTGGAGCTTTTGACTATCTTCTCAAACCTTTTGCGGTGCCGCAAATGAAAAGATTAGTAGTTAGGGCTTTGGAGATAGCGCGGATGATGAAGCGGGTCGTTTCGTGGACGGGCCACCTGCCTCCTGCTTTTGAGGGGGAGACCATTGTCGGTTCCTCTTTGGCCATGCAAGAAATTTATAAGATCGTTGGCCAAGTAGCTCCGGCTGAAGTCCCAGTGCTTTTACGGGGGGAAAGTGGCACAGGCAAAGAACTGATTGCTCGGGCTATATATCACCATAGTAGCCGGGCTGATAAACCCTTTATGCCCGTAAATTGCGCGGCTATTCCGGAGACTCTATTGGAGAGTGAACTCTTTGGCCACGAGAAGGGGGCTTTTACGGGCGCCTTAACCCGGAGGATTGGCAAATTTGAGCAAGCCCATGGCGGGACTATCTTCTTGGATGAAATAGGAGATATGCCACCAACCACGCAAGCAAAAATTTTGCGCGTCCTGCAAGATGGCCAGTTCGAGCGCTTGGGTGGGAATGAACGGATAACGGTTGATGTGCGATTAATTGCCGCGACTAATAAGGACTTAGAGAAAGCTAGGCGGACAGGGAATTTTCGGCAAGATTTGTACTATCGTTTGCAAGTAGTGACTATCTTCCTTCCTCCTTTGCGCGAGAGAAAAGAGGATATTCCTGAGCTGGTAAGTTATTTCTTGCGGAAGTTCAGTCCCCAAATTAACCCTCAAGTTACGCAAATATCCGCGGAGGCCATGGAAAAATTAATGCGTTACCCTTGGCCCGGTAATGTGCGGGAGTTAGAAAACGCCATCAAGCGCGGCTTGGTTTTGGCTAGAGGATCTGCTCTTCTCCCTGAAAATTTTCCTTTAGAAGATACCCCAATCATAGATCTGCAAAAGCAGTTAGATTTAGAAGATAAACTAAACTTGCTTATGGAGCCGGTCTTCAAAGAGCTCAAAGAATTAGCCCGCTCCGCTGGACAAATTGACTTTATTGCCGAGATTGAAAAGATTCTCATTAAAAAGGCCCTGCAGGAGACTAAAGGAAACCAAGTGCAAGCGGCTATCCTCTTAGGAATCAATCGCAACACCCTACGTTCTAAGATGGAGCGGTATAAGATCAGAAAGGATGTAACCATTGCTGAAGAAACATAATAAGAGAGAAAGGAGAAAGAGATGGCCCTAAATTTTGATACGGTGGGGAAAGTATTTGGTCCATATGAATTTAGTTACCAGGAGAGGGATTTGATTATTTATGCGCTGGGCATAGGGTTCACTAAAGATGATCTATCTTATGTCTATGAGGGAGCCAAAGATTTTAAAGCCTTTCCTACCTTCGGCGTGATCCTTCCAGCTAATGCGGGTGCGGAAGCTTTTCTTTCGACAAAAGCTAACTTTGCGATGGTGGTGCATGGGGAGCAGACTTTACAGATCCATAATCCTTTTCCTCGCAGTGGAACAGTATTAACCACTACAATAATTGAAGGAATATATGACAAAGGATCAGGGGCGCTTATTATCATGCGTTTTGACTCGCAAGATAAAAATGGCACGCCCTTGTGCACTAATTGGGCGGGAGTTTTTGTCCGGGGCGCTGGTGGATTTGGCGGCCCCCCTCAGCCCAAAAAAGAAATACCATCTCTGCCCCCTAAAGATCCCGATTATGTTTTTTTAGCGGTTACTGATCCAAATCAAGCCGCCTTATATCGGATGTCAGGCGATCGGAATCCCCTCCATATTGACCCAGCCGTAGCCAAGGCCGTGGGCTTTGCCCAACCTATCCTGCACGGCCTTTGTACATATGGGGTAGTTGGTCGACGTTTTGTAAAAGAAGTTTGGCAGGGAAATGCAGAGCAGTTCAAATCCTATTCGGCCCGGTTCAGTGCCCCTGTAATTCCAGGAGAGACTTTGCAAGTAAAAGTATGGAGAGTGGACAGCAGCTTATATCTTTTGGAAGCCTATAATGATAAAGGGCAAGCAGTTTTGCGCCACGGAGTGATGGCGAGCAAATAAATTTTCAATGAAGAAGCTAGGCCAGAATTGAGGCAGAGGCAAGCCCGAGGTAGGTCAGAGCAAAGACCGATGTGAATTTTAGGCCGGAATTACATCTACAGGACGGACTTCCTTTAAGGTAATCGCCTCGGCCGGACAAGTAATCGTGCAGACGCCGCAGCCCAAACATTTTTCGGGAAGGATGCGGGCGCACGGTTCTTGACCTTCCAGAATAATGGCCCCAAAAAAGCAACGATCTAAGCAGACGCCGCAGCCCAAACATTCTTCGGGATTAACCAGGGCTTGAAAGCGACTGGGGTCGACAAATTTGCGGAAATGGGGAAGCTTCCAGTTAATACAGCAATCGCGGCAGCAGTTGCAAATAATGTGATCCACTTTTTGGCGATTATCCACTATATGCACTAGACCTTCTTTTTCGGCTAAATGCAAAATGTTCAGAGCCTCTTCTTTAGAGATGGCGCGTCCTGTTCCTCTTTGCAAGGCATAATCAGCAGCGCGATTCACCTGGATACAAACCTCTACCGGCTTGCCGCACTTACCATCCACTAGCCGACATGTGCAGCGCGTAACCGCTAAATTTCTGGCTTGATTAACTATCTCCCGTACATCCTCTAAGGGCAATACTTTAGCTTTAGACTCGATGGTGGCCCCAACTGGAATAATGCGGACTGCGGGCTTAGGCAGAAAGGCTTCCACTACTCTTCCGAAATCCGCCCATTCTTTTTCTGTATACTCCTTCCAAAGATCAAGGAATTCACGCGTAGCTCCTAGCCAAAGCACAGAACTATCGTGAAATTGAGGAACACTCTTCACCCGATAATATTTGGGATCGCCTTCTTTCTTTGATTGGAAAATTAAACCTTTCTGGAATAAGTCTTGGATCATCATTTCTACTTCAATCTGCGGGATACCGCTTTTGAGAGCCAATTCCGCTGCTGTGGCCGGAGGGAATGCCTTCATCAGAATTTTAATTTCTTTCTCATCAGCAATGGCGCGTATAATTTGTGGCAAAATCTTTGATTCACCACCACCCATCATCTTGGAAAATTCTTGGTACAGGGCATCTCCTTCCATATATTTTAAACCTCTCCTTTGCCTCAAGAAATCTGCAGAATACCTAGCCTATCAATTACAAAATAAAGCTAACTTAAAATTTATTGTTTCGTCAATCAAAAATTAGTGCTACTTTAATGATTAATGAAGAAGCATCTAATGAAATCCTCGTTCTTCCTAATTTTTAGTTTAATTTTAGGCTGTGCTTCTTTCGAGAAAATTGGGGTGAAAATTCTGCCCCAAGATACCTATTCCCGCATTTATGATTTAAGTTTTGCCGATTTCCACCCCCAGCTTAATTCTTTTTTTCAAGAATATGCCCGTCAGCATAAGGGAAATTCTTTTCAAATTCGCCGTCTGGGTAAGGGAGAAGTAATTTGGCGAGGTGTCTTCAAAATAAAGAACAGTTCAGAGATTTTTAAGGTAGAAATTACCTGTCAGCCCTCCGGTCCAAAGAAAAGTAAGCTGGAGATAAGGTTCATAGATGATAGGTCCGCGAAAACCTCTGGCTCCTGGGAGAAAGCGTCGGCCAATTTTTTTCAAGTTGTAGAAGAAAGCTTGAAGATAAGCCCGGAATATTGAGGTAGATTTTTCCTCACCCTGCTAAATTTTGGGCACTATGATTTAACCCTTTGATATAAAAAGAAGATCTAAGCGAGAATTTATTCATTGCCCTCCGGCCAGCCCCAAATTACATCATTATTCCCAAAATTTTTGAAGGAAGATTTCAGCTTTAAATAGGCGATTATACTGCCTTTTTTCTCGAAGATATTATTTTATGGAAACTGGCACTCTCTTTGAATTTCTTTTGGGTAATGAAGATAAAGCGGAGGGAAATATGGCGGAGATAAATCCAGGAGATACTGCTTGGCTGTTGACGGCGGCAGCTTTTGTTCTTTTGATGACCCCAGGGTTAGCCCTTTTCTATGGAGGAATGGTACGGGCTAAAAATGTTTTGGGAACAATTATGCATAGCTTTATTATCATGGCTCTGGTCACCATCCAGTGGGTAATTATTGGTTATACCTTGTCATTCGGGCCTGATTTAGGTGGAGTTATTGGCAGTCTTGCTTGGTTTGGATTGCATGGAGTGGGTTTAGATGCACATCCTGATTACGCCCCTACTGTTCCTCATCAAGCCTTTATGATCTTTCAAGCAATGTTCGCCATAATAACCCCTGCCTTAATTACTGGAGCCATTGCGGAGAGAATGAAGTTCAAGACTTTTGTGCTTTTTATAATTTTATGGAGTACCTTGGTCTATGACCCTATAGCCCATTGGGTGTGGGGAATTAAAGGGTGGATGCGGGAAATGGGCGCTCTTGATTTTGCTGGCGGAACGGTGGTGCATATAAATTCCGGTATTTCCGCCCTGGCCGCGGCGCTCATCGTGGGAAAGAGAAGAGGGTATGGTGAAGAACCTATGGCCCCGCATAATCTCCCTATGACAATTACTGGAGCTGGCATACTTTGGTTTGGTTGGTTTGGTTTTAATGCGGGGAGTGCAATTGCCGCGGGCAAGCTAAGTGTAATAGCTTTTGTAGCTACGCATATTGCTACTGCTGGAGCGGCCTTTTCTTGGTTGTTTTTAGAATGGATGGTCAAAGGAAAGCCGACCACTTTAGGCGGAGCGAGTGGGGCAGTAGCCGGTTTGGTCGCCATTACTCCTGCTTCTGGGTATGTAGGCCCCATCTCGGCTTTAGTTATTGGCTTAGGGGGTGGGATTTTTTGTTATTTAGCTGTTCTCATGAAGAATAAATTTGGATATGATGATAGTTTAGATGTCGTGGGCATCCATGGCGTAGGTGGTACATGGGGGGCCATTGCTACAGGGTTATTTGCTTCGAAGATCATCAATGAAGCAGGGAATAACGGGTTATTCTTTGGCAATCCTCAGCTATTGGGAGCGCAAATAATTGCCGTCTTGGTTACTTGGATTTATGCCTTCGGAGTCACCTTTACATTGCTCAAGGTTTTGGACCGGTTGATGGGGCTGAGGGTAAGAGAAGAGGAAGAGGAAGAGGGCTTGGATTTAAGCCAGCATAATGAAAAGGGATATAATTTTTAAACCAAGAAGGCCAAAACTTAGCTCTTCGGGTTGGCCAGAAGGACCGGGAGGTATAAATGAAAAAAATAGAAGCGATAATAAAGCCGTTTAAACTCGATGAAGTAAAGAATGCTCTAAGTGCAGTAGCTGTGCAAGGTATGACCGTCACTGAGGTTAGGGGATTTGGAAGGCAAAAGGGCCACAAAGAAGTATACCGCGGGGCCGAATATGTAGTGGAATTGGTACCTAAGATCAAGATCGAAGTGGTAGTGCCTGATCAAGTAGTGGCTAGGGTGGTGGAGACAATAGCCAAAGCGGCCAAAACCGGGAAGATTGGAGATGGCAAGATTTTCGTCTTGCCTGTGGAGGACGCCATAAGGATAAGAACAGGAGAACGGGGCGATAGCGCACTCTAACGGATTTAAATAATAAGATGTCTGCAGTAAAAGAAAATCTGGAAGATATACGCCGTTTCTATCTAAAGGGTCAGGAGTGGTTAAAGAAGCGCCATGACGAGGGAATTCCTGGGGAGGAGTTCGGTCAAGCACACGCCAATTTGATGGATAGGGTAATTCAACGGCTCTTCAAAATAGCGCTGAGAGATGAACAATTAGAGGGAAATGGGGCCTTCGTCGCTCGGGGGGGTTACGGCCGCGAAGAGCTTAGCCCTTACTCAGATATTGACCTTTTAATTCTCCATGCGCCAGAGAAAGGGAAGAAAATAGAGGAATGGGTGAGAAAGATGTTCTATCCGCTATGGGATTGGGGGTTAACTTTAGGCTATACCATTCAATCTCTCCAGGAGAGCCGGCGAGCTTTAAGCAAAGATTTAGGTCTTTTCCTTTCTTTTTTGGATGCGCGCTGGATAGCCGGGGATAAAAGGGTTTTTTATGAGTGGGAGAGAAGATTATGGATGGAAGGAGTCCGCGGTAAAGAGCAAGATTTAATTTTAAAAATTTATCAAAAGACCCGGGAAAGACATAGATATTATGGGGATTCTGTCTTTATCCTGGAGCCGGAGATAAAAGAAGGGAAAGGTGGGCTCCGCGACTATCAAGCAGCTTGGTGGGCGGCCAAGATTAGATATCGAATAAACACGAGTAGAGAATTAACGGAGAAGAAATTACTATCTGAGAAAGAGTGGCAAATTCTATGGAGCGCGCTCAATTTTCTTTGGCGAGTAAGGAATCAGCTTCATTATCTTTATCAAAGGAGAGAGGATCGCCTTGCTTTCGAAGATCAAGAAAGAGTAGCTTCGTTACTTGGATATAAAGAGGCTGGGCTAACTAAGACGACGGAAGTTTTTTTGCAAGAATATTTTCGCCATGCTCTTCATGTCTCTCAAATCTCCACCTATCTCTTGGAAAGGTGTATACAAGAACCATTGCTTGCGCTGGGTAATTACAAGCCTCCGGTAGCAGCAGAAATTCAGCCTGGTTTTTCCCTTTATCACGGAAAATTAATCACTACGGAGCCATCTCTATTTGACCGCCAGCCATTGGCTATTTGGCGCGCCTTTACTGCTGTCCATAAATTTGGTGTGGAAATGGATAGCCAGCTAAAAGAATTAATCTCAGGACAGTTGGACGTGGTGGGCGAAAAATTTCGGTCTACTCCGGATTCCGTAAAAACATTTTGGACTTTTTTCACCGAACCAGGTCATCTTTCTTTAGTCTTAGAAACTATGCACGAGACAGGTTTTTTGCAGAAGTTTTTGCCGGAATTTGAAGGAATTCATTGTCAAGTCCAGTACGACCGCTACCACATATACCCGGTAGATATCCATTCTATATATGCGGTGCGGGAGTTGGAAAGCTTGGAAGAGAAAAATAATGGTCAACCCTATCCTTTGCTTGGCCAAATTCTGGAGGAAATAAAAGACCGGGGACTTCTAAAATTAGCTACCTTCCTCCATGATTTAGGCAAAGGTGCCGGGTCAGAACATGCCCGTCAGGGTGAGAATATGGCGGCAGCCATTGGCCAAAGACTTAAACTCTCTCCAGAAAAAATCACCCATCTGTGTTTTTTAGTGCGGGAACACCAAACCTTTGGCGAAATAGCCCTGAGAAGAGATTTAAACGAAGAAAATCTCATCCTGCGCTTCGCCCAAAAGGTAGGCGATGGAGAAATGTTGCGCATGCTCTACTTGCTTTCTTTTGCTGACTTGCGGGCTGTAGGCCCCAACACATGGAATGCTTGGAAAGACACTCTTTTGCGCGAATTATTTTTTAAGACTCTGCATCTTTTAGAAAGAGGAGGGGTGTTTAAAAAAGATGATCAAGAATTAATCGAGCAGAGACAAAGCGCTGTCATGGAACTTTTAAGTGGCCAAATACCGCCGTGGAGAATCACCCAGTATCTGGTGAACATTCCACTTAGACAATATACTTTGTTAGAACCACAAACTCTCGCCCGGCACATCCTTGTAGCGGAAAAACTCAAGGAGGAGAAGGTAGTTCTGGAAGGAGAAGATGGGCCGGAGCAGGGGTGGGCAGAATTAACCGTGATCGCCCATGACGAGCCTGGTCTTTTTGCCAAAATTTGCGGCGTCCTAACCGCTAATTTATTGAATATTCTTTCGGCTCAAGTTAGCACTTGGGAAAATGGTCTGGCAGTAGATCTATTTCAAGTGCAAAATTTAATTCCCGAGGATTTATTCTGCTTGCACCGCTGGGCTAAAATTCAGGAGGAACTGAAGGAAGTTTTAGAAAAGAAGAAAAAGGTGGAAGATTTGCTGGCGCGATTTGCCCTTCCCCTTTTCCCTGGGTTTTATCCTTCCCGGCAGCCCCCTCGAGTCGAAGTGGATAATGAGACTTCGGATTTTTATACTATAGTGGAAATCTTTACCAGCGACCGTCCGGGACTCCTTTACCAGATAGCGAAGAAGTTTTACAATTTAGAGCTAAGTATATGGAGTGCGAAGGTCTCCACCAAAGTAGATCAGGTGGTAGATGTTTTTTATATCCAGGATTTAAGCGGCGCAAAGATAACTGAGGAAGAAAGAATTAAAATCATTAAAGAAGAAATTTTAAATGAGCTGAGCAAAGGTGGCTGTTAGCTTACATCTTGGCTGACTTTTTTTGAGCAAGATGCCTATATTTTATTCTGATTGAGATGGCCATTTGAAGATGGAGAAACGAAATTTTAAAGTTCATAAATTTTGGGCAGGTGCGTTTGGAAATATCTCGGATCGGATAATTTCTAACTCTCCAAAAATATTCAATAAATTATTTCCCAGGCAAGGGCAAAGAAGGAGGTGATTTTTAGAAAAGAGAGATTCTATTTTGGTATAAGGATTGCTTAGAGAAGAGACGTGAGCAGTGCGGCTGGGTGGTAAGAAGATTTTAAAAAAGGATTAATATGGAATTAAAGGAGGAATAGATGGCGCAAAAAGATTTTAGCCGAGTGATGAAGATGATTGAAGAGAACGATATAAAGTTTGTTAAACTTTGGTTTACAGATATCTTGGGTTTTTTAAAGAGCTTTACCGTGCCTAAAGAAGAAATTGAAAAGGCCTTTAATGAGGGGATTGGTTTTGATGGATCGTCGATCGAAGGCTTTGTGCGGATTGATGAGAGTGATATGATAGCCATTCCTGATCCCCAAACCTTTGCTATTTTACCTTGGCGGCCCAAGGAGAAAGGCGTGGCCCGAGTCTTCTGTGATATTTATACGCCTGATGGCCGGCCCTTCGAGGGAGATCCGCGGTATGTTTTGAAAAGAAATCTGGAGAAAGCCAAAGAAATGGGCTTCACTTACTACGTAGGCCCGGAGTTAGAGTATTTTTATTTTAAAGATCCTCATAAACCAGAAATCTTAGATAGGGGCGGTTACTTTGACCTCATTCCCCGTGATGAAGCCATAGATTTGCGGCGGGAGACGGTCCTCTTCTGCGAAGCCTTAGGTATGAGGATAGAATATTCTCATCACGAGGTAGCTCCTTCTCAGCATGAGATTGATATGCGCTATGAAGAAGCTTTAACTATGGCTGATAATGTAATGACTTATCGATTGGTGGTAAAAGAGGTGGCGTATCGGCAAGGGGTTTATGCTACCTTTATGCCCAAGCCACTTTTTGGGGAGAATGGGTCAGGGATGCATACCCATATGTCTTTGTTTCGAGGATCGCGCAATGCTTTTTTTGATCCAAAAGGTAAATATCATCTCTCAGATATAGCTCTTTATTTCATTGGTGGCCTATTGAAATGCGCCCCGGAGATTACGGCAATTACCTGTCAATGGGTGAATTCTTATAAACGCCTCGTCCCTGGATACGAAGCACCTGTTTATATTTCGTGGGCCCAAAAGAATAGATCCGATTTGATCAGAGTGCCCATGTATAAACCAGGTAAAGAAGAAGCTACGCGGATCGAATTTCGTAGCCCGGATCCAGCCTGTAATCCTTATCTGGCTTTTGCCGTTATGCTGGCTGCTGGATTGGCCGGGATTAAAGAAAAGATAACCCCGCCAGAACCAGTAGAAGAAAACGTTTATAAGATGAGTCCTGCGGAAAGGGAGCGGAGAGGGATTAAGCAGCTTCCAGGAAGTCTCTTAGAAGCAATCCAACTCACTGAAAAAAGCACTTTAGTTAGGGAAGCCCTGGGAGATCACGTCTTTGAGCATTTCATTGAAAATAAAAAGTTGGAGTGGGATCGTTATCGGATTCAAATTACTTCCTACGAAATTGAAAAATACCTACCCGTTCTCTGAGGCTGTGATTTAAGTAAAAATTAGATTTTTCTGGGCTGGCCAGTTTTGGGAGAAGAAAGAAAGACTGGCCAGCGGCTAAAATAAAATACGCCCTCTCTAAAACTTAAAGTTATTTATCATATTTTTTATAAATATTATTGATATGCTTAATAATTATCTAATAGTCATTTATTATTGCTCTTCGTCAAAAGATAAAATAAAAGGCTTCATAGATTCTCTAAATGTTCCTAAAGAAGTGACCGTTAAAAAAGTTGCCTTACCATGTTTGGCTAAATTAGAAGTCAGGCATTTATTAAGAGCATT
>FWPU01009698.1_pt1 | contig 14948 bp, 13 predicted proteins | sample 2228361 | NCBI WGS metagenome assembly FWPU01 (sample SAMEA103939777, study PRJEB20133) | metagenome
CGGCAAGATCCTTACCGAAAAAGTAGATGGATTCACCATAGAAGGCGGCCCCGACTGTTTCCTATCGGAAAAGCCCTGGGTAGCCGAGCTGAGCCGCCGGCTGGGCATCACCCACCGGTTGCTGTGCAGCAACGAGGACCGAAAGGGTATCTTCATGCTTTCCGGAGGCCGCCTGCACCGGCTGCCCGAGGGGATCATGCTCATGGTACCCACCAGGATTCTGCCCTTTGCCTTGAGCCCGCTGATCTCCTGGCCGGGCAAACTGCGGATGGCCCTTGATTTAGTGTTGCCCAAGAAAAAGGGGGACGAGGACGAAACCCTGGCCAGCTTTGTCACCCGCCGGCTGGGAAGAGAAGCACTGGAAAAGATCGCCGGGCCCCTCATCGGCGGAATCCACGGTAGCGATGCCGAGGAGATGAGCCTGAAGGCCGCTTTTCCCCGCTTTCTGCAAATGGAGCAAGAATACGGCAGCCTTATCCGGGCCATGCTGGCTGCCCGGAAGAAGGCGCCTGCCCCCGCAACAGGAGCCGCGGGCCGGTCGAAGCGAACTTACTTCATGTCGTTCGTGGACGGCATGGGAGAACTTACAGCTACTGTGGGTTCCCGCCTGAACCCGGAGAAAGTACTCACCGGGCGGAAGGCAACGGGAATCATAGTGGGAGGTGGAGCCAGGGGAAAGGGGTACACGGTGCATGTAGAAGGAATGCAGCCGGTAAGCGCCGATGCCCTCATTATTACCGCCCCTGCCAATGACGCGGCGGACCTGCTGGAGGGGCTGGACCGCCAGATGGCCGGCAGCTTGAGAAAGATTCCCATGGCCACGTCTGCTACCATCTCCGTGGCTTACCGGCGCTCAGATGTCCCTCACCCGTTGGAGGGCTTTGGATTTATGGTCCCTTTTATCGAGAACCGCAAGATCAGCGCTGTTACCTTTAGCTCGGTCAAGTGGGACTACCGGGTGCCGGACCATGAACACGTGCTGCTGCGCACCTTCGTGGGCGGAGCCCATCACCAGGAGCTGGTAGACCTGGAAGATGACGAACTAATGGGGCTGGTACGCCGGGAGCTTAAGGATATCTTGGGTATAAAGGCTGCTCCGGTGCTGGCCATGATCCACCGCTGGGTAAAATGTCGTCCCCGGTATACCCTGGGTCACCTGGAGCGGGTAGCGGCCATCGAGGAGCGAGCCGCCATTTACCCGGGATTGTACCTCGCCGGGGGGTCCTATCGGGGTATCGGGGTACCGGACTGCATCAACTCCGGCACCCTGGCCGCCGACAAGGCCCTGGCCTACCTGAAGGAACTCGCGTGAGGGGTAGCTGTCCGTCACTTTTTGGTGATCCATCGCCTTGTTTTTGGAACCAACGAGTAATATGCTGGGGAAAAGGAGGTGGTCCCCGTGGCCTACACCCGGCCGCCGGGGAGCGCAGTCCCTCTCCCCTGCGAGAACCACGAGTGCGACCAGTGGCGAACCTGCAACAAGATACCTACCGCCTTTAAGGACTGCGATCCCATCACCAGCTTCCGCTGCCCCAAGTGCCGTTCGGAGTTGCGCTGGACGGGGTCGCGGTGGAGGTGTTCTTCCCCTACCTATTGCCATTATGTCACCAACTAGGCTAGTATAGTTCACCGGCTTTGAAGCAAGATTAGAAAAAAGGTGGTGAGGTAAATGATGTGGGGACCCGGGATGATGGGTTACGGTTTTGGTTGGCTGGGAGGGCTCTGGATGCTCCTTAACTGGCTGGTGCCGCTGGCCATCCTTGGTTTTATCATCTACGCCGTCATAGGGAGCAACCGCGGGCGCACCCGGGGACCGGAGGATGCCCTGAGCATTCTAAAGGTGCGGTACGCCCGGGGAGAGATCGGCAGCGAGGAATACCGCAAGATGAAGCAAGAGCTTGCAGAAAAATAACGGCAATAGAGAGCCGGCAACTACACGGGCTGCCGGCCTGAAACCGACGGACTTTTTAACCGGGCCTTCCTGCCTTTACTTGATTTCCTATTTCCTCGAAACGGCCTTCCAGTTTTTGCATCACCGCCGGCATGGTGGTGTATTCCATCTCATCCAGCGGGAGGCGATGAGGCTCGAAGGGACCCAGCCGGCGCAGGTAATCGGCCAGGTCGTTGGAGAGCTGGCGGGCGCGGTCGAAGCCGGGGTCGGCGAAGAAGTCCTGCGGGCCGATAAGCTTCCCGTCGGCCACCTGGAAGCCCAGGGCCACCACGCGCGGCGGCCCGTCGAACCTGGAGGGCGTCGCCTGGGCCATGGAAACCGGCATCAAGGGCCCGTGGTGGGAACCGCGCATCCAGCCGGCCACCAGGTGAGGATGGGCGAAGGGCTCCAGGGCCTCGCCCACCGCGGGCAGCCCGCTCTGGCACCTCACGATGCAAACGGGGTCATCCTTGCCCACGTAGCGGCCGGCCATCAGGTTAAGCCGCTGCGTGCTGGAAGTAGCCGCGATCTCACCCGTCTCCTTGGAGTAAACGGATTTTATGCAGAACCTTCCCGGCGCCCCGATAAAGATCAGCAGGTCATACATCTCCTCCGGGAGTGAAAAGGTGACCTTGAGGTTCTTGATGAGGTCGTGCACCTCGAACCTGAAACCGGCATGCATCTTGGGGTCAATGACCAGGCCGATGGTGTTGAAGGGATCGGCGAACATTTTGAAGAGCGGCAGGTTCCAGGCCCCCGGCTCGGTCTTGTCAGCCATGAAGACGATTACCGGTTCGCTGGCCCTTTCCACGAACTCCATTTCCGCCACCCCGGGGCCCATCCCCTTGACGTTCCCGGAGAAAGCGTCGGACAGCAGGTCCTGGCCGGCCCCGTAAAGCTTCAACCGGCGGGCAACCTCCGTGCAGGCCTTGAAGGTATCCCATGCCAGGCCGTGGATTTCCGTCCTGTCAATACCGTGGTAGTGGGCCATGATCAGGTTGATGTCGTCCCCCACCGTCCCCACAAAAAAGTCCGATAGCACCCCTTGCTCGACAGCCCGGGTCAGGTTTTCCCTGGCCTTTTCCAGCAAGGCCGGGTGCACGCTGCTGTGGCCGACAAACCCCCCCACGTCGGCCTTGATCACGCTTAAGGTAACATTCTTGCTCAACCCTGCTGCCTCCTTTTCCCGATGAATGCCGTCACCCTTATAGCCATATGTTGTATTTTTTGCAGGGTTGCCAAAATCCTGCCAGAGGGGACTTTTTTTTGCTAAGAAGAAAAAAGCCGGAATATCGCGGCTTTTTTGAGGAACCTGCACTTTAACTTGTACTATGGCACCCTCTTAAAACTCATTCCTACCTGACCTTAAGCCAAGTTCCTCCATGACAATCATTGAAGTAAAATCGGTGAAGGATATATGGGGCTTATCCTGGTCATGGTACACGTGAACAGGGTTTACACAAAGGGCGGCAAAGCCAAACTCCCGCGCCTCCCGGCACATGGTTTCCACCTGCCCCCGGGTGGCATCCGCCCTTAGCAGGGTATGGTCAATTATGGCGGCCAGTTGGTCCCGGTTCATGACCCGGCGCCTCAACTGCCCGCCGCCCGCGCCCCGGTGCGAAACGGCTCCACGGCCACGAGCTGGGCCAGGTGCATCACGCGGTAAGGCAGGCGGTGGCGGTAGATGGTATCCCGCAGGTGCAGCACGCAGCCGGGACAGGCGGTAACCACCAGGTCGGGCCCGGCCGCCTTTACCTGCTCCACCCGGCGGTCGCCGATGCGGCTGGCCAGGTCATAATGGCGCAGGCTGAAGGACCCGGCAAAGCCGCAGCAACGGGCCGGGCCGGGCATCTCCACCAGTTCCGCGCCCGGGACCAGCCCCAGCATGCGTCGCGGTGATTCCTTGATCCCCAGGGCCAGGTGGTGACAGGGGTCGTGGTAAGTTATCCGTATAATGGTTCCCCGGCGGCCCGGCACCTCAGCCGGTGGAGCCTCATCGGGTCCTGCTTGCGGAGCCTTTACCATCCCTTCCATTGGGGCTTCCCACTCGATCAGCTCCGCCACCTGGGAGAAATCATAGGCCTTGCCGGCGAGGTCGCGTGCCGTGGCAGTATGAATACCGGCAAGGTCAAGGTATTCTTCCTTCCAGGCCATTAGGCAGGTCGGGCAGTTAACCACCAGGGCATCGGCCCGGTAGCGTGCAAACTCTTCCAGGTTAGTCCGGGCCAGGGCCCGAGCCGCATCCTCATCCCCGGCCAGCAGGGCCGGAATCCCGCAGCAACGCTGCCCGGGAGGGATGACGACCTCCACCCCCCGGGCACGCAGGGTATCCACCACCGCCCGCCCGATCTCCGGGTACAGGTAGTTGGTGGTACAGCCGGTAAAATAAAGGACGCGGGCCACCGGACCCTCGACCCGTAGCCAGGAAGGCAGCGTCCGGCGGAAGGGCCTCGGTGCCAGGGGAGGGATCACCCGTCCCGGGGCCAGCCCCGGGAGGGGCAGCCGCAAGCGCAAGCCAGAGTCCTCGGGCAGGCGTTCGAAGGCCAGGTGCTGCATCATTCCCGCCAGGCCCGAAAGCCTTTCCACCAGGCGCGGCCGCATCAGCAACCCCCTGGTTACCGCCCGCTTCCCCGCGGACAACCCCCGCTTCCGGGCCAGGATGAGCCGGCCGGCTACCACTATGCGGTCCACCTTTACCCCTCCCGGACACTCGCGGAAGCAGGAACGGCAGGCCAGGCATCGCGATAGGGCCTTGTCCACGTCCGGGCTTGCCTCCAGCCATCCCTCCAGGAGCCCCTTCACCATCATGACCCGCCCCCGGGCCACATCCCCTTCCGAGGTAGAATCCAGGAAGCTAGGACAAACCGCCCGGCACTGCCCGCACCGGTTGCACTTGGATATCTCCCTCCGCAGCTCCCTCTCGTCCAGGGTTTTCATTTTTGCCCCTCGTCCAGGGACATTTTCCCCGGATTCATGATATTGTTAGGATCCAGCGCCTTCTTTATTGTCCGCATTATCGCCAGGGCCGGCCCGTGCTCCAGCTCCATATAAGGAGCGCGGGAGAGCCCTACCCCGTGCTCGCCGGTGGTAGTCCCCTCCAGCTCCAGGGCCAGGCGGTGGATATCCTCCGTTGCCGCCAGGGCCTTGGCCGCCTCCCGTGGATCCAGTAGATCGGCCATCACCGAGGCGTGCAAGTTTCCCTCCCCGATGTGCCCGAAAGTGAGGATGGGCAAACCGTGCTTCTCCGCCAGGGCCTGGATCCGCCTCAGGGCCTCCGGCAGGCGGGATACCGGCACGCAGATATCCTCCCCGTCGTTTACCCGGCAGAGCTCCGGCCCAAGGCGGGCGGCAGCCGCCCCCGTAACCTGGCGGGCTTCCCACAGCCGTTCCATCTCCGCGAGGTCATCGCTCCACTCTACCTGGAAGGCCAGGGGTTCGCAGGCGTCTTTCACCCGTTGCGCTTCCTCGGCTACCGCCGCCCGCGGGCCATCCACCTCCAGCAGAAGCACGGCCTCCGACGCCGGGAGCCGGAGGCCGGGACGGTACCGGAGGGCAGCCTCGATGGAAAAACGGTCGAGGATCTCCGCCGCGGCGGGGAGTATACGGTTCCTCAGCACTTCCTGCACCGCCGTACCCGCCTTGTCCAGGGTATCGAAGGCGGCCATCACCACCGCCCTGGCCTCGGGTAAGGGCAGTACTTTTAACCGGATACGGGTGATCACCCCAAGGGTGCCCTCGGAGCCTACCAGGAGCTGGGTGAGGTCGTATCCGGAAACGCTCTTGAGGGCCTTAGAACTTCTCCCCCCGGTAACCACCACCTCCCCGGTAGGTAGTACAACCTCAAGGCCCAGTACGTAGTTCCGGGTAGTGCCGTACTTTACCGAGCGCATACCGCTGGAGTTGTTGGCTACCATCCCTCCCAAGGTGCACATCCGGGAGCTTCCGGGATCAGGGGGGAAAAAGAAGCCTTCCTCCGCCAGGCGGTCCTTGAGGTCGGCATGCACTACCCCCGGTTCCACCACCACCTGCAGGTTGGAAAGGTCCAGTTCCAGGATGCGGTTCATCCCCGACAGGTCCATAACTATGCCGCCCCGGACGGGCAAGGCCGAGCCGCACATGTTGCTGCCCGCCCCCCGCGGCACCACCGGCACGCGGTGGCGGTTGGCGAAGTCGATGACCGCCCTTACTTCCTCCGTCCTTGTCGGGCGCACCACCACGTCGGGGGGATAAGGCTTCAGCCGGGCCACGAAGGAGGCATCGTAAGAATAAGCCAGCAGGTCGGTATCGCGGGAGAGTACCCGTTCCCGACCCATAATTCTTTGCAAATCACGTACCAGTTCAGCTTTGTTCATGCAGGCTTATTTCGATTTTCCAGGCCGAACTCCTCCACCGGCCCGGCCGGGAAACGCTGGCAAGTGGCCTCGCTCCATAGAAGAGGCCGACAACGCCGCTTTACCTTCCTTTCCCGGTTCTTTACCGTACAGGAGGCGCAGATGGCGGTTGTAAGCCATGACTATACCCAGCACCAGGAAGCCGGCAACCGGAATAATAGTGTACAACCAGTAGCTTTGCACCGCGTCGGCGATGACCGCTACGATAAATATGCCGTAAAAGAACCCTCCGCCAACCAGCAATCCTGGAGGTAGTTGCTCCTTCAGGCGGAGGGTCAGGTATACCAGACCCGCGGAAACCAGGGCGAGGACGGCGCTTATAATGGCCGTCCGGTTAAGCTCCCACGGGGTCAGGGCGATGCCCAGCGCCGGTATTACCGAGCTTTGAAACACCATGGCCCCGGTGATGTTGCCCAGGGCGAGGGTATCCTTCCCGTGCCGTATCCAGATGATGCTGTTGAACTTCTCCGGCAACTCCGTGGCCACCGGGGCGATAATCAGAGACAGGATAAAAGGCGGGATGCCCAGGAGTCCCGCCAGGTGATCCACGCTGTCTACGAAGAGGTGGGCCCCTCCTACAATACCTCCTAGAGCCAGAAACACCTGTATTAAAACCACTGCGGTCGAGGGATCGGCAGCCCTCCGGGCAAAGTACAGGGGTACCAGCTCGGATTCTTCCATCTTCTTTCCCCGGGTCAGGGTTTGGTAGAGGTAAACAATATATGCCGTCACCAGGGCAAGGGCAATGACCGTTTTAAATAGATGATTTTTTAGAAAGGCCGTCCCTATGGCCAGCGTGTAAACCAGGAGGAAGAACCCCAGATCCCTGGACATAACCTGGTTGTCAATGAACATGAACCTGCGGTAGTGACCCTCGTGCTTGAAAGACATGGCCGCCAGCCCGGTGATGAAAAGGGCCAGGGTAGATAGCATAAATGGCGCCCCGAGAATTGCCCCGATGCCTATCTCTTCGGCGGCCTCGGATCTTCCCAGCAAAATGGCGATAATAGGGATCATGGTCTCCGGCATAGCCGTTCCAACCGCCGCCAGGACGCTGCCCACCGCCCCCTCGGAGAGGTGAAGCTTCTTTCCGAGCCATTCGACACCGTTAGTGAAGAACTCTGCGCTCGCCAGTATAAGGGTCAGGCTGGCCAGGAGTACCAGCGTGTACATCATCTCTGCTCACCGCTTTCTACTTTCTACCCACGATGTGATTCATCCAACCGATTGAACCTGTATAACACATCGTTCTATAGCCTGCTCTAGCCTGGCCTTCGCTCTCGCTTCACGCTCCCGCACGGCCAGGCCCAGTTCATTTTCGGCCTTTCGCGTGCCCAGCTGCCAGGTATCAGTCAGGAAGGCAGGCCCGTCCCACGCTCCCTGCTCCACTACCTGCAGCGGAGCGCGGTTGCCCGTAAATCCCAGGACCACTCTCGCCACCTCTTCCCAGGTGACAAAAATGCTCCCCAGGTTATAAACCCGGCAGCCCGGTGCCGCCCGCGCCATGGCTAGTTCTACCGCGGCACCCAGGTCATCCAGGTCGAGAAAGCTCCCGCCCGCTCCCCGGGGAACAGCCACCACCTCTCCCGCCAGGGCCGTCCGGATCATGTCCCGCAAGTGCTTTCCTCCAATTTCCTCCCCATAGGCCCACCATAAGCGGAAAACGGTGCTGGCAAGGCGGTGCTGGCTCGCATAGGCCAGGCACAGGCTCTCCGCCGCCAGCTTGGCTGCCGCGTACAGGGGTTTCCTGGCCTCGCCGACCGAACAGGGGTGCCCTTCCTCGACCGGGACCAGCCGGGGCCGGCCATACACCACCGCGCTGCTGGTGTAAATGAAGTTATTAACGCCCTGCTCCACCGCGCTATCCAGGAGGTTAACGTGTCCGAGAAGATCGATGGAGCAAAGCTCCCGGGCCCGCTCGGAGAAGGACCAGGCCAGGTGCACTACCGTATCCACGCCTTCCATGCCCCTGCGTACCACCCCGGCGTCCTCCACGACTCCCTCGATGAGCTCCAGCCGGCCATCGCCGTCGAGCCCCGCCAGGAGGCCGGCCTTGTAGTCCAGCACCCGCACGGCGTAACCCCGCGCCAGCAAATATTTAACCAGATGCCGGCCAACGGCGCCGGCACCCCCCGTAACCAATATTTTCGACAACCCTTCACCTCCCCTCCCGGTAGTCTAGCTGTTACGATATTTCCGCACCCACCCGAACAGGGAGGTCAACCGGCCGTGCAACATGAGGAATCCCATCCCGTAAGCGGAGCCTACTATCGACTGGTACACAACAAATCCCAGTATACCTGCCGGCGATGACAGGTAATAGGGGAGGACACCCACCTCCGGGCCGGTAACCAGGCGTACCAACAGACCCACTGCCAGGTCCTGGAATAGCCTGCACAGGGGAAAGGCGATCATCCAGAATACCATGGCGTGGAAGAGGTAAGCCTTGCGCAACCGGCCCTGCTCCCCGAGGTGATCGTAAAGGTAACCGCCGGCTACCAGCGGTATCCCCAGGGCCAGCCAGATCACCAGGTATTCACCGGCGAAGGCCACGGGCTGGCCCCCGAGGGCCAGGAGGATCCCCACCATCGTGCTGCTCAACAGCCCAACCAGGCCACCTGTATGTTGGAGCCGCATGGGAGTCACCTCCTGGCCCTCGTTAAGAACCTCACCCCTTAGGAATGGCTCCCAGGAAGATCACGCTGTAGAACAGCCCGCCGAGGTAGAAGAGGGTGCCTACCAGCAGGGCCAGGTTGCTGACAATCCCAGGCCGGACGGGTTTGGGCAGGAACCTGTTGTTAACGTATAGCAACAGCGGGCAATAGGCACCCATGACGAAGGCGGAGAGGAACGCCAGCACGTTCAGGATGAAGGTGGGGCCTTTGGGGGAACCGAGGAGCACGGTGAGGATACCGACACCCACGGCCAGGTAAAGGAAGAAGTAGTACCACCGGTTCATGGGGTATTTTTTAGCCCCGGGCATAAAGTACCAGGTCATGTCGGCCTGCCCCCGGGCGAAGGCGTCGAAGATGCCGAAGCTCATCTTCCACCCTACTATGCCCATGAAGATGTAAAACAGGAGGTAGGTAGCCTTACCCCCCACCTGGCTGAAGGCGGTGGCCATGGCCTTGAGGGCCTCGGTCTGTTTGCCGGCGGTAATGGCCTTGGCCGCCGCCGGGTCCAGCCTGCCGGCTGCCATAGCCAGGACGGTGAAGATAACCGTGGTCACCATGGTGATGCCCCAGAACAGGACCCAGGCGTCAAACTTGTTCCAGTTCGTCCAGCCCTTCCACTTCTGCATCTCTTCAGGGTCGTTGGCGTCGAAGGTGGAACCCGTTTCGGGCATGGCCTCCGCCTCGCCGGTAAGCCAACTGGTAATGCGACCGGCGTACTTCCCCATGCCGGCCCCCTTATCCCGCAGGTAGAGGGTGTACCACATCTGTTGCATTCCGGATGGTCCCGCGAAGGCGATGGAACCTATGATAATGGGAAGCCACTTGGCCGTGGCCAACTGGGGGCTCCACCACCCGATGTGGAACAGGCCGGCGATGGTCGACCACCACTCGGCTCCCGTGCCCACGATAGCAGCTATGAGGGCGGCCCCTATTACCACTATGGAGATGAGGGTGCTGAGGACCGACTCCACCATATTGTATACGACCTTGGAGAAGGTGATGATTATCCCTATCAGCAGTATGCCTCCGACCGCCAGGGGAACCCAGTTGATCCCAGTAATCGTACTGATAGCCTGGGCTCCCAGGCTCACGTGGCCCGGCCAGATGTATACCAGCAAGGCCGTGAGCCAGAAAAACCACAGCAAGCCGCGGTGGATACGCGCGGCCCCGAAGAAGATGCTTTCCCCGGTAGCCATCGCCCACCGCGCCATTTCCATCATGACCACTAGCTGGATGGTAACGCCTAATAGAAACAGCCACCGTATACTCGGCCCGAATACGATTACCAGCCGCGGCCACATGAAGGTTTCTCCCAGCCCCACTCCCAGGGCGGTCAGCACCAGTCCTGGCCCCAGGAGGTGAAGCGCCTTAGGGGGCTCGGGCAAAGGCCGGACGGGAAGGGCGGCCTCTCCACCCATGATAACCGTCTTTTCGTTTCCGGAAGCCATCTCTTAATCCCTCCTTTGTACTAGTTTCCCTCCAGCACCGTTATGCCACTATTCTGAAAATATCTGACAAACGTTCACCCCCCGCTAAACAAGTTCAGGCGGGACCCCTACGGAGAGGGGCCCCGCCTGCCGTCCTCAGGAGCCAGGGGTAGGCGCTACCGCCGGTATCCCGATCTCCTGGCACCTGGCGTCCACAAAGGCCTGGATCTTGCGAACGTGTTCCTCCGTCAGGTGGCTGAAGCGGCCCTGCAGGCGCAGGTATTCGTCAACCGGCTTCCTACCCTTGGGCAGGCTGTGGGTAACCTTGAACTGGCCGTCCTTTACCTCGTACAACTGCCACATTCCCGTCTCCACTGCCAGCTTGGCTATGTCTATGGTCTGGTCGGGCGGGAATTGCCAGCCCTTGGGACAGGGAGCGTGAATGTGCATATAAGCCGGCCCCTCCACTGCCAGGCCACGCCGTACCTTGTTCATCAGGTCCACCGGGTAAGCGATGGAGGCGGTGCCCAGATACTTTAAGGTAGGATGTCCGCCTGCCACCAGCTTGGGATTATCCTTGGGGAACAGCTTCTTTCCCTCGGGAACTACCGGCCCGGCGGGAGTGAAGGTCGTCCAGGCGCCGTAAGGGGTAGTGGGTGAAGTCTGAATGCCGGTGTTGGCGTATGATTCGTTATCGTAGCAGATAAAAAGGATGTTGTGGTTGCGGTACAAAGCCCCTGACAGGGATTGTAATCCTATGTCCACGGCGCCGCCGTCACCGGCCATGACGATGATGTTGGGGAACTCGCCTTTCCGCTTCCCCTTGCGCAGCATGGCCTTGTATGCCGCCTCGATGCCCGAGGCTACCCCTCCGCCGTTGGTGATCTGGGCATGAATCCAGGGCACCGTCCAGGGGGCGCAGCCGTAGCTGGTATTGGCCACGTACATGCATCCCGTGGGCCCCACGAAGATGGTATTCTTTCCCGCGGCCTTGGCCACCAGGCGATAGGTCAGGGCGGGGCCGCAACCCGCGCAGGTGCGGTGTCCGGGGACGTAGTACTCTTCCCGCGGAGCCGCCGAAATCGACTTTATCTCTGCCAGTTGTGACATTCAAGTCCCTCCTCCCTAAACCGCCTCAAGGTCAAAGGGGCACCAGTAGGCGTCCCTTTCAACTTTGCCGGTCCTGGCTATATCGGACATGATCTGGAACATCTTGTAGAACTCTTCACGGGAAATTACCTCGCCGCCCAGGCCGGCCACGAAGCCCACCGTCTTAACCCGATCGCCCAGGTGGTAGAGGGCGCTTCTCACCTCGGTCAGCAGGACGCCGCCCCCCGCGCTGATGCCGAAGGCTACGCCGTTATCCACCACGCCCACGACCTTGAACTTCTCCAGTACCTGCCGCACCTGCTCGGTGGGGAAAGGCCGGAAAGTACGCAGCTTTACCAGGCCCACTTTCTCTCCCAGGTTCCTCAACCGCTTTACCACCGACCGGGCCGTCCAGGTATGGGCTCCCATGATAAAAATCACCCTGTCCGCCCCATCGGTCATGTACTCCTCAACGAAGGGTTCGTACCGGCGACCGAAGATACGGGCGAAGTCATCGTAGGCCTCCACGATTACCTGCCGGGCAGCGTTCATGGCCTTATGCCTCTGCAACTGCAGCGGGGGACCCATTGAAGGCTCGATCTGAGGCCCGAGGGCCATGGGCCTTTCGGGGTCCAGGACGTGTATGGGATTGTAAGGAGGCAGGAACTCCTTCACCTGTTGGGGATCCGGGATATCCACCTCGCCCAGGATATGGGAGACGAAATACCCATCCTGGCAGGGGAACTGCGGTAACGACACCCTCCGGTCCTCGCCTATGCGGTAGTAAAGCAGGCTCATGTCCAGGGCTTCCTGGGGTGTCTCCGCCCACCCCATGAGCCAACCCTGGTCACGGCAGGTCAGGGCTTCGGTATGCTCCGAACCGAAGTCACCAGGCGGATCCAGGGTACGGTCGGCGATCATGCACTGGACGGGGAGCCTCTCGCCGGAAATGGGGGAATAAACCTCCATGGCATAGGTAACCCCTACTCCCGAGCTGCCCACGAAGGTCCTGGCCCCGCAGGCGGAGGCTCCATAGGCGATGCTGAGCTGCCCGTGCTCTCCCTCGGCGTGGAGGAACTCGGCATCCAGCTCCCCGTCGGCCACCATCCGGGCCAGCTCCGACATTACCCCCGTGTACGGCCGTATGGGGTAGGAAGCGATAACGTCAACATCGGCGAGCCTGACCGCGTGGGCCACGGCGACGACGCCGGAAATTAATTTCTTAGTGCCCATGCTACCCCTCCTCATTAGTCCTCGAATTCCAGTTCCGGCACTTCGGTTATGGCGTTGATGGGACATACCGCCCTGCAGATGCCGCAGCCTTTGCAGTACTTGTAGTTGAAGCTTATGACTTCACCATCCGCGTTGATACAACTATCGGGGCAGTAGATCCAGCAGATAAGGCAGTTGGTGCATCTCTCCTTATCCAGCACGGGACGCACCATTCTCCAGTTCCCGGTGACCATTTTGTCGTTCTCGGTTACCGGGGCGGCCACGGTCCCGGCAAAGGGGGCCTCGTACGGGATCTTGCTCATGCTAACCCTCCTCTCACAGGCTCATTATCACGGCCTCATCATGGCCGCGCTTCATGCCGTCGGGGTTCTTGACCACGGCGGAGAGGCTCTCCAGGCGTACCAGGCCGGTTGCCCTTGCAACGGCCCCGGCCAGCGGCCCCGCCCAACCGGCACCGATACCGGTAGCGTCGGTAGCCCCTTCGGCCCCGGAGAGGGTCTTGACCACCTCGCTAATTCCGGAGGCGTCCACGGTAACAATAGCCTTCAGATTGGTACGGTCCTTAAGAAACTTGGCGATTTCCGAGGGGCTCCTCCGGGTGTTAACTACCAGGGTCCCGCCGGGCTTCAAGCCGTTAAGGATCGGGTTCCCCTTAACCAGGGATTCCTCGATCAGGACCACCACGTCGGGCTCCTCGTTTTCGTAGATGTACTTGCTCTCAATAGGCTCAGTGCTGATGCGGGCGTAGGCCTTTATGGGCACGTACACCCGGTCGGGAAGATCCACGTAATTTTCAAAGGCCTGGACGTATTTGCCCTCCAGGCCGGCGGCATTGGCCAGGGCTACCACCACGTCCCTGGCCTCTTTGTTCATCACCACCCCCCGCGTCCACACGGTAACCTGTTTCAGGCCTTCTTCGGCAAACAATTGCCTTACATCAGCAACCCCCATGTATGCTTCCTCCTTCCCTTTCTGTTTGGAATCTGCAGGCTCTGGTTGGTTGGACAGCTTTCAATCCCCCCCTTCTCCACCCGCTGCTGCCCCACCAGCGGGGTAACCCTGGAGAGCGCGGAGAAAATGCGTCATCTCGATCTGGAGCCCCGACAGGTCCGGCCTCTCCGGCCCGGTTCCTGCAGATCCCAGGAAATCGCTGATGGCCATAATCGCCGCCTTGCGGCACCAGGCTTCCAGCTCCGATCCCACCATACCCTCACTGATCCGTGCCAGTTCACAGAGGTCCACGCCGGGAGCCAGAGCCCTTCTGCGCGTGTGAACGCGAAGTATCTCGCATCTCTGCTCCAGGTCGGGAACGGGGAACTCGATCACGTAGTCGAACCGGCCCGGCCTGAGCAGAGCAGGATCGAGAAGGTCCATGCGGTTGGTGGTACCGATGACCACTACTCCCTTGCGCTCCTCCAGCCCATCCAGCTCCGTTAGTAGCTGGCCCACCACACGCTCTGGCACCCCCCCTCCCCCGGACCTCCTGGGAGCTACGGAATCCAACTCGTCGAACAAAAGGATGCAGGGGGCCGCCTGTCTGGCCCGCCGGAATACCTGCCGCACGGCTTTCTCCGATTCACCCGTCCACTTGGAGAAAAGGGTGGGCCCTGCTACGGCAATGAAGTTTACGTCACTCTCCCTGGCAATGGCCTTAGCCACCAGGGTCTTTCCGGTCCCGCTGGGACCGGTAAAGAGGATCCCCTTCGGGGTATCGAGGTCCATGTGTTCGTATAATTCGGGGTATTTGAGGGGCCAGCTCACCAGCCTGGTGATAGTAGCCTTAATCTCCTCCAGGCCTCCTACATCTTCCCATCCCACCCGGGGAGTCTCGGTGAAAAACTCCCTGGTAGCGGAAGGCTCCACCTCCTTTAGGGCCTCGAGGAAGTCAGCCATGGTTACCTCCAGCAGGAGATCGGGATCCGTTTGCTCCCCCAGGGTTATGTAAAGCAGGATCTTCCGCAGGGCGCTCATCCCCGCTTCCTTGCAGAGGGAGGCAAGGTCGGCCCCTACGAACCCGTGAGTCATGCAGGCCAATCGCTCAAGGGAGACATCACGGGCCAGGGCCATTCCCCGGGTGTGGATGCGCAGGATCTCCAGGCGGCCCTTGCCATCAGGAACGGGGATCTGGATCTCGCGGTCGAAGCGGCCGGGTCGCCGCAGGGCGGGATCCACCAGCTCGGGGAGGTTGGTAGCCCCGATAACG
>FWPU01009699.1_pt1 | contig 14948 bp, 7 predicted proteins | sample 2228361 | NCBI WGS metagenome assembly FWPU01 (sample SAMEA103939777, study PRJEB20133) | metagenome
CGACTGGTTCTACGGCGAGCTGGCGGCGGCGGTCCGGGCGGGCCTCATCCAGGGCTACGGCGACGGCACCTTCCGGCCGGACGCGCCGGTGACCCGGGAGCAGGTGGCCGTGCTGGTGGCGCGGGCTCTGGCGGTGGCGGGCAAGGCCGGCGCCCTCTCGGCCGGCGAGGTGGAGCGGCGGCTGACCGGCTTCGCTGACGGGGGCGAGGTGTCGCCTTGGTCCCGGGAGGGGCTGGCCTTGGCGGTGCGGGAACGGATCGTGCGCGGGCAGGCGGGCGGCGTCCTCGCGCCGCGGGCGGGCGCCACGCGTGCGGAGGCGGCGGTGATGGTGGCGCGGTTCTGGCGGAAATGAGGCGCGCGCCCGCCGAGCGCCACGCGGCGGCGGTCGGGCGGAGGAGGGCGGTGCGCTGCGCCGGGTCGTGTCGGTTACTTACGTTTTGTCTCTTCGAAGGATAGGGGGATCCGCGTGACTGAAGGGCATGGTGGCGGGCGGCTCAGCCGGCCCTGGTCCAGGGTAATGATCGCAGGGATTGCAGGGCGCAGCCGGGGTTGGCGCGCCTGGGTGACGAGGGGAATCGTGTGTTTGTTCGCCCTGGCGGCCCTCTGCGGCGCCGCCGCGGCGCCCGCCCATGCAGAGACGGTCACCGCCACCGTGACCGTAGGGAGCAATCCCGTGGCCGTGGCGGCGTCGGCGCTGGCGAATTTGCCGGGCAAGTCGCGGGGCGAAATGTAAGGGAGGAGAACGGAATGAAGCAGGCAAGCCGGATGGGATGGATGGGCGGTTTTCGGAGCGGAGGAATGAGTTGGGTGCGCCGCGTATTGTGTTGTTTTTTTCTCGTTTCTTGTTTTCTGGTTTTCCTGTCTCCTGTCATCCTGGCGGGCGGATCGTGGACGGGGCGGACTTCAGGAACAGGTCGGTCCATCCATAGCGTCGTTTATGGCGGCGGATGGTGGGTGGCGGGAGGGAACTGGCTCTATGCTACATCGAAGGATGGCAGGAACTGGGATTTAACCGATCTTCAAGGTCAAGACAATAACACATGGGAAGATGCTTTCTATGCGAACGGGGAAATCGTCCTGGTGGGAAACGCAGGATGGCTTAGGATTTTCAATGTGGCCAATCAGACCTGGAGGTCAATCGATCTTCGAAATCCTTTTCGAATGTTATGGTCAGGCGACTTTTGCAACGGGAAGTACATCATTGTGGGAGCAGAGGGTGCAATCTGGACGTCGGAAAACTTGTCGGCCTGGACCTTTTCCGAGGTGGACCAGCAGGACTGGTACTACGGGACCGGCTGTGGAAACGGAACATTTTATGTAGCGAGCGGCGGCGGGAAAATTTTGATGTCGACGGACGGTTTGAATTGGACGGTAAAAGACGTCCAGCAGATGGTCAACAGGGGGAGGCTTTTTCTTTACGACGTCGCGTTCGGCAATGGAACGCTTGTCGCCGTCGGTCAACAGGGCATTGTCGTCTCCGATGACGGTGGGAACACCTGGCAAGCTGTCTGGTATGATAACGAGGTCCCCATACCGATGATCGAGGAAGTCTATTATGACTCCGCCGAGCAGCGCTTTTTTGCCGTCGGCTATGGCGGCTTGTTTATGACTTCACAGGACGGACATACATGGGACACCCTTCCTGTAGATCCCAACTGGCCCTTCTGGATCAAGGACTTCTACAGCGACGGTCACGGCCGGTTCGTCGTGGTCGGCAGCGGCGGCGCGATCTACACCGCCAGCACCAATTTGTCCGATCTGACCTTGAGCGCGGGGAGCCTCACGCCGGCCTTCGATGCCGATACGACCGAGTATACCGTGGATGTGTCCTTCACGAACAGTATCGACATTACCGCCACCCTGGACGACACGAACGCCGACCTTGCCATTAACGGCACTCCTCAGGATAGCGGCAGTCCGCGAACGGTGGCTCTGAATCCGGGGGAAAACACGATTGATGTCACTGTCACCTCCCAAGCGGGAACGACCAAGAGGTATACCGTTTTGGTCCGCGCCTTTAACGGAAGCGGCATCCTCACCGCATCCACGTCGCGCGTCACCGCCGGCAGCTCCGGGCACACCCTGGTGTTCACCTACACGGCGCAAACCGACATGCAGGACGGCGCGGTGGCCATCGACGTCCCCGAGGGTTGGAGCCTGCCGAGCACGACGGCCGGAGATCCGGGCTATACGACGGCCAGCACGGGTTCCGTCGAGGTATCGAACCGGACGATCACGGTGACGGGGCTGACGCTGGCGGCGGGCGAGACGGTGACGATTGCTTACGGGGACCGGAGCGGCGGCGGGCCGGGGGCGGCGGCGCCCACGACGGCCGGCGCCCAGACATGGCAGGCTCGATCGAGGGTGACCGGGAACGGGACACTCGAGGCGCTGGGCGGCGGCTCGCCGACCATCAAGGTGGAGCCGGAGGCGGCCGCCCGGCTGACGTTCGCCACCCAGCCCGGCGGAGGGACGGGCGGGTTGGCGTGGTCGTCCCAGCCCGTCGTCGTGGTGCAGGACGTGTACGGCAATACCGTGGACGCCGCTGCCGACGACATCACCCTGACGATCACCGGCGGCACGGGCGCAGACGGGGCGACGTTGCGCTGCGACGCCAATCCGGTGCGGGCGGTCCGCGGCGTGGCGAGCTTCAGCGGCTGCCGGATCGACAAGGCGGGGACGGGCTATACCCTGACCGCGGCTTCGGGCACGCTGACCAGCGCCGTGAGTGATCCGTTCGACGTCGCGGTCGGCGCGCCGGTGGGCTTCAAGTTGACCCCGTCCGCCCAGCAGACGGTGTCGGACCAGCCCCTCGACCTGACCGTCACGGTCATAGACGCCGGCGGGAACACGGTCACCGGGTATACCGGTACGGTGCTCCTCACGAGCAACGATCCGATTGTTTGGTTTGAGCCTACTAGTTGGTACACATTCCAGGCGGCAGACAACGGCGAGAAGACGTTTCAGGTCTTCTTCAGGACAGCCGGCGATCAAACGGTGACGGCCTTCCGTGATTTGTCCGAGCAAGGGAAGGCGATGACAGGCACCTCGGAGCCGGTGCGCGTCCTGCCGGGGGAAGCCTACATGACGGAGTTCGTTGTGCAGCCCGGCGGGGGGACGGGCGGGTTGGCGTGGTCGTCGCAGCCGGTCGTCGCGGTGGTCGACCGCTACCAAAATACGGTTACCTCTGCCACTTATGCCGTCACGCTCGGCATTCTCCCCGGCACGGGCGCGGCGGGCGCGGTCCTGACCTGCGACGCCAATCCGGTGCAAGCGGTCGACGGCGTCGCGCGCTTCAGCGGCTGCCGGATCGACAAGGCGGGGACGGGATACAAGCTCATCGCCCGGGCGGCAGAGCCGTCGTTGGAGATTAGCCACAGCGCGTTCTTCGAAATCGCGACCGGTCCGGCGGCGGCGTTCACGGTGACGGCGTCCGCCCAGGAGACGGTGGCGGGAGAACCCCTTGACGTCACCGTCACCGCCAAGGACGCCGGAGGGAACACGGTGACGGGCTATGAGGGCACGGTGCGTTTTGGCAGCAGCGACAGCCGGGCGGTGTTACCCGCAGAGTACGCCTTCGAGGCGGGGTACGGCGGCACGGGGACCTTCCAGGTGACGTTGCGGACGGCCGGCGAGCAAACGGTGACCGTGACGGACGCGGCTGACGCGGGGATCGCCGGCACGTCGGGACCGATCGCGGTGCGCCCGGCGGCGCCGGCGGCGGTGACGGTGACGGCCCATCCGGCGAGCGTGGTGGCGGACGGGGCCACGAGGTCCACGGTCACGGCGCGGGTGACCGACGCCTACGGCAACGACGCGGCCGACGGGACGCCGGTGACCTTCGCCGTGACGGGCGCCACGGCGGCGCTGACCCGAACGGAGGGCGCGACGGCGGGCGGGGTCGTCACCACGGAGGTCTACGCTGCCGCCGCCGGCACGGTCACGGTGACGGCGGCCGTCTACGGCACAAGCGTAAGCGGCAGCGTCTCCGTCACCTTCACCCCCCGGTTCACCGGCGGCAGCGGCGCCTCCTCTCCCACCGCCACGCCCGGCACCACGACCTCGGGCGACATCAACCCGACCGCGGGCGGCACCGTGCAGAACGCTGCCGGCACCCTTCGGCTGGAGATCCCGGTCGGGGCCATCGAGGGCGTCTCCGGCGGCCCCGTCCGGATCAGCGTGACCGACATCACCGGCGCCGAGGCGAAAAAGCTCCTGCAGACGGCCAAGGCGCCCGAGGGCGTCCGGGCCATCGGCCGCGTCTTCGAGTTCAAGGCCGAGACGGGCGGCGGCACGACCGTGACCCGCTTTGGCAAGCCGGTCACCTTCACGGTGGCCCTCTCCCCCGCCGACCTGGCGGGCGTGACCGATCCGGAGAAGATCGGCCTGTTCCGCCTCAACGAGGACGGCACCCTGACCTTCGTCGGCGGCCGGCTGGTGGACGGCAAGCTGGTGGTGCAACTGTACGGCTTCAGCCGCTACCTCCTGGCCGAGGTCCACGTTGCCTTCCCGGATCTGGCGGGCCACTGGGCGCGGGACGACGTGGAGCGGATGGCCTCCAAGTACATCGTCAAGGGGCTGCCCGACGGGCGGTTCCACCCCGAGGGCCGGGTGACGCGGGCGGAGTTCGCGGCCATGCTGGTGCGGGCGCTGGGGCTGCCGCCGGGCGGCGCCGCGGCGACAGGCGGAGCGTCCGGCAGCGCGGCGGAGGGCGGTAGTGGCGCCTCCTTCAGCGACGTCCGGCCGGGCGACTGGTTCTACGGCGAGCTGGCGGCGGCGGTCCGGGCGGGCCTCATCCAGGGCTACGGCGACGGCACCTTCCGGCCGGATGCCCCGGTGACCCGGGAGCAGATGGCGGTGCTGGTGGCGCGGGCGTTGGCGGCGGGCAAGGCCGGCACTCTCTCGGCCGGCGAGGCGGAGAGGCGGCTGGCCGGCTTCGCCGACCGGGGCGAGGTGTCGCCCTGGGCGCGGGAGGGGCTGGCCCTGGCGGTGCGGGAAGGGATCGTCAACGGGCGGACGGCCGCGACCATCGCGCCGCAGGAGGGCGCCACGCGCCAGGAGGCGGCGGTGATGGTGGCGCGGTTCTGGCGGAAATGAGGGGCGCGCCCCGCCGAGCGGCGGGCGGCCCGGCGGCGGTCGGGCGGAAGTGAGGCGTTGGGCCGGCTCGCACCGGACGCCGGCCCAGCGCCCCAGCTCCAGCGAGGGTGATATCGGGATGGAACGCGCAAGGCGGGCGGGTGGTTCGATGGGCGGATTTCCGCGCGGGGGCTGGAGGATGAGCCTCCTGCGCCGCGCTGCGTGGTGTTCTTTGGTGCTGTATTGCGTTTTCGTCCTCCTCCGTCCTGCGGGCGTTCAGGCCGGGCAGTGGGTGGTGCGCACGGAGGAGGCGGGCGTTTTGCTTTACGGCGTCGCCTACGGCGAAGGGCTGTTCGTCGCCGTGGGGGAGAACGGCTTCATTCTGACCTCGCCGGACGGGGTGACATGGACGTGGCGCGATTCGGGAGTCAATACATCCCTTGGGGGGGTGACGTACGGGAACGGACGGTTTGTCGCCGTCGGGCAGGAGGGTACGGTTGTGACGTCCCCTGACGGGATCACGTGGACGTCGGGAAGCCTGGGTATCGGCTTACCATTGGCGGCCGTAACTTACGGAAACGGAAGGTATGTGGCCGTCGGATACAACACGGTGGCAACTTCCACCGATGGAGCATCGTGGTCCTACAAGAGAGTGGATTTTTACGGTCCGTGTTATGACATCGTCTACGGCAGCGGGCGGTTCGTGGCGGCATGCGATGGCGGCATCTACCTGTCGTCGGACGGATTGACATGGGCCCAAAAGAGTGCTGGCGTCTCTCTTGGCGTTGTGTACGGCAATGGCCGGTTTGTCGTGACAGGGCCGGACCGCTTGGTGTGGAGCTCGACAGACGGTGAGACGTGGACGTCCCGAACATCCGGGGTAAGCGGCGATTTTTGGGGCATCGCCTTCGGAAACGGAAAGTACGTCGCGGTGGGCGTAGACGGCGTGATCGCCACCTCGACCGACGGGGAAACGTGGACGGAGCGGCGGTCGGGCACGGGGAGGTGGCTCTGGCACGTCGCCTACGGCGACGGGCAGTTCGTCGCGGTGGGGGAGATGAACACCATCGTTTCCGCCACCGACGGTTGGACGCGGCGGGCGTCGGGCACCGACCTCAATCTGTACAGCGTCACCGCCGGGGACGGGCGATACGTCGCGCTGGGCCCCAGAGGTACGATTTTGACTTCGGCGGACGGGGCGGCGTGGTCGTCGCAGACGCCAGGGTTCGATCGGATGCTCTTGGACGTCGTGTACGGCGACCGGTACGTCGCGGTGGGGAGCTTCGGTGCGGTTGCATCCTCACCGGACGGCCAGACGTGGACCTTGCAGAATTCGGGGACGGGTCTCGAACTCTACGGCGTTGGCTACGGCAACGGCCAGTACATCGCCGTGGGGGAGGGCGGGACGATCCTGAGCTCGCCGGACGGAGCCACGTGGACGGAGCGGGCCGTGGGGACGATGCCCACCCTCGACGACGTCGCGTACGGCGGCGGACGGTTCGTGGCGGTGGGCTGGGACGTCGTGGCGACGTCGCCGGACGGGGTGACGTGGACGTCCCAAACGTCGGGCACAGGTTCCTACTTCTATGACGTCGTCTACGGCGGCGGACAGTTCGTGGCCGTCGGGTCCGAGGGCACGATCCTCACGTCGCCGGACGGGGTGACGTGGACGCGGCGAGAGTCGGGGACGAGGGAGGACCTGAAGGGCGTCACGTTCGGCGGCGGTCAATTCGTCGCCGTGGGGGGCTCCAGCAACGGGTTCGACAGCACCGTGGTCATCCTGACGTCGCCGGACGGGGTGACGTGGACGCCGCAAGTTTCCGGCCCGGGGATGATGCTGTTGGGGGTGGCCTACGGCGACGGGCAGTTCGTCGCGGTCGGCGACCATGGGGCCATCTTCACGGCCGCCACCGACGCCGATCTGGCCGGCTTGACCGTAAGCGCGGGGAGCCTCGTGCCGGCGTTCGACGCCGGTACAACCGAGTATACCGTCGATGGGATTTTGAGGAATGACGTGGCCGTCACGGCCACCTTGGACGACGTCAACGCCGACCTCGCCATCAACGGCGCGACCCAGGACAGCGGCGTCCCCCGGACCGTGGCGCTGGCCGCCGGGGAGAACACGATCCGCGTCGCGGTGACTTCCCAGGCCGGCACGACCAAGACGTACACCATCACGGTGCAGGCCGCCCCCGACGGCAGCGGCACGCTGAGCGTACCGGTGTCCGGCGTGCCGGCCGGTTCGACGGGGCACACGCTGGCGTTCACCTACACGACGGCGGGCGGCATGGACGACGGGGCGTTGGCCATCGACGTCCCCGAGGGCTGGAGCCCGCCCAGCACGAGTCCCGGGGATCCCGGCTACACCACGGCCGGCGTGGGCACCGTCGCGGTCTCGGGCCGGACGATCACGGTGACGGGGCTGACGCTGGCACCGGGCGAGGCGGTGACCGTCACCTACGGCGACAAGAGCGGCGGCGGACCCGGGGCGGCGGCGCCCACGGCGGCGGGCGCCCAGACCTGGCAGGCCCGGTCGAGGGTGACCGGGGACGGGACGCTCGTCGCGCTGAGCGGCCCGCCGGTCATCACGGTGGAGCCGGGGGAGGCCGCGCGGCTGGCCTTTTCGGTGCAGCCGGGCGGCGGCACAGGCGGGACGGCGTGGTCGTCCCAGCCCGTCGTCGTGGTGCAGGACGTGTACGGCAACACGGTCTCCGCGGGGACGCACGCGGTCGCCCTGGCGATCGCCCCCGGCACGGGCGCGCCGGGGGCGACGCTGAGCTGCGACGCCAACCCGGTGCAAGCGGTCGGCGGCGTCGCGCGCTTCAGCGGCTGCCGGATCGACAAGGCGGGGCCCGGGTATGAGCTCGTCGCCTCGTCGGGGGCGCTGATGGACACGTCGAGCTTGGATTTCGACATCGCGACCGGTCCGGCGGCGGCGTTCACGGTGACGGCGTCCGCCCAGGAGACGGTGGCGGGAGAACCCCTTGACGTCACCGTCACCGCCAAGGACGCCGGAGGGAACACGGTGACGGGCTATGAGGGCACGGTGCGTTTTGGCAGCAGCGACAGCCGGGCGGTGTTACCCGCAGAGTACGCCTTCGAGGCGGGGTACGGCGGCACGGGGACCTTCCAGGTGACGTTGCGGACGGCCGGCGAGCAAACGGTGACCGTGACGGACGCGGCTGACGCGGGGATCGCCGGCACGTCGGGACCGATCGCGGTGCGCCCGGCGGCGCCGGCGGCGGTGACGGTGACGGCCCATCCGGCGAGCGTGGTGGCGGACGGGGCCACGAGGTCCACGGTCACGGCGCGGGTGACCGACGCCTACGGCAACGACGCGGCCGACGGGACGCCGGTGACCTTCGCCGTGACGGGCGCCACGGCGGCGCTGACCCGAACGGAGGGCGCGACGGCGGGCGGGGTCGTCACCACGGAGGTCTACGCTGCCGCCGCCGGCACGGTCACGGTGACGGCGGCCGTCTACGGCACAAGCGTAAGCGGCAGCGTCTCCATCACCTTCACCAGGCGGTTCACCGGCAGCAGCGGCGCCTCATCCCCCCCAACCACGCCCGGCGCCACGACCTCGGGTGACATCAACCCGGCCGCGGGCGGCACCGTGCAGAACAGCGCCGGCACCATCCGGCTTGAGATCCCGGCCGGCGCCATCGAGGGCGTCTCCGGCGGCCCCGTCCGGATCAGCGTGACCGACATCACCGGGGCCGAAGCGAAGAAAATCCTGCAGACGGCCAGGGCGCCCGAGGGCATCCGGGCCATCGGCCGCGTCTTCGAGTTCAAGGCCGAGACGGGCGGCGGCACGTCCGTCACCCGCTTCGCCAAGCCGGTCACCTTCACGGTGGCCCTCTCCCCCGCCGACCTGGCGGGCGTGACCGACCCGGAGCGGGTGGGGCTGTTCCGGTTGAACGAGGACGGTACCCTGACCTTCATCGGCGGCCGGCTGGTGGACGGCAAGCTGGTGGTGCAACTGCACGGCTTCAGCCGCTACCTCCTGGCCGAGGTCAACGTTGCTTTCCCGGATCTGGCGGGCCACTGGGCGCAGGACGACGTGGAGCTGATGGCCTCCAAGTACGTCGTCAAGGGGCTGCCCGACGGGCGGTTCCACCCCGAGGGCCGGGTGACGCGGGCGGAGTTCACGGCCCTGCTGGTGCGGGCGCTCGGGCTGCCGCCGGCGGGTGGCGGCGCAGCCGCGGGCGGCTCGGCGGCGGGCGGGGCTGCAGCGGGCGGTTCGGCGGCGGCCGGCGGGGCGGCAGCGGGCGGCGGTGCAGCCGTGGGCGGAGCAGCGGCCGGCGGCGGTGGCGCCGCCTCCTTCAGCGACGTCCGACCGGGCGACTGGTTCTACGGCGAGCTGGCGGCTGCGGTCCGGGCGGGCCTCGTCCAGGGCTACGGAGACGGCACCTTCCGTCCAGACACCCCGGTGACGCGGGAGCAGGTGGCGGTGCTGGTGGCGCGGGCGCTGGCGGCGGCGGGCAAGGCCGGCGCCCTCTCGGCCGGCGAGGCGGAGCGGCGGCTGGCCGGCTTCGCCGACCGGGGCGCGGTGTCGCCCTGGGCGCGGGAGGGGCTCGCCCTGGCGGTGCGGGAAGGGATCGTGCGCGGGCAGGCGGGCGGTGTCCTCGCGCCGCAGGCGGGCGCCACGCGCGCGGAGGCCGCGGTGATGGTGGCGCGGTTTTGGCGGAAACCCTGACCGCTCTCTCCCAATGTCTACTAGCTGGGGAGTGGCTCGAACCGCGACCGGCGCTCGGCATGCCGCTGACAGGCCTTACCGTTCCATGGGAACTTCATATCCGCCGCCCGACAACCTTTCCGCGACGGGTCCCGCCTCCATGGGGACCACGCCGTTGTGACCCATCTCCTTCCGCCCGGGACATATGGCCGTCCCCGGGCATATGGGCGCGCTCGCACCTATCGTCCCCCATCATTATAAGTACGTCTCCGACGTCTTGAGGGCCTGCCGAACCGGCGGGCGAGGTCGGCGACCAAGCGGGCGGGGACCTGCCCAGGGCATGGTGTCGGGCCGCAGGTAAAGGGCGTTGGCCGACGAAAAAGATCAGCGGGGTCGAGCCGTGGACGAGACGGGCAGGGACGATTCCGAGCCATGGTCGAAACAGGGAGGCTGAGCCGTGGACGAGAAGGAATGCCGGGAGCGGTTGGAACGCGAGGGTTACCGCGTCTATGTATGGGAGGACCCGCCGCACGCGTGGTACGGGGAGCACACCCACGCCGGTGACGAGGTGCGCTGGGTCCTGCGGGGATCTATGACCATCGGCGTGCCCGGTGGAGAAGTGCGCGAGCTGGGACCGGGAGACCGCATGGCGGTGGCGGCGGGCACCGTGCACTGGGCCCGCGTGGGCCCCGAGGGCGTGCGCTACCTCTGCGGAACCCGCGATATGCCCCTGGCCTGACAGAGCGTCCGGCCAGGGGCGGCCACTCACCCAAATTCAGCGTCGAACAGCTGCGTCGCGCCGCACCCCCGGTACGTTCGTACCATGGCGTCCGCCGAAAAGACCGGCTAAACTCACCACGGATCAAGGCATGTCAGCGGGCACGGAGGTGTCTCTCCGTGATCCTCCGCCGGAGCGGCGAGAGCGCCAGGGCCGGCGTTACCGTGGTCGCGGCCCTGTTCCTGACGCTGGTGGGCCTCGTGAGCCCGCGGCCGGGTGTCGTCCTGGCCCACTCCTACATAGAGGTCACCGACCCCGCCGACGGCTCCTCCCTCTCCCACCCGCCGGAAAGGGTGCGCGTCACCTACACCGAACCGGTGGAGGCCGGCATCACCCGCCTCCTTCTCCTGGACGCCGACGGCAAACCCGTGCCGGGCACGCGGCAGGAGGCCGAGGGCCGCCTGGTCCTGGTCCTCCACCTGCCCCCCGACCTGGCTCCGGGCACCTACACCGTCCGCTCCGAGACCCTGGGCGCCGACGGTCACCCCACCGTGGACGAGATCCGCTTCAACGTTACGGGTTCGGCGGCAAATCCGCCGGGCGGCGGCCCCGCGGCGAGGGACGGTGCCGCGACGGGCGACGGCCCGGTCGGCGCCGGCCCCGCGGCGAGCGGCGGCACCGGGACCGGCGGCGGCACCGCGGCGAGCGGCGGCTCGGCCCCCGCTGGCGCCGCGACGGGCGCGGCAACCGGCTCCGCCGGCACCCCCGCGCGCCAAGAGCCCCAAGAGACGGCGGAGACCCGGAACCAACTGGGCACCGAGTTCCTCGTGCTGGCCGTGTCGCTCGTGGCCTTGGGCGGAGCCGTGGCAGCCATCGTGCTGGGCGGGCGCCGCCGCAGGGCCGGCGAAAGCGCGCCGCCGTCGGGCGGTGCCCGCGGGGCGGACGGGGAGCAGGGGCGGTAAATGCTCAAGGCCCTGGCCCTGCTGGCCGCTGTCGTGGCATTCGGACCGGCGCTCTTTCGCGCGGTCGCCTGGCGGCCCGCCCTCGCCGCCGCCCCGCCGGAACACCGCCCTTCCCTGGACGCGCTCCTGCTTGCGCGGCTGCGCCCCGTGGCGGTGGCAGCCGCCGCCCTTCTCACCGCCGCCAGCCTGGCGGCCCTCCTGGGCCTGGCCTACACCACCGCGGCCGGCACCGGCGCCTGGCCGGGGCTGGCGGCCGTGGCCCGCAGTCTGGGAGAACTGGTGGCCCGGAGCCGCGTCGGCCTGATGACGGCCCTGCGCGTGGCGGCCGGCCCCGCCCTGGTCTACCTGCTGGCGCGGGCCCTGGCGCCGGGGCCGGCGGCACCGGCCCCGCACCCGCAGGCCGCAGGCGCACCGTCGGCGTCGCAGGCCGCCGGCGCGCTGCCGGGTTCAGGCGCCGGCGCGGCACCGTCACCGGCCGGCGCCGCAACGGCAGGTTCACGTGTCGGCAGCGCCGGCAGCGCGGGCGCGGAGCGCCTGGCCCTCGTGGCCGGCGGCTTCATCCTCCTCACCTTCAGCGTCGGGGGCCACGCCGTGGACACCCCCACCCGGGCCGGGGTGGCGGCGGCGGTGCTGGCCGACCTCCTCCACTTCGTCGCCGCCTGCCTCTGGGGCGGCGGCCTCCTGGCCCTGGCCCTGGCGCCCTGGCGGCAGCTCGCGGAGCCGAGGCTCGTGCCCTTCGCCGCCCGCCTCGTGCGGCGCTTCTCCGCCCTGGCCGCCCTGTCGGTAACGGTCCTCGTCGCCAGCGGCTTCCTCATGGCGAGCCAGCGCCTCTACGGGATCCTGGCCCTCTTCGAAACCCGCTACGGCCTGGACGTGGTGTGGAAACTGGCCCTCCTGACGGTGGCCCTCTTCTTCGCCAAGGACAACCTCCTCGCGGTGCGGCCCGGTCTGGCCCGCGCCGCCGCCGCGCAAGCGCCCGCCGAGAGGCTCCTGGCCACCCTCCGCGCCCGCGTCCTGTCCGAGGGGCTGGTCCTGGTGCTGATCCTCCTCGTGGCCGGCTTCCTCACCGTGACGCCGCCGCCCTGGCGCCTCCCCCGCGAGGTGGTGGTCACGGTCCACCCCGACCGCTACTCCCCCGCCAGCCTCACCTGGCCTCGCAGCAAACCGGTGCGCCTCGTACTGCAAAACCGCGACACGACCACCCACTCCTTCGTCATAGACGGACTCCGCTACGAGGGACTGACCTCCCACGTCCACGGCTTCACGCCCACGGGGACCCAGTTCGTCCTCTACGCGCCGCCGCGGCAGACGGTGCGCGCCGTCCTGACGCCCCTCCAGTCGGGTTCCTTCCGTTTTTATGACGCCCTCCAGGATTTCGCCGAACGCGGGCTCACCGGCACCGTCCACGTGCGCTGACGAGCCGCGGCGCGTGGCCCGGCGACCCCCCCCGCCTCAGCCGCCCAGCCGCCGGTCAAGAGCCCGTTCCAGGTCCGGGATCCACGCCCGCAGGCCCTCCAGCGCCGCCTGGTCCGTCAGGCGCAGGTGAAGAGGGGTGATGGAGACCAGGTTCTGCTCCAGGGCGCCCACGTCGGTGTCGGGCCCCTCCCGCCCCGGCACAACCTCGCCGGCCAGCCAGTAGTACGTGCGGCCGCGGGGGTCCTGCCGCGGGTGGAAGACATCGGTGTAGTACCGCACCCCCAGGCGCGTGACGGCCACGCCGGCCATCTCCTCCTCCGGCAGCGGAGGCACGTTGACATTGAGGAGAACCCCCGGGGGCAGGGAGCGGCGCGCGATCTGCTCCATGAGCGCCCCCGTGAAGCGGGCCGCCGGCGCGTAGTCGGCGTCCTCGAAGGTGCCCAGGGAGACGGCCACGGCGGGGAGGCCCAGGATGGCCGCCTCGAAGGCGGCCGAGACGGTGCCCGAGTAAAGGACGTCCATGCCCAGGTTGGGCCCCCGGTTGATCCCCGACACCACCAGGTCGGGGCGCCGCTCCAGGAGGGCCAGGACGCCCAGCTTGGCGCAGTCGGCGGGCGTGCCGCTCACCGACCAGGCGGGCACCCGGGTCCCGTCCAACTGCAGGCGATGAACGTAAACGGGCTTGTGCAGGGTGATGGCGTGCCCCGAGGCGCTGCGCTCCCGTTCCGGCGCCACGATGGCCAGCTCAAAGCCCCGCTCTTCCAGCTCCCGCCGCAGGATCTGCAGCCCGTCGGCGTACACGCCGTCGTCGTTGGTGAGGAGGATCAGCACGCCGCCGCCTCCCCCGCGGCTTCCCCCGTGGAATCCTCCTCCGCCGCCGCGCCGACTCCGTCAAGCGGCGCCGCGTCTCCTCCCCCGCCTCCGGCCGCCCCCGCGGCCTCGCCGCAAAGCCAGCGCCGCACCGCCGCCAGCACCTCCGCCCTTCGCCCCACCACCAGACGCGGGCCTGGCAGGGATTCGACGAAGAAACGCCCGTAGGAATCCCACCGGCTCACCACCCGCGGGTCCAGGACCACCACGGCGCCGCGGTCGGTGGAGCGGCGGATGAGGCGCCCGAACCCCTGGCGGAAGCGCAGCACGGCCGCCGGCAGCGTCAGGCGCCGGAAGCCGTCCTCCCCCCGCCGCTCCAGGTCCTCCAGGCGCGCCTCGTGGAGGGGATCGTTGGGCGGCCGGAAGGGCAGCCGCACGATGGCCACGCAGCGCAGGTTGTCCCCCGGCACGTCAATCCCCTCCCAGAAGCTGGCCGTGCCGAAGAGGACCGTGTCCGGGTTTTCCCGCATGGCCTCGGCCAGGCGGTGGCGGGAGCCGTCCACCCCCTGGGCCAGGGGGAGAAGGCCCGCGGCCCAGAGGTCCTCCCGCAGGCGGCGGTGCACGTCCCGCAGCATCTCGTGGGAGGTGAAAAGGAAAAGGCAGCCGCCCCCCGCCGCCAGGGCCAGCCGGCCGAGAAAGTCCGTGGCCGCCGCCGTGAAGGCCTCGTCGCGGCTGCCCTGCGGGTGGGGCAGGTCCAAGGGCAGACCCAGCAGCGCCTGGCGGCCGTAATCAAAGGAGGAATCCACCCGCAGGCAGCGGCAGAAAGGCGCGTCCCCGCCGGCCTCCCCCGGGCCTCCCCCCCTCGTCGGGGTGCCGGCGGCCGGCGCGCCGGGCCGCGCGTCCCCGCCCGGCGCCGCCACGGCCGTCAGCCCCAGCTCCGCCAGGGCGTTCTCAAAGGAGCCGGCCACCGTCAGGGTGGCCGAGGTAAAGACGCCCGCCTCCAGCCGGCCCAGGAGCAGCTCGGCCAGGAGCCCTCCCGCCCAGAGAGGCGACACATGCACCGTCGTCTCCCCGTTGGGGCCGCCCTCGGCCCAGGCGGCCCACTCGGGCAGCCCGGCCGCCTCGGCGGCGGCGCGCAGGTCGCGGGCCGCGCCCTCCAGGGCCTGCACCCGCACCCGCTCCAGCTCGTCTCCCTCACCCGCCGCCCCCGCCGCGCCGCCGGTTGCACCCTCCGCCGGGACCCCCCGCCCGCTCCCCGCGCCGGCCGCACCCCCGCCCCCCGCGGCCC
>FWPU01009700.1_pt1 | contig 14947 bp, 19 predicted proteins | sample 2228361 | NCBI WGS metagenome assembly FWPU01 (sample SAMEA103939777, study PRJEB20133) | metagenome
AAAAAGAGGCGGACAAGTACCGCGGCTGGAACATAAGCGTCGAGAAAGTGAGTGACGATCCGCTCACGGTGCGCGTTGCCTCGAGCCTGAAAATACCAGACAAACCGAAGGAGTACGTGCTCAGCCAAATCAAGCCCGGCACGCGCTGACCATGTTTTCGAACATTTTCAATGGCGCGCATTGTTTGTTTTTTCGTCTTGCCCAATCCGGGTACTGCCAAGCAAACGACGCCCGTTCCGGGTGGGGCATGAGCGCCAACACGTTGCCCTCTTCGTTCGCCACTCCAGCAATGTCCGCAATTGAACCATTTGGATTAAAGGGATAACTTCTGTTGGCTGGCTTGCCTTTTTCGTCACAGTAACGGAATATCACTTGCCCGTTTCTCTTCAACTCCTCCGCCAGCTCCCCCGCCCTTCCCGGCTCGAGCGAGAACCTTCCCTCGCCGTGGGCAACTGGCATGAGCAGGGTTCCTGAAAGCCCTTTGGTGAACAAGCACCTTCCCCTTGGTTCAACCAGCAAGCGCACCCACCTGCATTCGAAGCGAGCAGAGTCATTGGCCGCCATCGCCGCTGGAATGTTTCCGGGCACGAGACCTGCCTCGACGAGGACCTGCATGCCGTTGCAGATTCCAAGGACTGGCTTTCCTGCATCCACAAATTTTTCCAGTTCCTTCCCCATCGCCGCCGCAAACTTCTTAGCCATGATTACTCCGGAGCGCACGTGGTCGCCGTAAGAAAATCCTCCGGGAAAAATTAGGCCATTGAATTCTTCCAAGTCTTTGGGCCGCGAGAAGGCATTCACGTGCCGCACGACTGCTTCCGCGCCACAGTATTCCAGCGCCGCGACTGTTTCCGCGTCGCAATTCGTTCCAGGCGCGCGCACGACGCAAATTCTTGGCTTTTTTTCTTTCGCCAACTTAAATCACTTTAACCCGTTTTTCCAAACGGTTTTGAGTTCTTCAAGCCCGGCTTCAACAACCGGCTTTCCGTTAATGCCAGTAATGGTAATTTTTTTCGTTTTTGTTGTTTGGCCGACGCGCGCGAGCACCGCGCCATTTTTTTTGAAAACGGCCTCCAGTTCCTTCTCTTTACCCTTTACTGCCTCGATGGTGAAGCGCGAATTCGACTCCGAAAAGAGGGCGTAGTCGCTCCTGCCCAGCGCCCTTGCACCAGGAACCTTCCTCAGGTCGATTTCCGCGCCCGCGCCGCCAGCGAAAGCGGATTCCGCGACTGCGACTCCGAGTCCTCCTTCGCTCAAGTCGTGGCACGCAGAAACAAGGCCAGCGTCAATTGCTGCGGTAATGGAGGTAAAGGTTGCTCTGGCTTTTACTGCATCAACTCCAGGCACCCTTCCGCCCTTCACTCCCATTATTTTGTAATAGTGAGAACAACCCATTTCGGCCCAGGTCTCGCCCGCGAGATAAAGGCTGGAGCCCGCGTTTTTGAAGTCCATGGTCACCGCGCGCCGCACGTCAGGAATAACGCCCAACGCGGAAATGAGGAGCGTCGGGGTCACTGGGCCACCTGGCGACTCGTTGTAAAGCGAGTCCTTTCCTGATATGAAGGGAGTGCCGAATGCAATTGAATAATCGTAGCAAGCCCGCGCTGCCTGTACCAACCCGCCTGCCCTGTCTGGCTTGTCCGGCGAGCCCCACGAAAAATTGTCGAGCAAAGCGATGCGGCGGCCTCCCACTGCAACGTTGTTCCTTATGGCTTCATCGATAGCCGAAGCAGCCATCCAGTAGACGTCGAGCGCACCGTACTCGGGGTTCATGCCGTTCGACAAAACAATTCCCTTGAACGACTCTGAAAGCGGCTTGAGCACTGCCGCGTCGCCGGGGCCGTCCCACTCAATGCCCTGAAGCGGTTTTATGACAGTGTTTCCCTTGACTTCGTGGTCGTACGTGCGGATGACGCGTTCTTTTGAGCAAACGTTGGGAGAGGAGAGAATTTTTTTCAAGGCCGGCGCAAGGTCGGCTGGTTCCTTGAACACTGGGTCAGGATACTCGCGCCTCTTCCACTCCGCTTTTTTCGTCCCGGTCGGCTGAGTGAACAAGAAGCCCAGGTCAACGTCCGCCACCTTTACTGCCTTGAACGTTATTTCGAGCCTGTTAGTTGAATTAAATCTGCCTATCGCGGTGGCCTCAGTTTCCTCGTCCTCGAAAATTCTTTTCACGCGCGCCAGGTTTTTTTTCGGCACGCTGAGAAGCATCCTTTCCTGGGACTCGGACACCCAGATCTCCCAAGGCGCGTTCATAGGATACTTTAACGGCACCCTGTCCAATTCAACCACAACACCACACCCTGACCTGTGGGCCATTTCGGAAACAGCAGAAGACAGTCCTCCGCCGCCCAAGTCCGTGATGCCACTGGCAAGCCCCTCGTCTCGAACCCGCACAATGGCTCTCTTCAGTTTTTCTTCCTCAATCGGGTCCCCGATCTGCACAGCTGGCCTGGACACTTCCTCGCTTTTTTCATGCAACTCTTCTGAAGCAAAAGTCACGCCGTGAATGCCGTCCCTTCCAGTGCGCCCGCCGACCAACAGCACGACGTCGCCGGGCCTTGTGTTTTTCACGAACTTGCTCTTCCTTACGAGCCCGATGCACCCGCAGTAAACTAGCACGTTTCCCGCATAGGAATCGTGGAAATAAACTCCTCCATTAACTGTCGGTATTCCCATGTTGTTTCCATAAGCCCCCACCCCTGCGACGACTCCGGAGTAAACGTATCGCGGGTGCTTCGACCCCGGCGGCACCTTTTCGTCAGGCATGTCAAGTGGGCCGAAGCACAAAACATCGGTGTTCGCTACAGGGTCTGCCCACACCCCCAGTATGTCCCTGATTACCCCGCCCACGCCTGTCGCCGCGCCTCCAAACGGCTCGAGAGCCGATGGATGATTGTGGGTCTCGACTTTGAACGCGACCGCCCAGTCGCCTTCGAAATCAATTATTCCCGCGTTGTCCTCAAAAACCGAGACGCACCAGGGCGCGTTTATTTTTTTGGTCGCGTTCGCGATGCAGGTCTTGAACAAGTTGTCTATCACTCCCTCAGGCGTCTCGAACCTTCCCTTGAACGTCTTGTGGCCGCAGTGCTCGCTCCACGTCTGCGCGATGGTCTCGAGCTCCACGTCGGTCGGGTTCCGGCCCAGTTTCTTGTAGTGCTCTTGAACGAGCTTCATTTCCCTTGCGTTCAGCGCCAAACCGCGCTCGCGGCTGATTTTTTCAAGCCCGGTGCTGGAGGCGTCAAGGATTTTAATGGAGTAGAATTCGAAGGGCGTTTTTTTCTTCTCGTAAAGCCGCTCTCCATTCATTGCTTCTTCCCTTTTTCCGCTTCTTCCCTGGTACCAGCGTCTCTTCAAGTCCAGGGGATGTCTCCATTCATTGCTTCTTCCCTTTTTCCGCTTCTTCCACCTTTTCCCTTCACTCCCTGAACTTTTCTCCACTCCCGAACTCTTTCCCCCGCCCACTGCCTTTTTTTCTCTCTTTTTCCCTACCCCTTTTCCCTTTTTTTTTCCTTCACTTTCTGAATCGAGTAATCGTTGATTATCGGGTTAGCCAACAGCCTCCTGCACATTTCCTCCACTTCCCTGGCGCCGCACCTGCATTCAATCAAATACGTCTTAGAAAAACTCACGCGGCCAACCCTGAATCCAAGGGCCCTGAGTCCATCGGCTGCGGCGTTTCCCTCCGCGTCCAGCACCCCTGGCTTGAGGCTGACTTCGACCCGGTACTTCACTCAAACCACCTCAATCCACCCTGAATTTTTTTGAATTGAATTCAACAACCACGCCCCTTCGCCTCACTGCTTCACCAATCCTTTCCGCCCCAACGCCCCTTCCCTCAAAAAAATCAATCAAGCCATCCGCCTGCGCTGCCGGCGCGGCGAGAGCGAACCCCCACCCCATGTTGAATGTCGAAAACATTTCCTTGTCCGAAACCCTTCCAGCTTCTTGGATGAGGGAAAAAATTGTTTGGGGCCTGAAATTATTTAGCCTGAACCCAACGCCCGACGCCCGGGCGAGGAACCCGAATTTTGCATAAGCATCTCCAGTAATGTGAACAGCTCCCTTGATTTCAAAGCGCTTAACTGCCTCGAGCACCGGCTTTGCGTAAATCCTTGTCGAAACAAGCGCTTCTTCAACCAGTGGCTTGTCCAAGCCATCCACCGCAGCCCATTCATTATATTTCCCGCCCCATTTCTTGAACAAAACGCGGCGCACGAGACTGAAGCCGTTCGAGTGAAGCCCCGACGACCTCAAGCCAACCACGGCGTCGCCGGGCCTGATTCTGTTTCCGAAAATCACTTCACTCCTCCTTACCTCGCCGTAACAAGCCATGTTCAAGTTGTACGGGTTGCCGCCGACGCCCGAAATCATGGCTGGCACGTCAGCAGTTTCCCCGCCCACGACCGCGCACCCGGCCTCCTTTGCCCCCCTAGCTATTCCATTAAACAGATTCCCCAACAGATTCGGCTCGCTGTGGTGCACGTCGATAATGTCCGCGACCGCCACGGGCCGAGCCCCGCACCTAACGCAGTCATTCACCACCATCGCCACGCCGTCCACGCCGATGCCCTCGTGGATTCCGGCGAGTTCCGCGAGCAGGATTTTTGTTCCAACCCCGTCCACGGTCAGCACAGAATACGCGCCGCGGCCTGACGGGTAAAGGGTATTGAAAGGAGTTCTGACGGCCCCGACTGCAAGCGTTTTCTCGAGGGCGCCGAACTTTTTCGCCCTGCGGCGCTCGGCGCGGTCCACGCCGGAAATCGCGTAAGTCATTTTCTTCATTCAAATCGCCCAAACTCGCTTTGCCCCGGATTATCATTTAGCCCAGATTATTTCGCTCCTCTCTGGCCCGACCGAAACAGACAACACAGGCACTCCCGCGAGTTCCTGGATTTTTTTCACGTAAGCGCGCGCTTCGCGCGGTAAAACAGAAAAACCTTTTTTCCTCCCCTTGACAGCTGTTTTCTTCCACTCCTCGCGCGACAAGTCCTTGAAGCCTTTTGCCTTGGCGTAAACGGGCCGCGCCTTCTCCAAGTCCCGCGCCCTGGCTGGAAAAACTCCGGCGCGCTTTCCATTCACTTCATGTGCCACACAGATTTCCAGCTCCTCGAGCCCGCCGAGCACGTCGAGCTTCATCAAATGAATTCCAGAGAACCCGTTGAGCGCGTGCGCGTAGCGCAGCATTGGAACATCCATCCACCCCACGCGCCGTGGCCTGCCAGTGGTTGTTCCATACTCCGCGCCTTTTTTCCTAACCCTTTCCCCAATCGAGTCATTCAATTCCGTTGGAAAAGGCCCGCAGCCCACGCGGGTGACATATGCCTTCGCGACTCCCTCCACTCGCTTTATCGCCAGCGGGCTCACGCCAGCCCCTGTGCACGCGCCGCCCGCGATGGGGTGCGAGGAGGTTACGAACGGATATGTTCCGAAATCATTGTCCAACAGCGTGCCCTGCGCGCCCTCGAACAAAACCTTTTTCCCAGCAGCCAGCGCGGAATTGATTTCGAGGCACGCGTCGCACGCGAATTTCCTCAACGAAACAGAAAGCCCTGCATATTCTTTTATGATCTCTTCGACCGGCGGAACAAGCGGCTGAGGGGAATCGGGGAAAACCCTTCCAAGCCTCTTCCTTCCATAAACCCGGGTAATTTTTTCCACGAGCCTTTTGCCATCGCCGAAGTCCTCGAAGCGAATGCCTGTGCGAGCAGCCCGGTCCTCGTACGCCGGGCCTATCCCCCTGCCGGTCGTGCCTATTTTTCCAACGCCAGCCTCGCGCGCCGCGTCAAGCGCGTTGTGCCAAGGAAAAATAATCTGGGTGCGGAAATCTATGCCAAGGATTTTTTCATCCACCTTCAAGCCCCTTTCAGCAAGCCCGTCGATTTCCTCCTTTAACACGCGCGGGTCGAGCACGACTCCTGCGGCGATTATGCACCTTTTCCGTCGCACCACGCCGCTGGGCAGCAAGTGCATTTTGTACTCGTCGTTCCCTACCACGACCGTGTGCCCCGCATTATTCCCTCCCTGGTACCTGACCACCAAATCATACCCGGGCACGAGCGCGTCGATAATCTTTCCCTTGCCCTCGTCCCCGAACTGGGCGCCGACAATAACCGTCGCCTCGCCCTTAAACCCCTTTTTCATCGACCCACCGGCGGAAATCGCTGGAAAAAAAATAGTTTGAAGAAAGTAAGGCGCGGATTTATTAAATCGTTCGCCGGTTTTTTTCTTGACTGGTCAAGTGACTTTCGGCCTCGCTCCAGTGAAAACCGCGCTCATCAGCGTATTCGACAAAACCGGCGCAGCCGAATTCGCCTCCGAACTCCACGCCCTCGGCGTAAAAATCATCTCCACCGGCGGCACCGCCCACCTCCTGAAGGAAAAGGGAATTCCTGCCCAAGAGGTTTCGAAATACACTGGTTTCCCCGAACTCCTCGAAGGCCGCGTTAAGACGCTCCACCCTAAAATACACGCCGGGGTCCTTTATCGCCGCGGACTTGAATCCGACGAAAAAACAATTCGACAATCCGGCATCGAGCCAATTGACTTAGTGGCAGTCAATCTCTACCCGCAGGGAAAAGAAATTGATGTCGGCGGACCCGCGCTCGCGCGCGCTGCTGCGAAAAACCACGAGTTCGTCACAGTCGTTACAGACCCGCAAGACTATCCTGTGGTGGTGAAGGAGATAAGGGAAAAAGGGGGCACCAGCCTCGAGACGCGCAAGCGCCTGGCGGAAAAAGCCTTTGAATTAACCGCCGCGTATGATGCGGAAATAGCCAGGCAATTCAATCCAGGACCTTTTCCCAAATTTTCCTCCAACTTCTTCGTGGCTTTAAAAAAAATCCAGGACCTGCGCTACGGCGAGAACCCGCACCAGAAAGCCGCCTGGTACGCCGCCGGCGAACCGCCGCAAATAAAACAGTTGGGCGGAAAACAGCTGAGCTACAACAACATACTGGACGCGGACGCCGCGCTTTCAATCGCAATGGAATTCCCTGCCCCGGAATCCTTCGCGGTCATAGTCAAGCACACGAACCCGTGCGGCGCTGCGACGGCACGAACGCTGGCAGAAGCTTTTGAAAAAGCGCTTTCAACCGATCCTGGCGCGGCGTTCGGTGGCATAGTCGCGTTTAATAAAAAAGTGGACGCGGCAGCGGCCGAAGTGATTGGGGACAGGTTCGTGGAAATCGTGGCAGCGCCCGGGTTTGAAAAAAAAGCCGTGGAAGCGCTGGAGAAAAAAAAGAGCAGGCGGTTATTGGACTCAACTGGTTTCTTCGCCCAAAAACAAAACGAAACGCTTTTCCGCAGCGCGCTCGGCGGGGTACTGGTTCAATCGCCGGACGAGTCGAACGAGAATTTTGTGGCGGTAACGAAGAAAAAGCCCGGCGAGACCGAATTGAAGGCGGCGTTGTTCGGGTGGAAGATAGTCAAGCACGTGAAATCAAATGCAATCGTTTTCGCAGCGCCTGACCGAACCATTGGAATCGGAGTAGGCCAGATGAGCAGAATCGACTCGTGCAGGATGGCTGTTGAGAAAGCAAAAGCCGCGGGCCTCGAGGTGAAAGGCACCGCAATGGCTTCAGACGCCTTCCTTCCATTCCGCGACAGCGTTGACTTCGCAGCCAGCGCTGGCGCAGCAACAATCATCCAGCCCGGTGGCTCGGTAAAGGACAAGGAAGTAATCGCAGCTGCGGACGAGCACGGCCTGTCAATGATTTTCACGGGCACGAGGCACTTCAAGCACTGACGCCGGCGGCGCCGACGCAAAAAAATAGAAAAGTATAAAAAGTATAAGTGTTTATACGCATTTGGGTGGCTGTCTTGCCTGCGAGAACAGTTCAGAGAATGGTTTATCCCGTTGACTTGACCGGCGTGGAGCAGGAGCTGGAAGACATCTGCGCCAAGCTGCGCCTGTCGAAGGCCGAGGCCATCAGGAGCGCGATTAACGCCTACCACGAGCAACTGAAGGGAGTCAAAGTGATTGAGTTGAGGAAGATTCCGCGGGCGCGGGCGGAGAGGGAAATCCTGGCGGTTGTGCGGGAAAAGGGAACCGCGTATGCGGACGAGATTGCCGATGAGCTCCGCCTGGACGTTTTTTTCGTCAACGACGTCCTAAAAAAACTCGCTGAAAAAGGCGTTGTAAAATGACGAGAGAAAGCGAGTTGGCTGGAGAAAAGATATTGTGCGAGTTCAGGAAAATAATGGGCCCTTTCGTCATCGCGGGCACCGGCAGACACCGTGCCCAGAGGGCGACGATTTGGGGTTTGCCGGCGCGCTGCCTGGTGCTGAAACCGTGGAGGGCAGTTAAATAATTTTTGCCTGTGAGGCACTTCAGGCACTGACGCCGGCGGCGCGTGAAAAAAAAGATTATTAACCTCGAGCGCATAACGCGCTCGTGGCAAGAAAAGTAAGGGTCGAAGAAAAAAAGCGCGTACCCATCATCACAGCAGCCACTGCCCAGGACATCCACGAGTTCCGAAACTATCTTGCTGGCAACTGGACTAGAACCACACCGCCCCGCGTCGTCAAATCGTGGGAAGTGAGCTTGGACGAGGAATGCGAGAGAATCGTATTCAACGGACCGCTGCTGAACCTGAGGACCCTCCAGGAGATGCTGGACAAGGAAAAGGACTTCCAGGCAGTGCGGGACAAGATCGGTGGCGAGGAGTGCGTGCTCGTGTTCCACCAGAGAATAAAGGGCATGCACCCAAAACAGTCAGTGGGCATGGCGACCGTTGAATCCATTGAATTGTCCACGCTCGTGCCTGGCCCGGCGAGGAAAAAAATAATCGCCACGTTGCCGGACCACGTTGTGAAGGGTTTTTGATTCAGCCGAAGAAAATTACGTTTTCCAGATTCTTGAAGTGCTTGTCTCCAGTCAGGATTTCTGCGCCTTTTTTCCTGGTGGTTGCGGTGATTATCGCGTCAACGATTCCGAGGCCGGAGGAAAATTTTTCTTTCACCGCCTCCGCCGCTAAGTCCTCGTCAACGCCGACAATTTCACAGAGCCGTTTCATGAACTCGGCGCAGGACTCGGCAATTCCCCCGCTCTCCTCCCTTAGCACCTTTAAATAAACTTCCGCAAGGTTCAGCGAAGACGCCAGCAGATGGCCAGTCCCCTCCAAGTAGCGGGAAACATTTTTTCCGGCCACGGTGCTCGAACTCGCAGCCAAGGCTTCGCGCAACCATGCTTTTGTCCGCGCGGCGAAAAAAGGCGAAGGCAGGAGAAGAAAAGGCTGTCATCAATGCTTTTTTTGGAAATCAACAGACAACTTGACGCGCTTTGCAAAAAAATTTTCGTGGATTTCCTACGTTTACGAGGGGCCGGCAAAACCGCGGGCGGAGTTTGTTACGGAGCTCGTGTGACTCACTGCGGCGGGCAATGCCGGAAAAATACTGGCTGAAACAAAAACAAGGGCGGCAGCGTTGAAGAAAAGGCAGGCCGAATTGGTGAAAAAGCTCGGCATGGACTACCGCAATAAATTCCTTCTCCATTACGCGCGCGACATCACGTTCCTCAAGGGCTTCAGGAAGGACTGTATTTACTACGCTTTTTACTGCGCCGAGGGGTTGTTCAAGGAGATGGCGAGGCGGCTCGAGCTGTCGCTGGCGCAGTTGAGGGCGCTCCACCACGAGGAAATAGCCGGTTTTTTGCGAGGGAAACGAGCGCCGTTGAATGCGGAGGAGAGGAGAAAGCACAGCGCCATCCACTTCATGCACAGGAGATACAAAATTTACGTGGGAAAGAAGGCTGGAGAGTTCGTGGAAAAACTCGGGGCGCGCAAAAAAGTCGTTGAAGCCGCAGCCGAGTTGAGTGGCACGTGCACGTGTCCAGGAAAAGCGAGGGGGAGGGCCAGGGTGGTTTTCACCCAGCACGACATACACAAGGTCAGGGAAGGCGATGTTCTTGTGGCTCCTGCCACGAACCCGGACCTGGTGCCTGCGATGAAAAAAGCGTCGGCAATCATAACGGACCAGGGCGGGCTCACGAGCCACGCCGCAATAGTGTCGAGGGAACTCGGCGTGCCGTGCGTGGTCGGAGTGAAAAACGCTTCAAAAATTCTGAAGGATGGGGAAATGGTGGAAGTGGACGCGGCGAGGGGGACCGTACGCAGACCATAGGCATCAAAAAGTATTTTAATAGTATTTTACTATTCCATGTCTGAGGTGGTTTTGTGGCGGTTCTTACCGTTGAATTCACTGGCGTGCTCGAGTCGATACTGTCCAAGCTGGTTGAAAAGGGTTATGCGAAGACCAAGGCCGAGGCGCTGAGGTTTGCATTGCTTCACCTCGGGGAAGAGCTCGGCCTCGTGAAACAGAGGCTGCATGCGAAGGCCGAGGAATATGCCTACGCGGAAACGAGGGGGCTTTGAATGTATGTTGACGTGGACGTGCTCTACGCGCTTGTCAGGGAAAGGGACTGGCTGCGCGGCTTTGCCGAAAGCATCGTATCCAAGCCCGGAAAAAGATACTCTTCGGCAGTCGCGTTGCTCGAACTCGAGCTTATAGTGAAACGCGAAATCAGCGACGAGCTGTCAAAAAACATCGTGTCGGTAGTGAAAAAAGCATTTCCCGGCCTCGTGATAAAATCCGTTGGCGTCAAAACAGTGGAGCACTCGCTCGCTCTCAGGAAAAAATACGGGTTAAGTGTTTTCGACGCGGTTCACGCTGCAGCGGCTCTTGAAAGTGATGGAAGAATCGCTTCATCAGACGAGGTATTCGACCGCGTTGCAGGCCTGACCAGAATAAAGCCATGGGTGGCTAGTTGTGCCAAAAGCAGGAAAAAAACTGTTAAAGCCGAAGTTCAAGGAACTTCCTCCTGCCGCGCATGTTGACCATGTCACGGTGGAGCACGCGGAAACGCGTTTGGTCGAGCCGTTCGAGAACTTGTGCATGCACAGCGCGGGCATCGCAGGCGGCAAGGGGGCCCAGCTCGAGGAATTGGTGAAGGCAGGCATTCCGGTCCCGCCTGGTTTTGTTGTGCTCACCCACTCGTTTGACTTGTTCTTGGCGGAAAACGGGTTGGGGGAAGGAATCAATGAAATGGTCGCGGGCTTGGACGCGAGGGACACCGAAGAAGTGCACAGGACCTCGGAAGCCATCAGGAAAATGATTATGGGGGGAAAAATTAACCACGAGGTCCAGAAAGGCATCCACGAGGAATTCGACCGCCTGGGGGCTGAGTTCGTGGCAGTCCGGAGTTCTGCGACCGCAGAGGACGCGGCGGCTGCCTCGTGGGCGGGCGAGCTGGAGACCTATACGAATGTCACGGACAAGGACGTCGTGTCCTCGGTAAAAAAATGCTGGTCGTCATTATTCACTCCCAGAGCACTGGTTTACAGGATTGAAAAAGGCATGCGCGACAAGCACATTTCGGTCGGCGTAGTTGTGCAGAAAATGGTTCAAAGCGAGGTGGCGGGAGTAGCGTTCACCGTGAATCCTGTGACGAACGACTCGAACCAGTTGATTATTGAAGCCGGCCTGGGCCTCGGGGAAAGCGTAGTAGCTGGCCTCATCACGCCAGACTATTACGTCGTGGACAAGAAAGAGAACTTGATTCTTGACGTGACAGTCAACACACAAGAAAACATGATTGCGCGCGTGGGCCACGCGTCGAAGACAATTCCAGTACCCGCGGCCCTGCGGGATAAGCAGAAGCTGCCGGGGCCGCTGATACTCGATTTGGCCGAAACCTGCAAGCGCATCGAAAAACACTATGGAAAACCCCAGGACATCGAGTGGGCGCTCGAGGCCGGAAAAATATATATTGTGCAGACGAGGCCCGTAACTGCGCTAAAGATAAAAAAATCATTTTAGCACGCGCCATGTGTTGGTGCCGGGAATTCTTTCAATCCCAACCCGCTTGAAATGAGTTTTGAATCTCTCAATCAACTGCGAGCCAAATGAACCTAATTCAATTATTTCCACGCCCTCGGCCCTTTTCACTTCCAGGAATTTTTCCCAAAACAGAGCCGCCAATTTCTTGCCCCGATGCTGCGGCTCCAAGCGCGTGTGATAGGACGCGATGGCTTTCCCCGGCTTTCGCTGGAACGCAATCACTCCAGCCACTTTCCCCTCCTGAAAAGCTAGGAACGCGTCGTGGCCCGCTGCCGCAAGCTTTTCTAACACGTCGCCACCAGTTCCCAGTCCACGGAGTTGCTGCTCAAAAAACGAGCCCGGGTCCGGCTTCTTGACTAGTTCAGACAAGTACTCGCGTGCGATCCCTGCCCGCGCATCCCGCCGCTTCACCAGCTCGGAAAAGAAGGCGAACTCCATGCAGTTATTTGCACCACGCAAAATAAAAAGCAATATTAAACCGCTTGAAAAAAATAGTCGTGCAGGGGTTGCAGAGCCTGGTCAAAGAACCTTTTTTGGTGCGGCAAAAAAAGCTTCACCAAAAAAAGTCTTCGACTAGATGCGTGGGACTCAAGGTCTGAACCTTTTTGTGCGCATGAAAGCAGAGCGGCACAAAAAGTTTCACCAAAAAAGAGACATCCCATCCCGTAGAAACACCGGCCGATGGCGAAGCCGTCGGCGGTGTAGGAACGGAAAGGGTTCGGGGGTTCAAAGCACCTTTTTGTGCACGCGAAAAGCGTGGAAGCACAAAAAGCTTCACCAAAGAACCTTTTTTGCCTTCGGGCAAAAAAGCTTCACCAAAAAGGCGGTGGAAATCCCCTCCCCTGCACTATTGGGGGAAACGGAAAAGTGGCGCGAAGCCGCCCAACTGGGAGCGAGGAGCGCTTCGCCAGGGAACAAATTTTACTTCCAACTGTTTTTCAACGCCGCGGATAACAAGAAAGTGCCGCTCCCTGGTGGCGACCGGCACTCCGCGGTTGAGAGCCTTGCTTGCAATCAGGACATTAACTGGCGGAACCGGTTTTCTCGCATCGTAAAGTTCTGAGGACAGGTTTAGCGCCAGTTTGCAGTCGCCCGGCTGGGGAAGGAGCACCTCGAACTCTTTTTTCCATGACCCGGGGTATTCTATTCCGGTGAAAACAGTGACTGTGCCGGATTTTTGCTCGCGTGCTAGGCTTGAGTCGACAATTTCAAGTGCTTCCATTACTCTTTAACCAGCTGTTTGTAGAGTTTCCTTGCTTTTGCCTCGCCCAGCCTGCTCAACGCCTTCCCCCGTCTTCGGCGGCAGGGCCTCGCGCAATTCACTTGCATGAACAGAACCCCTCAACACCATTGTCTGGGCAGCGATGCTGCGCCACGCTATCTCGCTCCACCTGATTTCCGGGCGCTTCTTCACTTCCCTGTACTTTTCCTCAGGGACGCCTAGAGTGATTACAAATTTTTCGGGTCGCCGAGGCCGCCCTCCACATACTCGCCGAGTTCCTTTTGTTTCTTCTCCAAACCTTTTATGCGCGCCGACGGATTCCTGATTTCGTAATCCATTTTAAAGAATTCAAAACCGTTTTTTTCAAGCATTTTGTGCGCGCTGTCCGTCACGCCAGGCGCCACGAGAATCCCCCTCACCGTCCTCCCCTTTCTTCCAGCCAGCTCCTCCACGTATCTCTTCAACTGAGTAACCGCAGCCAGTTCGGCCCTGCGGCGCTTCACTTCAACCACCACGAGGTTTTTGTCCCTGTCCTCGGCCAGAATGTCAATCGTTCCCTTCCTCACCTCGCTTTCCTTCTTCAACGGCACGAGGCCCTCTTCAATCAATTGAAGGTCCTGCATCAGGAGGTCCGAAAGCTGGCGCTCGGAACCGAACAACCGCAGCGAGGAATCGTCCCTCATTTCAAACGAGTCCGCGAACGTGATGTTATCAAAGTGCACTTGAATGCGTTCAAGGGGATTTTTCGGCCTTTTTCTCGCCGCGCTCACCACCAGGCCCTCGTCCGTCACCTCGCTCTTCACCACCGCGCCCGGCCCCTGGTAATTGATGGCAGCCATTCCCTTCGACTGGTGGACCAAAAAAGTCCCGTCCGGCTTTATGATGAGCACGCGGTCGCCCTCGGAAAGCTTTGACGCGGCGCGGCCCTCGTAGAAAACCCTGCACCTCCCGACGAGTATGCAGAGCCTGCCCGAGGCGAGGGCCGAGTCAACAACGCGTTTTGCGTCGAGAAAAGAAGTCATAGACGGTTTTTGCCCGGCTAATAATTAAGGTTTTCTTTCGGCGGAGCGGGTTGACGACTTCTATGCCCGGAATTTTTGAGAAGTGCTCCTCGTCCTCAGTGATTATGGCGTCCACGCCGTTTTCCTGCATCGTGGCCGCGAGGAGGGCGTCAAAGTAGGGCGCGCGGCATGCACGGGACAGCCTGGCGGCCGAGAGTACGGTGTGCTTGTTGAATTCCAACACGCGCCAACCAGTAAACCTGACGATCGAGGCTATTATTTCTTCGGCAATTTTTTCATCCAACGGGTTAGTGACTTTTTTTGTCAACCCAACGTAAAGTTCTGAAAGATTCTGGACAGAAACCGCGCCCTCCCGTTTCCCGCCCCATATTTCGGCAATTATTCGCTTGCAGGCCGCGTGCTTCCTTCCCTCGGACCTGTCGTAGGCGTATACCAAGATGTTGGTGTCAACGAGGTTCACGGCACCTGACCTCCATCACTCGTAAAGCGCCTCCCTGCACTTGTGCCTCCATCTTCCGAGGGCAAAGCCTTTTTCCAGATAAGCAAGCTGGCGTTCGGCTATTTTTCTTTCAGACCGCTCCCGTATCCAAAGAGCGATTGCTTCGGACAGCGCTCTTCCAAACGACCCGCGCTTTGTGCCATAAAGCATGCTCGCAAGCTCGCGAAACTGTTTCTCCAGCTCGTCCTCGATCTTGAAGGTGACCACGGCCATATTTATGTATTTACAGCAATATGTTTATAAATATTTCTCTTTTATGCCTCCTCTTCCCCCCTTTCACTTCGCACGACCACGCGCTTCACGTGCTTCCTCGCCGCCCCGGCCAACTCGAGCAGTTTTTCCCTGGGCGTGGGCGGGAGCGCGGCG
>FWPU01002915.1_pt1 | contig 14945 bp, 12 predicted proteins | sample 2228361 | NCBI WGS metagenome assembly FWPU01 (sample SAMEA103939777, study PRJEB20133) | metagenome
AAGCATATTGCCATCATAGATTACGACCGTGGCAACGTGAGGAGTGTGCAAAAGGGATTCGAACGGGTTGGATGGGAGGCAACCATCACGCGGGACATACAAGAGATCCGCGATGCCCGGGCGGTAGTACTGCCTGGTGTGGGCGCCTTTGGTGATTGTATGGCCAATCTCGAACGCTTCGGACTCATAGATCCCATTGTCGAGGTCATACAGTCTGGCAAACCGTTCCTTGGTATCTGCCTTGGCCTCCAGCTTCTGTTTTCTGAAAGCGAGGAATTCGGCATCAGCAAGGGCCTTGGAATATTCAAGGGTAGAGTCAAAGGATTCCCTTCCGAAGCGTTTTCAGCTCAGGAGCTCAAGATCCCCCACATGGGCTGGAACACCATCAGGATCCTCAAGCCGACACCCCTTTTGGATTCGATTCCAGATGGTTCATCCTTTTATTTCGTACATTCGTTCTATGTCTGCCCAGAGGACCCATCGCTCGCATGTACTGAGACTGACTACGGCATAACGTACGTATCTGCCATTCATAAGGATAACGTGTTTGCCACGCAGTTCCATCCTGAGAAAAGTCAGCGCGTGGGATTGCAGCTATTGAAGAATTTTGGAGGCATCAAGTAGCAATGCTAGAAGTGATCCCAGCCGTGGACATAAAAGGAGGAAGGTGCGTGCGTCTGTTGCAGGGCGACATGGCCACAGAAACGGTCTACTTTGAAGACCCCATACGAGCAGCCGTATTCTGGACCGAGCAGGGTGCATGCCGGCTCCATATAGTAGACCTTGACGGCGCAGTACAAGGCCGGCCGCTTAACTGCGATCTTGTGAAAAGGATCGCACGGGAGATAACGATCCCTGTTCAGGTCGGCGGTGGTATTCGCACTTCCGAAGACATAGAGCAGTATCTGGACGCAGGCGTGGACCGGGTCATTGTAGGTACTGCTGCATGTATGGACACAGGGTTGCTGAGACATACTTCGCGTCTTTATCCAAACAAGCTATTTGTCGGTATCGATGCACGGGATGGCTTTGTTGCGGTAGAAGGCTGGACTCGTACCACAGCACTACGACCCGTAGAGCTCGTCCTGTCTCTACAGGCGCTTCCTTTGGGAGGTATTATCTATACGGATATCCGCAGAGATGGAATGCTCTCCGGCGTCAATATCGAGGGTATAAAGGACCTCCTGGTACATTTACACCTCCCAGTAATCGCCTCTGGAGGTGTATCGACAACAGAGGACCTCCGTGCATTAGCGTCGCTTAACGACGAGAAACTCATCGGTGTGATAGTAGGAAAGGCACTCTATACCGGGACCCTTACCCTAGCCGAGGCTCAGGCTGCAGTCACTCTTCGGACGAATCCATGACCTGCGTCTAAGGGTCGGTGCCGGTCTATGTTCTCAACAGGTACCTATGCTGGCAAAACGGATTATACCTTGTCTTGATGTTATGAACGGCAGGGTGGTCAAAGGAGTGAGATTTCTCGGCCTCAAGGACGCAGGGGATCCTGTGGAGATAGCACGATACTATGACAATGAGGAAGCAGATGAGCTCACCTTCCTCGACATAACAGCCTCCTATGAACAAAGAAAGATCATGCTCGATATCGTAGCGCGAACCGCAGAGGAGGTATTCATGCCATTGACCGTGGGTGGCGGCATTCGCACCCTCGACGATATCCACGATCTGCTTCGTGCAGGTGCTGACAAGGTATCGATCAATACTGCGGCAGTGGCGCATCCGAGCTTTGTCAAGGAGGCGTCTCGCGCATTTGGTTCACAGTGTATCGTGGTAGCCATTGACGCAAAGCGCAAGGCGTTAGACAGTGGATGGGAGGTCTATACTCATGGGGGCCGAACCCCAACAGGGATCGATGCCGTCCTTTGGGCACAGCAGATGGAGGAATTAGGCGCTGGAGAGATCTTGCTGACCAGCATGGACCGAGACGGAACAAGAGATGGATACGATCTGGAATTGACTAGAACCATCGCTGAGGCTGTGACAGTACCGGTCATTGCCTCAGGAGGCGTAGGAACGCTCGAACATCTTTACCAGGGACTCTCAGACGGAAAGGCAAGCGCGGTACTGGCTGCCTCTATCTTTCACTACCGCGAGTATTCCATATCCGAGGTCAAACGCTTTCTCCACGCAAGGGGCATACTGGTGCGTCTGCCAAGCAATCAACAAGTGTAGGACAAAAGGATATGACCATGGATATTCCTGTCCACCTTGTATTTGATGACAAGGGGCTTATCCCAGCCATTGTTCAGGATGCAGCTTCGGGAGAGGTCCTGATGCTGGCCTATATGAATGCATATTCCCTGGAGAAAACCCTTGAGACAGGCTTTACGCATTTTTGGAGTCGATCGCGAAACTGCCTGTGGAAAAAGGGGGAGACCTCAGGCAATGTGCAAAAGGTGATCGCTCTGCTGTATGATTGCGACAGGGATACGCTCCTTGTCAAAGTCCAACAAACCGGTCCCGCCTGTCATACTGGGAACAGATCCTGCTTCTTTAGAAGCATTGAACTTCCCTGATCGCTTCAACTCCACATGGTCCTCGCTACTCAAGAATGTCCGAACAGGGACTCTGTGAAGAGGTGTGCGCTGAGCACGAGGGGCGAACGAAAGCAGTTGTTTTGTCGGCCTCAGAAATATTAAAATACTTGTACATTTAAATAAACAGCAGTTTGCACACATCGGCAATCTTCCCTCTTCGAAAGGAGGAAAAAGAATGAAGATGAATAGAGGCATCCGCTTGCTCTTACTGATACCTGCTCTCGCCGTCACCCTGCTCGCTTGTTGGGCAAAGCAACTGTCTCTAGATCCATCCATAACGAGCAGGACGTATAAGCTTTGCTTTAGCCCCTCCCCACTGAACATGACACCTCAGGCGCTCGAAGACCGATGGGCAGTAATGGCAAGGCTTGGAGAAATGGCTATGATCTCTGAGTCGGTGTGGGTCCAACAAGGCACGCCACCATATCCGCCTACGAATCTCTCTCAGAGCATCCAGAATGCTTCTAAGGCACGGGAGTATGGCCTTGAGGTCTATCTTGTCTTACAGCCGTGGAATGACGATAGAAACAAACCCGGCGACGGCAGGGATAACTTCTATAGTCCCGAGACGGTAAGCGAGTTTCTTGCTGTTGTCGAGAACGCCATGAGGATCATTCAGCCCGAGTATCTCGACATTGGTATCGAAATGAATATTTTTTACCGTGGCAATCGCTACCAGTGGCCCAATTACTTGAGTCTGTACCAACGGGGCTATGAGCTCGTCAAAGAACTCAACCAGGAGCTTGGCCTACACACAAGAGTCCTTGTCTCGTTTATGTACGAGTTCGCTCAGGTATTTAAACAGCCCCTGGAGACTATCCTTTCACATTTCACCACAGATGGGAGGGATGTTGATCTGTTCGGCATCTCGACCTACCCCAATACCAAACAGGCATATCAAAGCATTACATTCGATCCGAGCAAGTTGCCCCTGGACTACTACTCACGTCTTAGTTCGTATACAAATAAACCATTCGCAATTACAGAAACAGGTTACCAACACATAGAAAAGCAAGGCGATACCAACCCCTGCCAATGGATCGATTTCCACAGCGATGAAATTCATCAGAATAATTTTGTCGCTGTACTGGCCGATCGGGTAAAGGACATGAATCTCGAATTCGTTAACTGGATCTTTATACACGACTGGCCTGATGATGCTGTTCCATGTAAGCCTGACTTCTTCAAGATGGGACTCGTGTACCAGGATCGGGACCCTCAGACCGGCGAAATCGACCCCAAAGGGTATCTCGCATTGGATCTTTGGAAGCAGATCCACGCCTTACCCCTCGTAGCGAGTAAGTAGCGTATTGCTTCCTCCTACCAGACGAGCAACAGGTTAGATTGTGGCAAACCAATCTCACTGGCAGGATACAGCTCTTCACGGCCAGTTATCGATTCCAGCACATCAGGAGGCACCATATATGAACCGGAGAAGAACAAGACCTCCTTCGGCTCAGATAGGGCGTACGGTACGAAACAGCCTTGTTGCGCTCAACTTGGCATTGGTCATATTGGGTATACTGGGACTGGGATGCAGTGCACCTCTGGTTGTGATAACACCCCAGGACCTATCTATTGTGTACGAAAAAACCATCCCGATCCATCTTGAATATACCCAGTGCGACCCTACGACTCTCAAGGTACTATTGAATGGTACAGATATAACCCCTCAGATGGAGGTGTCAGAAGCAGTTGCGTACCATCCCGCAGCTCCCCTTGCCTTCGGTCCCAATATGCTCGTTGCAACCATACAAACGTTACCCAACAGGAGTCCTATAAAGGTACGCATAACCTTTTATAGATTGGTCCCTTATGAATCCTACGCATTGATCGACAATCCTTCTGCACTGGCCTTTGACGCCGAAGGGGCACTGTACATAGGACGAGACGAGCCAGGCCCGGTTCCTATAGAGCGAGTTCCACCTGGTGGAGGTCCCGCACGTAGTTTGGGACCTCCACTGACACGTCCGAAGGCATTAACGATAGATCCAGAAGGAAATCTCTTTGTAGCTTCTGTGGATACCGTAGTGCAACTCTACAAGATAGGACAAGATGGAAGGGCTGAGCCCGTACTGAGAAATCCCGCACCGTTTCAAGATGTTCATTCACTGCTGTTCATGCCCAAGGCTACAAACTATCTGGCCTACGAGTATGGACCTTGCCTGTTTGCAACTGTTACTACCTTTGAGGGCAGCCGTACACTTATAAGAATCGATCCTGCGCAAGGAACTTTTCATACGTTTGCACAAGGACTCCCTGAATCAGTTGGAGCACTCGTACCAGGTGCTGACGGTAATCTCCATGTCCTTGCCGATCAGGGTCTTTACCGAATCACCACCAGGCACTCCTTTTCAGAGCATCTCCGATGCCGAGGCCTGAGATCTAGCTGCCTGGTGAGCAATCGTGATGGCATATTCTTTTCAGTCGATGACCGTGAGCAACGTATTGTCTCGCTCACTGCCTTCGGACCTGTATTTCCGTTCACTGATGTACTCGGCGATGTGACCAGTCTGGCCTTGGGCCCTGATGGATATCTTTACTTCTCCGACCGCAGCATGGGCGGCATTTTCCGAATACCGTACGACTTCCACTCACTTCTGACTGGCACTGTGAATTTTTCTCCCCAAGGACCAATCGTAGCTGGAAGTTTCGGAACATGGGCCATCACCTATACCACAGGGATAGCAGGCATGGCCAAGAACGGCCAGCTCGTCATTTCTCCCCGACATCCCATGGATTGGGGAGATTTCCAGACCTTTTTTCCGACGCAACCCAACTATCTCCGCGTGACCTGTTCCAAGCCCGAGACGTTTTTCACAGTCGTTCCAGGATTTGACGGCATACATCTAACGCTTTGGGGAGCACCATTGGAGCGCTGGGACACAGTATCAGTAACACTCGGTGACATGTCAAAAGGCAGTCCTGGCCAGCGCGCACCAACCATTGCTCAAGAGGATACTGAACTGTTCGTATTCGACGACATTTACGGGATAGACGACTTCGCTCCACTCAGTACGATTCCCCCACAGAAGAGCCCCCGGTACGATGTGATTGCCGCTGCAGCCGACCACATTGTCGTAGCCGCCAAATCGTATGGTGCCACACACGATCCATTGACGATCTCTCTGAGAGCAGCAGATGCCTTTGGAAACACAGCGGCCGACTACTCTGGAACTCTTACACTTCGTGACGCAGTGACGAATCGTCTTCTCGCCACAGTGCGGTTTTCCCCTGTAGACAAAGGCTTCAAAATTGTCAGGAACGTACGGTTTCCGCAGCAAGGGATAAAAAGAATTCTTGTTGAAGATGCCGTACGAGGATGGAGGACGATAAGCAATCCAATCGTCATATCCAAGGACAGCTCATCCGAAAAAGTATTCTGGGGTGACATCCACGGACACAGCTTCTTGTCCGACGGACTGCCAAGCCCTGAGCACTTCTATGAGACAGCCAGAGATATCAATCAGCTCGATTTTGCGGCTTTGAGCGACCATGTCGGTCCACCATGGTATGCAAGTTCTTTTGCCAAGACAGTGCTTAACGAGTCCTCGTATGAACTGATCAAGGCCGCTGCTCAGAGCTATTACGCCCCTGGTGTGTTTGTCACCTTTGTGGGCTTTGAATGCTCTGTGCCATATGGTCACCGCAATGTCTACTATGCGATCGCCGATCCTCCGTTTGTTCAGTGGGATTCGGATCCACTCCGATTTTTTCAGTCAGTCCGATCATCAGCACCCTTAGGTCAGGTGATGATTGTCGGCCATCAACACAGCGGGATCCCTTACGATCCGACGTTGAGCGGTATCGACTGGAACCTTTTTGCCTCGGATCTCGAGAAGACCGTGGAGATCTGTTCAAACAAAGGTGTCAGAGAGTATGCAGGCAACCCTTACTTTGAGTGCGACAAGGATGCACTGTTACGCGGATCGCAGCAGGTTGTCACGCAAGATGCACTAGCCATGGGGTTGCGATTCGGTTTTGTGTGCAACTCCGACAATCACACTGGCTGGCCAGGTGGAGGTGCACCAGGTGGAAAGACATGCCCGATCTTCGGACTGACCGGCATCCGAGCAAGATCGCTCACAAGAGAATCGCTTTTCGAGGCGTATACCCAAAAGAGGACTATTGCAACTACCGGCGCCCGGATCATTGTCGATCTACGTCTCAACGGCGAGCCGATGGGCAGCGAGCTTCCGTTTACCACTGAAAGGATCCTCGAAGTAGAGATTCACGCCACAGCGGCCGTAAGCTCCGTAGATGTGATCAAGAACAATCGTCTCTTCTACTCGCACACGCTACCTGAGATGGATATCTATTTTTCGCTGGCTGACAGCCCGTCTCTAGCGAGTGATTTCTACTACGTTCGAGTACTCCAGCAGGACGGACACATTGCATGGTCCTCCCCCATCTGGGTCGGCCCTTAGGAAGGCTCATGGGAGCGTAGTGGGTGTATCTCCACTGCACACGCAGCAAGAGCCACGGTATACCGGAACGGCCTCGAACGAACAGGGTGATATGGTCCCTGGCAATGCGTGAGGACAGATTGCGAGACTCAAAGAGAGCGCTTTTGCTCCTCTTCAGGGATCGTCACAAAGGCATGCATATGCATGCCACCATCCCAGACAGTGAAAAAGTCTTTAAGGAGCTTGTTGTTTTGATAAAGATCACGGGATTGAAGGGTCTGGTCGATAAGCTCGTTGAGTTTCTCGAACTCCTCTCGTACTTCCTTTAACGTCACATCCTTCACGTACTGGGTGCTCGGAAGCTTATAACGTTGCTCGATCATGTGCTGACTTTCGACGAGGATGTTGGAGGCGTGCATCAATGATGCTATTTTCTTGCGGAGCTGGATTTCGTGCTCGTTAGCCATGATCTTTGTAGTCTTATCGTCCCCAATCTTGAATAATTCGTCCCAGCAGTATTTTGCAGCCCGTAGATCTGCTGCTACCATTTGGAAGAGCCCCTCGTATTCTATCTCTGAGTTGATACGGTGCTGCGCACTGAGGATATTGGCAAAAAGGTCCTTGATAAAATGATCCATGTTGAGCTGGACATACAGTTCCATGGCATTGCACCGAAAAAAGGGGAAACGAAACGATTGTTGCTACGGACCAGAGCTACAACGTATTCTAGTAACTAGTACCTTGTGGTGTCAACATTCCTCTGATAGGCCCCAAGGCATGATTGGCCACGACCACTGTTGGTATGCCTTTAGTGGCCGACGCCATCTAATTAGAACGACCCTCGCAACCGAACAACGAGTAGGATTACACGGCTATGGGTGCACTCACAATAGGTTCCCTTGTACTTGACAGCAACCTTGCCCTAGCTCCCATGGCAGGCATCACCGATCAATGCGTTCGAAGGATAGCCAGCCGCTTAGGCGCCAGTATAGTATGGAGCGAAATGATCAGTGCTACAGCCCTTGTAAGAGGTTCTGGACGAGCCCTCAAGGCACTCGATAAAAGCGATGTAGAGGCGAAGATCTCTTTACAGATCGTCGGCGCTGATCCTGTAGAGATGGCACACGCCGCTTCAATTGCTCAACAAGCAGGCGCATCACTTGTAGACATCAACGCTGGATGTCCGGTAAGAAAAGTCTGCCGTACAGGTGCCGGCGCTGCGCTCCTCAGACATCCTCGTCTCTTAGGAACCATCATCAACTCCGTACGCTCATCGGTATCTTGTCCGGTCACTGTCAAGATACGATCAGGATGGGACCAGGATCACATCAATGCCTCAGAGATAGCCCGGATTGCAGAAGATAGCGGTGCAGATGCTGTCATTCTCCATGCCAGGACAGCCTCCCAAGGGTTTAAAGCGAAAGCTAACTGGGACCTTGTTCGGCGGCTCAAACAAGAAAGAACCATCCCCATCATCGGCAATGGTGATATAGACAGCCCTCAGGCAGCTAAAGACGCACTTCAAAACACAGCTTGTGACGGTATTATGATCGGCCGAGCAGCGCGAGGTAACCCCTGGCTCTTTGAGCGCATCCGTCTGTATCTGGACAAAGACCTACTCGTCCCGGGTCCTTCTTTGGAAGAACGCAAGGAGATGATGTTGATGCACCTGGAGTGGGCCCTTTCGTCCTACGGGAGTGAAGCTGGCACAAGAAGCATACGACCGCATCTTGCATGGTATGTAAAAGGTTTGCCAATGTCGCACCTTTTCAGGAGAGAGCTCTTCAGAACCTTTCAACCTGCATCCCTTGAAGTGCTGACAAAGCGATATTTCGACCAACTCCAATGCCAAGGCCAAAGTATGCGCGAATCCGAGGAGGCCCCTTGAAGACCATGAGCACAGCACGCGCCAAACAAAGGCTGTGTGCTTATGATCTGCGTGTCGGAGCGTACGCAACACCTCACTGCCTGCTGGTCGCTTACGGTGCTTGAGAGAACTCGTTGGTTTCTCTCTGCGATATGGCCACGCGCAGTCCGTCGCTGGGTGCCCCTGAAAACTCTACCACTGATAAAGCCATATGACCGGTTACCGAACGGCCACCCACAGTGATTTCATCTCCTTCAGCAAGGGTAACGGTCCCAAGATCCCAGGAAAAATTGGCGTGCACGCTATCGCTCATATAGGAAGGCATCCCTCTGTCCGTAGGAACTCGACCGTTCATCAAAGCGACCACTTCCTTGAGTGTAGTACTTCTGGGCAATATGGTGCCTTCTATTTTGAGGTGTTCTTGAACCCCTATGACGTCCCCACTCCGTAGTGCCATCCATTGATCTGCCATAGCCTTGTACAGCGTAACAGTAACCAATGGCCCTCGAGTGTCAGCGCTCGATACACTTCCAGTTAAGGTAGGCTGCTCGGCGTACGGTGTTTCTACAAACTGCGCAATTTCCAATCCTGTACATTTGGCACCCTCTGCCAGATACGGAGATGCCTTCTTTTCTCTGGCAACGAAGACGATGTGTGTGTTGGTGCCGAGGTCTGAAAAAGGTATCTCTAGCCATTCCCATTGTCCAGCAGGGAATTGTCCGGTTATGTCAGTAGGGAACGTGCCACGCCTTACGGTACGGCATCGAGACACATTGACATTGTCTTCAGGCTCCGTGCTCCAGGCCTCGCACGCCTGCACAAGCCACTCCACCTCAGGCTGGCCTGCATCGTCCCATGCAGTCCCCCGTATTCTCAAAGACTCGGGACTCCGTACGGTGATCACTCCAGTGTGGTCCCAAGCAGGGATCGTCTCGGTAATGGCGATGTTGGGTGAGGAGGTGTCTGGTTGTGGCGGTTTGAATCCAACCCAAAAGGAGAACGTCACGCAGTTTAGATCTCCATTGCTACAAGTAGGGCCATCACCTGTGTCATTTCTATCTCTTACAGTGAGACTCATTTTATTCCATACTCGTACGCGCGAGTCCACGATACCGTCTCCGTCCCAGTCCGAGATAAGGGATGTCGAGAGAGCAAACACGCCTTTCAAGCTAAGGGTACTAAGATCGTAGTAATATGGCTCGGTCGTATACAGGTTTCCAGCTGTCAGCTCATCAGGAGGAGGCTCGTTGGATATAGTAAGGCATACCTGTCTCGGCTCGCCTGCATTGTCGAGCAGGATCCCACTGAGTCTCTGTGTCGAACCCGATGCGTCGAGAACGTCATGCTCCTGTGCCTCATTGAGGAAGATCACAGGCCGTTCTTGTTCTTGGTGCGATGGATCAAACTGACATGTTAAGGATATGCGAGAGGTTCTTGTCTTTCCGGTTTTCTGATCAGCAGCATCTCGTGCTGCTACCATCAATGTATAGGTGGTTGCACCTTCTTGCTCGTATACAGCTTGCGAAAGACCCTGCCGCCTCGGATCGATCAGCTGAAATTCCTGTGAGAAAAACCCTGTCTTCGGATTCACATCAAGGGGACTGATGACCTGCCACCTGGACAAACTCTTTACTACCACGGTCGGTTCGGAAACCTGCTCTGCGTCGATACCAATCTTGAGACAGCGCGAAGTGTCATCGCCACGCACCCAACTGTCGCCGCTTTGCTTGGGCGTGCAGACAGGTTCTGGGCTCGCGGTATCTCCACATGAAGAACAGGTATAGAGCCTCACATGCTCTGTGAGATCTATCGAGCTGCCCTGAGCTGACTTAAAACGTACGACTCTGTGCGATCCATAATCAGTGAACAGCACCTGAACGATTGAACTGTCTCCCTGATTATGTTTCGCAACAACTTCCACATAGTCGCCAGCGACAATCGCATCATCTGTGAGTGCAGGGCCCTGGGGCGCTCCAAGATGCCAACATAGATATTCGCTTCCCTCTTCTTTTAGTTCACACATAACCGGCAGCCCAGCATGACCGCCACCTCCGCCCTCAATAAGATCAGTGCGAGAGGCCTCCATTGTAAGGGTGGGATCAACGACCGCCGTGTTGTCCGTAATAACGCCCTGTATACGGATCGGCGATCGATCGACCACTCCTTGCGATCGAGCCAAATCAACCTCGTTCCACGTGTCATTGACGATATCCTTGGTGAATAACTTCACCTGAGTGATGGAAGGATCCTCTGGGTCAGCACACGAGGCAATAAGTACAACTACTATCCCTGTACAATACACGAGATACCGCTTTGTTCTCATAAGGTATTGTTTCCTCGAAGGCATACGAACAGACTACCCAACGACGTCTATTCTCTTGTCTCGACCTGTTCCTTCAGCAGGCACCGGTGTACACAGTCGAAAACGCGCTAGGCATCATACTTCTCGTCAATTTCCGTAAAGCGCGTCAATTCTGGCTTGAAGTACAGCGGTATGGTGCCGAGAGGACCGTTTCGCTGTTTGCCTATGATCACCTCAGCCTTGCCTTTGCACTGAGGGTCATCCCGGTTATAGCATTCCTCGCGATAAAGAAAAACAATCAGATCTGCGTCCTGCTCAATGGCTCCAGATTCCCTCAAGTCCGCCAAAACAGGGCGCTTGTCAGTTCGTTTGTCAGGCTCACGATTCAACTGAGACAGCGCAATAACAGGTACGTCCAGCTCCTTTGCAAGATGTTTCAATGAGCGGGAGATCTCGGAGATCTCCTGGATCCTACTTTCTGCCCTTCCGCCTGAATCCATCAGTTGCAAGTAATCGACCACGATCAACCCGATGTTTTCTTCGGATTTCATCTGGCGAGCCTTACCGCGCATTTCCATGACAGAAATGATAGGTGAATCGTCAATGAAAATAGGGGCCTGTGAAAGCACATCAGCGGCTCGCACAAGCGCTGTCCAGTAAGAAGCATTGAAGTGACCCGTGCGGAGCTTCATGGAATCGATGCCTGCCTCGGCAGACAACAGCCGTGTGACGAGTTGCTCCTTGGACATCTCGAGAGAAAATATGGCGACTGGAACATTGGTCTCCACAGCAACGTTTCGCGCAATGTTAAGGGCAAATGCGGTCTTGCCCATACCTGGTCGGCCAGCAATGATCACCAGGTCAGAAGGCTGCAATCCGCAAGTGAGAAGATCGAACTTCTTGAATCGTGTAGGTATACCTGTAACCGCCTGCTTCCTATGAAACGCCTCTTCAATGGATTTGAAGCTTTTCATCAATATTTCATGAATGGGTGCAAATCCTTTTTTCCTTTGCTTGCGAGAAATCTCCAGGATAAGCTGCTCTGACTTGTCCAGGTACTGATCCACATCTTCGACGTCTTCATAGCCCCTGGTAGCTATCTCTGTAGCGGCCTCGATGACCTGACGCATGGTAGACTTGTCTCTGACGATCTTGGCATAGTACTGGATGTTGGCCGCTGTAGGAACCTGGTCCGCCAAGGCAGCAAGATAGGATGTCCCCCCTACCTCCTGCAAGATCCCTTTACGCTGGAGTTCCTCGCTCAATGTGACAAGATCAACCGGTTCCCCCTTGTCGTGCAAAGATAGCATTGCCTGGTAGATCTTGCGATGGGCCTCTCGGTAGAACTGCTCAGCACGAAGCATCTCGCTGATTGAGTGGACAGCACTATTGTCGAGTAGTATCCCGCCAAGGACTGATCGCTCTGCATCGAGATTCTGGGGTGGCAATCGTTCCAGAAGACCTTTGGCCATCTGTGCATCCACCTCTTTTGTTGTCGTGCACCCTTATTCCTTAATCACTCTTATTGTAACCGATGTGGTGACCTCAGGGTGTACCTTGATCTTAATTGAATATTCGCCAAGTCGTTTGATAGGCTCATCAAGCAGTATTTGTTTCCTGTCCACCTGAACCCCTTCTGCCCGCAAGGCCGCTTCAATATCCCGCGAGGTCACGGACCCGTACAGCCTTTCCTCATCACCAGCCTTTCGCGCAATGGAGACAGAGAGCGTAGAAAGTTGCTCGGCGAGCTGTTGGGCCTTACCTTTCTGCTTTTTCATTCTGTCCTGAATGAGCTTTTTCTGGTGTTCGAGCAGCTTTACATGTTTGCTGGAAGCCTCAACAGCAAGACCCCTCGGCAGCAGATAGTTTCTCGCATACCCATCTGCCACCGTAACCATCTCCCCAGTTTTGCCAAGAGCAGCTACATCTTCCTTCAATATGACTTTCACCTGCACCTACCTCCTTTTTCTCAGCACGCCTCTATATTCTCCTAAAATTCGCCCAAAGATCGAAAAGTCCTGTCACCGCCACCAGTAGTGTGAGAGGAAGCTGTGTAAACAAGAGCACATAGGTTACCGCAGTCACGTATCGAGGGATTCGTCTGGTTTTGAAAAAGTAGGCCACAATGGCAAGCCCTTGAAAGAAGTATACCACACCCACCAATAGAACAACGTTAAGGGCAAGCACTGAGAAGCCCTCGACTTGAAAAAGTGCGGTAAATCCGGCCACAAGCAGCACCCATACAAGGGCTTCAGGTGCTCGCCAGCGTGTCAGATCTTCGCTGACTGGCCTCGGCCATCCACGCTGGACATGTATACGGTTCAGGACAGTTATATTGACAAGGGATATCACGCTCATGAAACTCACAACGACCGCAGGGAGAATCGAAATCAACAGTTCCACAAGTGCCTGCTGTTTTTCCCGGAATACCATCACTTCCTCTGCTGGAATCGAGGAATGTTCCAGGACAGTGGTTATCTGCGTAAGGAAAGCTGCAATCCACCTCCGAACAGCTCCTAACGGATCGCCATCCTCGAGGCTAGAATAGGCAATGATTGCCACAGCCACTGCCACTGAGACAATCAGGGTGCTAGCGAAGATGCTTGCCGCTATTGAAACATTGCGCAATAGAAACAGAGAGAGCACGAACGACAGCAGACCAAACGCAAGGAGAAACTGTATACCGGCAAAAGGTCCCTGAACTGCACCAATGAACACAAACGCACCAAGGATGCCCATCAGTCCCTTGGAAATGCCGCTGCGCAAGAACACATAGATAAGCGGCAGGGGTGTGAAAAGACTTATCATCGTACATAGTCCTGGCAAAGGAGGAGTGAAACAGGAGACAAGAAAGAAAACGCTGCTCACAAGGGACGAAGCAACAACAAGCTTCGGATCCCTGGCCTTCGGCCACTCCTTTCGAGTATCCTCTGCCACACCTGTATCCTGCGCCGACGGTAACATGAATTCAGACGAATCCTTCGGCCTAGACGAAGGAGACGGAAGGACCTATCCACAGCGCGTCTAACGACCTTTCCCTGATGAGGACCGCACGTGGGCTACACCCTGATGCCCTTACGAAAGTTATATTTCCTGGCTGGTATACGGCATCAATGCGAGGTGCCGTGCCCTCTTGATGGCAAGAGTGATCTTTCGTTGATGCTTGGCACAATTGCCTGAAATTCTCCTGGGGATTATCTTGCCTCGCTCTGTAATAAAATAGCGCAAGCTCCTTGTATCCTTGTAATCGATCGTAGCACTACTGTCCGCGCAAAAACGACATACCTTCCTTCGTATGTACGTCCGTTTCTTCTTTCGAATCTCTTTACGATTCATCTTCCACCTCCTCGTCCTCTTCTTCCTCATCGAGTGTAGTTTCTTCCTCTTCCTCTTCCTCTTCTTCCTCCTCCTCAAGCTCCCCCTCTGCTACCTCTACCTCACCCTCGAGTTCGCTTCCTAGCCCAACGCCCGCCTGTGCTTCTGTCTCTGCCAGTTCCTCATGAACCACCTCGCGTGAGGCCGCTGCTCGTCGAGCTGCTTCCTCTCTTCTCCTAGCAGCTTCCAGTTTTTCTTTTTCAATTGCCTCCATATCGATCTTGTCAGCCTTCTTGACCGTAAGAAACTTCATCACCTTTTCATTGATCTTCATGTTACGTTCAAGTTCGCTGACAAGCGTCGTGGGCCCTATGTAGTCCAATATTACGTAATATCCCTTGGAGAACCGCTTCACATCATAGGCCAGTTTTCGTATTCCCCAATCCTCCCTCTTGATCAGGGTGCCAGCTTGCCTTGTCAGGACCTGCTCAAACCTG